>Ga0208669_1000644_pt1 | contig 13663 bp, 14 predicted proteins | sample 21_taG_FD_184095 | JGI IMG/M metagenome (GOLD analysis project Ga0208669, IMG submission 184095) | Marine viral communities from the Subarctic Pacific Ocean - 21_ETSP_OMZ_AT15319 metaG (SPAdes) (version 2) | ecosystem: Environmental > Aquatic > Marine > Oceanic | place: Pacific Ocean | collected...
TATCTTTCTAGCTGGTTCTAAGTATGATCTACCGTATGGTAGGTAAGAAGTATCAGATATTAATCTAAAGTGAGCTATTTCGTAATTATCAAAATCTATAATTTTTTGGTTCTTTTTACGTCTTCTAGGTAAGTAGTTAGTACTTTGTGAAGATGCTAATCCATCTGGGTCTAATTGGAATATTACTTTAGAAGGATTATCAGGATCTTCTCCCTCTCTTCTTATCATGTGGTATACAGTATAAGGGAGTACGTTATATACTCCAAACTTTTCAGAGATCTCTAATTTTAAGAAGAAGTCTCCATATTTTACCATGTTTCTAGTCCAAGACCATAAATTAAATTCTATATTAAGTACATCATAAAATAAATTATAAAGTACTCTTTGAATATTCTCATCAGAAGATTGAATAGCTAATATTTCGTTTTGATCGTTTTTAACAGTAGCTTCGTCAGCTATGATATCTAGAGCAGATGCTATGATTGGATCTGTATCCATTACTTCATAGTCTGAGTATAATTGAATTCTTAAAGTCTGGTAGTTAATATTAGGGTTATAAATATTCTTATTGTTATAGATATAAAGCCTGCTAAATCTATCTACTAAAGAATTAGTTTGATATCTACCAGTTTTCTGTATTTTATTTACATCAGCAATCTTAAGTTCTTTACCTCCAACGTTTCTTATTACTACGTCGTTTGAAAAAAGTGTCTTAAGTCTACCAAATAATGATTTATCCGCCATTAAAGTACGTTTTAATTATAAATAGTCTATTTTAATAACCAAGAGATATCTTGTTCGCCTCCTGGTGTATTTACAATATATGGATTTTTTACTTGATTTCCAACTGTTTTGATGATAGCTTGGTTCTTAGCATTTAGGTTTGTAAACGATGATAACGACGCTCTAGCCAAGTCCATACCCTGTTGTCTTAGTCTTAACGCAGTATCTCTTACATATAGAGCAGTAGCGAAAGAAATAATCAAATCATCATTATATCTATCTTGAGCTTGTGCTTTACCGTTTTTCCATATAAATACTCTCATCTCAGCCATTAATCTTTTTGACTGTACATGTACTGAATGTTCTCTAATATACTCAATTGCTTTAGCTATCACTAAAGGACGAGATTTAGCTGACATAGTAAAGCCAGGAACTAATTTATCTCTTTCATATTTGTGCATATAAGATTCTACTGTATCTCTATTATTAGTCGGACTATAGTATAAATTCCTATATTCTCTTTCCATAACCTGTTCTATAGTAGCCCATCCTATATTAGCATTTTCTACTACTAACAGTGCATCATTATACTCAGATGCTATACCAACTAATACGTTACCGAAATCTTTAGGAGATATTTTACCTTTATATTCTCCTACTTGAACGCAGTTTTCTATATCAAATATATGAAATGCAGAGTAATCTGTAGCATCTCCTCTCGCTACATCTGCAACAACCATATATGATTTACCGTAATCAACTCCTTCCCAAATCCATAAATTACCATCGACTCCTCTTTTTTCCATAGGGTCTTTTTGGTATGTTTCTTCATAGAAAGTAATATCTTCAGGTTCAAATACTGTATCTCCTGAAGATAAGAAATCACAGTCACATTCTTGACCGGCCATTCTAGGACCTAAGTCTCTATCTTGTTGTTGTCTCCAAGTTTCATTTCTTTCAGGATGTACTGTCCACGGTAATCTTATTGGTAAAAATGAATTTTCTCCTGTTTCAGCCTTTTCCCATGTTAAATGAAACCAGTTACCTATTCCATTAGGAGTAGACAGTGCCATACATTGTCCACCGGTAGCTAACGTTTGTTGAGCAGCAGTATATGTTTCGTCTATATTATCGATAAATGCCGCCTCATCTATTAATAGTAGCGATACCGCTTCAGATCTTGCAGCATCAGCGTTTGAAGATTTTGCAGTAATTTTAGAGCCATTTTTTAATCTTAAAGATAATTTATTTTTTTCTACTGCTCTTAACCTTAACCACTTAGGTAGCTGATCATACATAAAAATAGTCTTAGTAACTAAGTTTCTTGCTGTTGCTTGAGTAGTTGCAAGAGCTAGAACGTTTTTATCTTTATGAAAGAGCATTAACCATAAACTGTAGGCAGCTGATAAAGTTGATATACCTAACTGTCTTGATTTAAGAGTAATAATATATTGGTTATCTTTAAATAAATGTAAGATTTTCTCTTGAAAAGGGTATAAAGCAAAAAGAATTCTACCTCTAGTAGGGTGTTGGATAAAGCAATACTTTTTCATAAAGTATGCTGGATCTTTTGCACATTTAAGATATTCCTGTGCAATTATCTTTTTGATATCTTTCGCCATAACTTTTATTCTTCGTCTTCTCCTAAGTAGGAAGTTGCAAATCCAATTCTAGGTCTAAAGAGGACATATGAAATTTTTTCAAAATTAACTCCTAATTTAGCTAGTCCGTCAGCCATAGATTCAGGAGAGCCAGTTACATAAATATACTTACCTGTATTACCTCCTTTTAATTTTTCACCACTACCAAAATCATGAACCATAAAATGATTAAATCCTTCTGTATTTGAGTAGTCTATAAAGTGCATTAAACCTACATTACGGTTAATTGATACAGGGTCACTGTAATCTATTTTGTTGATTCTGCTATCTGCGGGTAAACCTACAACTCCTGTTAAAAAGTCTTTGGTTGTCTTAAGTATATCTCCTTTATTTTCTTTGTTAAATAATTCACTGATTAAGTAAGGAATACCGCTTTTGTTAAATTTTTTATCATTATAAAGAAACTTTGCTCCATCAAATTCAACTCCAAATTTAGAGTATGCATTAATAAAAGCATCTCTGCTTGTACCGCCTTTAGGTCCTAGTTTAGCACCATTACCCTTAATTTCAAATTCTCCTCCATCAATAGATAAATCTCCTTTACCTCCAACTGTATTAGAAACATTTTTAAAAAGTAGTGACATTGCAATTTCACCCATTCCAACTCCTCGTTTCTTTTCATCTTGAGCGGTATGAAAAAATACAGCTCTTATAGTTGCATCAGATAATCCTGTTTTGCTTTTTAATGTTTCAAGTAGATTACCTGTATGATTATTTGCTGGAAAAGTTGCTTGTTTAGATTCATCTTGTAAATATGTTGAAAATTTTTCTGCATCTTCTCTCGGTAAATCTTCTATTATTTGCTGTATTTGTACAGAGTATTTTTTAGCTAAAGCACCATACCCTTTTTTATTCATAGTGCTTTTTATACTTCTATAATTACCGAAGTTAGATACTCTTTGGTAAAGTTTGGCAACTTGTTTATCGTCAAGTTCAGCGTTTTTTATATAGTCTATTATATCGGCCTTCGTAGGGCTCTGTTCAACCAATTCAGATAATAAATTATCTAAAATAGCTTTGTCTTCTGGGTTATCCATAGAAGGAGTACCTGTTTTAGATCTCCAAGCCCACTCTGTATATAGTTTATCTGTAATGTTCATTATGCGTCTGGTTCTTCTCCTGCTTCAAAGTCTACAGGCTCGTCTGATAAATCAGCTCCCCCACCTTCTTCACCACCTTCACCTCCTGCGAAAGCGTCAAGAGCATCTCCTTCTCCACCACCGCCTCCAGCATCTCCTCCAGGAAAGTTTCCTCCGCCACCGCCACCGCCTCCGGTGTCTACATCAGCAGGCTCTCCTTCTCCAGCTCCTTTCATTGGTGACTCTCTATAAAGTAATTCTAATTTATCTAATGCTTGCTGATAATCATCTATCTTATTAATATAGTATCTTTTACCTTGTATTTGAGCTTGAAATCCATCTCCCATCCACTTAAGTATGTAGTCTTGACCATTTTTAAGGTTCACTCTAAATGAAGTTGGTCTAGGAGAAACCCAGTCTATTGACTCGACGAACTCTTTAAATTGTTCTGTTTGTAGTTTTACTAGAGCTGCTTTTAAGGTAGGAAATTTGCCTAATATCTTATCAGTTGCATCTTCTAAAACAGTACCTTGAGGAGCATCCATATCAGGTTCCTCTTCAGGTGCAGGTTCTTCTTCAGGTTCTTCTTCGTTTAATTGATCAAGTAAACTCTCTTTAAGTACCTCTTCGTAAGCTTCTAATATAATATTTTCTAACTCAGCTTTTTTCATTTTACTTTTTTCTTCTTTTGTGTCCGTGGTGAGATTCCGTAATAACTTTTAATTCACTTACTGGTATATCTCTTACTGTTTTACTTCCTTCTTTGAAAAATACATCATAATGAGTTACTACGTGTTTATTTCCTTCTCTTACTAGAGTGTGTTGTTCTTCTAAACAAATACCGTGTCCATATTTTTCATGTAGAACGTGATTAGCACAATCATGAGCTATATCTCCTTCTTCACCCATATACTCAGATCCATCTGGATTAACAGCATCGGGAGTAATTTTAGGTTCAGGATACATTTCTATAGCTACCCGTACAAAATCTCTTCTTAGGTTTTCGTCTCCTAGCATCTGTTGTTTAAATACAGTGGAGAAGGGTTGGTCGTCTCTTTTTAAAATAGCAGGTAGTATTTGTTGAGTAATAAATTCTTCTTTGTTAGGATTTAATAAATTTTTTGCAGTAGCTCCTTTTGAAGCATTTCTGTAAGTAGCGTCTAAAGTTCTTTCTAAATAATCGAAAAACTGTTCTCTTGCCTCATCATACGCTGGGGTGCGTATTGAATTAGAAGCTTCATCTAATCCATCTGCTGTTTGCTCACCTCCTTGATCTGTTTCAGTATCTGGTGTTTTTGCAACGTAGTTAAGTAGCTTTAATACTCTTTTTATATTTCCGTTAGCTGTAAAATCAGTAGGTTCTTTATCGTTTATTTGATTAAATAGAGATAATAAAGCTGAAGCCATTGATTGTGCATTTTTTACATTAGCATTATAACCACGTAAAATAGTATCTGGTATTGGTTTAGCATCTGCTTCGTTAACTCCTTCATATCTATCTGCAGGTTGTTGGAGTTTCATATCTCTAATATCATCTCTAACTGATGCCATTGCTCTAACAAAATTGTTGTACTCGTCAGCTGGTATATGTATATACTTAAGGCCGTAACTAACTTGCACCATTAATCCTCTTTTTTGTCCTCCTGCAAATCTTGTAATTTGAATACCATTTCTATCGTATAAGTCTGTTGCTTCTTTAAGTATTTTTTGTCCTTTTATTCTGCTATGTGCTATTCCGTATACATCTCCGTTTCCGAAATCTACTGTAGCTTGAGTATCTGATATTTTAGTTACTTTTCCTTTTTTACCGTCTTTTGAAAGAGTATCTCCAACTTTAACTTCAGATACTACTTCTTCCATGTAATCTTCTAGATTCTTATCTACTGGCAATTGAAATTTATCTGCTAAAGCTAATACTATTTCTGCTGCTGCATCTCTTTCTGATATATCATCATTGTTTGACATATTTTGTACAGCCTTTAATACATCATCGAAATCTCCTCTTCCTTCATCTAACTCTTGATCTTTACCTGTTCCTGCTATTTTATCATCTTCTTTATCTAATAGCTCTTTATGTTTTTTGTTAATTTGTTTTACTTTATCAATAAATGCTTTTCTTTTAGGATCGTCTTGAGGTAGTTTATTCATAGCAGAAGCTTGTTTTTTAATAAGCCTCTTTGCTTTAGTAATTTTATCTAATTCAGATTCTTCATTTACATTTGTACCTCCATGTCTAGCCATTGCTGCTTTAAAGTCTCCTTTATATAGCTGCTTTACTATTTTACGTCCTAACATTTCTAAATCATCTAAATCTAACGAATGAGGTTTATCAAATCCATCTAAATAATTTTGAGCAATTACTCCGTAGTCAGCAGGATCTATAACGTCTTCTATTCCTTCATTATAGTCATAGTCTTCATTATTAGCATTTTTTATCATATCAGCAATTTTAGCGAGTGTTGCTTTATCTTTATCAGATAATCTACTGTATCTTTTGTTTTCTAAATCTTCTTCAGATCCAGGTTTAATTCCCATGTGTGGTAAATTTTCGTTCATACCTTTAAAGTATTTTAACATTCTGTCTTTAATTAATTCTTTATTTATTACTGCTTCTCCTGAAGGTTTAATTCCTACATCTGATACTACTATATCATTATTATCAGGTGCTAAGAAAATTAATTTATCATCTCCTATATGAAATCTATAAGAATCTTCTTTATCGTTTTTATAAATTACATGTACTGAAAATGCTTCAGGGTGATTATTAGATAAGGCTGAACTGTAAATATCTTTTACGTTAGCTTTTGTTACTTCATCACCTGATTTAAGTATAGAAGCTACAACTGCTTTACCAGCTTCATGTCCTATACGGCTTAGTTCGTTATGAGATAACTTACGTTGTCTATCTTGTTCATTCATATCATACTGTCTAAGCTTACTCATTATCTTGTCGATTTTTTTATCTAAATCATTAAGTATAGCTCCATAATCATCTGCTATTGGACCTCCTTCTGGTTCAGCTTCCTGCTCCATATTCCTTAAAACATCGGCTCTTTCGTCTTCTAAGTCTTGAAGTCTTAATCTCAAGTCCATAGCTTTTTCTTGACTGATGCCACGTGACTTAGGGGCTTTCTTTTTAGCCATCCTAGACTGTAACGCTCTCAATTTCATGAGAACTGGGTCATTAATGTCTGTTCCTTCTTTATAGTAATCAGGATCTTCGTAGTAATCGTCTCCTTTTTTTCTACGTTTAGTATAATCAGTATCCTCACCATCAAAGACATCGTGACTTTTATCTACAATAGAAATACCATTAGCTTCTAAGTCCATAGCTACGTCGTAAATAAACTCTGCTGGATCTTCGCCTGGTTCTCCATCGTCTTTAGCTCTAAAGTTAAAGTAAATAAGTACATTACCAGCTCCATCATCATCTACAACGTCCATTCTAGCATAAGTTGGGTCTATATTACTATCTAATATACCCATTGCTTTTTTATAATCTTTTCTAGATACTTTTATATAAGTTGTTTGATGTGGACCTTCAGTTTTAAGATTTACGTTAACTCCTTTCTTAGCTAATTTTTCAGCTTCTTCAGCATCTCTTGTAACTACCATACCTGGTTCCTGTTCTTTTATTTGTTTCTCTAAGGATTCTTTAAGAATCTTCAGTTCTCTAACAGTTTTTTTATCTTTGTCTTGTAAAGTTCCGTTTTTAAACATTTTTAATGTATATTCGCACTTTGTAAGTCGATCCTTAAGTTCTTTGTAGTTCATAGATAGAGTCTTGTATACGTATATAAATAAATAGATTAACTATCCCAAATAACGTTTTTGAACTTTTCTGGGGATAAACCAAAGTAGTCTGTTCTCCATTTAGTTTGTTCAAAAAAATCTAGATAGAACCAATCATCTTTTTTTCTCCATAGGTCCTTAGCTACATCGTCCCAATCTAATTTAAGAAGAAATTCTTCAATCTCCAACTTTTTTTCCATAACTTGTTCATAATCAAAAGAATCCCATTCATAATGAAATACTTCGAATACTGCATCAGGAGAAACATAATCAATAGATATGTCTATTCCCCATTTAGGTTTCATTTTTATAAGCTTGTATAACATTGGGTTAGAAGGAGCTACAGCGTAAAGTTGTTCTAATGCGTTAGAGCTAAATCCTTTTCTTTCAAATATGTCTGAATGATTTATATGAGCTCCGTCTCTTTTATCCCATAACATCCAATCGTATCTCATACAATCCTCATGTCTTCTTTCTATTGTTTGATATCCGTTATAACCTAAGAAAGCTTGTTCTGCTTTAGTTAAATGATATCCATTTTGATCAAATAGGTCGACAGAATTAGGATCTTTAAGTGTTTTGATATCTTCAGTAGGGTCTAAGAAGTTAGGTTCCCTATGTAGTGTAGTATTTGCTACTCTCATTTCTTACCACCTTTCATATTAGCACACCAGTGATACATTTTACCTTTTTCACCGCCGTACTTTTTAGCTTTAGCTCTTAAGGAAGAGACTGAGCCTTTGCAGGATGCTCCAGACTTTTTAACACGACCAGGTTTTGACTTACCTTTCTTCTTTCCGTCTTTGAAGTTTTCGGCAGCAAGAATTTCTCCAATCATCTGTGCTAATGTGAGTCTAGTCATTGTCTTTTAGCAAGTTCTTTTAGTATAATGTTTTTCTTTCTTTTGTAGCTAGAGTTTTCAAGTAACTTTTTTAACTCTTCTGTTGATGTAGTAGCAGGAGTGTAGTGTTTCCATGACCATTTATTAGTCATTTTACCTCTAGCATCTCTAACGTACTCTTTAGTTGAAGGTTTTATTTTTGCAGGCATTATTTCTTTTTCCAAATTTCGCCTCTTCTACAACGAACAACTGCCCCGGAGGCGTAAGCGGATGGCCAGGTGTCATATTTTGATTTTGCTAATCTAGTACATCTATCATCTTTCTCTTCTATAGCTCCTTCGTTTTGTACTTCATGTAGTAATCCTACTACTAAATTTTGTATATCTTCTTTTTTAACGCAGTTAGGTACTTTTTTTCCAAACATAGTTTTCATACCTTTTTTTTCATACCCCTTCCAGCATTTCTCTAATAAAGCATCAACAGCCTCTTTTGTTACTGGTTTAAAACCTGAACCATAAGGAGCTGATTTTCCGTCTTGTGGATCAGCAGTTTCTTTTTTTGCTTTTTCTTTTGCTTTTTTAGCATGAGCTATTCTCTGCTGTATCATTACAGGGTGAGATTGAGCTTCTTTTTGAACTGTTGCTTTCTTAGTATTTTTCACGACTGTCTTTCCTTTTTTACCTGCTTTCTTTTTCTTTGCTGCAGTAGCGGCTCTTTGACCTTTAGTTAAACTCTGTGCTTTTGCTTTGGGTAGACATCTATCAGGATTCTTTTTATTCTTAGAAGTACCACAAGCACCGGCTATTTTACCAGAAGAAGAAATGCGAACCCACTTCTCTTTCTTAAACCAGTCTCTTAAAGACTCTACTGTGATATTTTTTATTTGTTCGTTTGTCATAATAAAGATCTATAGTTTTCTTTATTGTCTATATTTTTATATAAATATCTTGCAAGTTCCGTATTTCCTTCTTCGGTAAAATGCATATCATCTTTTTTTAATCCTGCATGGTGTAAGTATAGTTGTTTATGAGCATTAAAATTTTTTGTATCTATAAAATTAATTTTATCTATTAATGATTCATATCTTAATACCATATTTTCATTAAATATTAGTTTATGTAATTTTTCTAAAGAAACTGAGTTATTACCGTTTAAGTTTAGAAAAGGTTGACAAAAAAACTTTACTTTAGCGTTTTTAGATTCTAATAAATTTTGAATAATAAAGAGTGTTTGCAAAGCTTGGTATTCATAGTATTCTAAATTATAAAGTTCAAATAAAAAGTTTTTATTTAGGTTAATTATACCACCGTGATTAACTAAATTAGTAAACGTATGTAATTTATTATTGTAAAAAAATTCTTTCCTCTCAGGAGCTGGTACCTGTATAATAAATGTATGGTCAGATAAATTGTTTTTTTCGAACGTATAAAATAATATCTTTCTTAAAATATAATCTATACCTTGTCCTCCTTTAGCTAAATTTAAAAAGCTTTTGTAGTTTCCTAATTTTTGAAGTTTTGCTCCCCAAGTAAGATTGTCTCTAACCCATTTCTTTGATACAGTTTCCTGTTGATAGAGTTTTTTTAATTCTGGTGATGAGAAAGGAGATTCATCACCAGGGAACGGGTTGTGCCAAAATGCACTACCTTCGGTATGTGAACACCCACTTACAACTAATTTTTTCATGACCTAAATTCTATCCTCCTATTTCAGAATGCATCATAAACATTCTTATGATAATTGCTGCTATAATACCAAAAATAATCCATAAAGCTCTAGTAACTCCTTCTTTCCAGCTTTTTAATGACTCTATTTCTCCAAGCTTAGCTTCAAATTCTTTTTGATTAGCCTGTAAAAACTGTCTATGTTCGGTATTTTTGTTTGTATTTACTATAACTCCATTGTCAGGATTAAGTATAGAAAACTTCATTTCCGATACATCCTCCTTCAGATCTGACATGTCTGATTGCATTTGTTTTAACTCTCCGTTAGGCATATTAGTTTTTATATGCTTAATTTCTTTGAGTACTGATTCTAAAATATCTTTTTGAGTCACTGTGTTGTTTTAATATAAATATCACTCAATATGCTTACGCATTATAGTTGTAAACTCTTTTAAGTCTTTTAATATCTTTTCCTTAGTCTTCTCATTCATACCTCCCCAATCTTCGATAGCTCCTTGTTCGGTAACAAATGTATGTTTATCGTTAACTGAGTCAAGTACCCAGTTTTCTATATCCTTAACTACCTCTCTAGCATTACCTTTTATCATCCTCTGTTCATACTGTTTATAAAGACCTGCTTTTTTAAGAGAGTCTTCATAGTCGACAGTACAAGGATCAAAACAGAATCCATGTATTTTATACATTTTTTTAGCTAACCAATGTTCCATTGGACCGTTACATTTAGGACATCTAAGAGGTATTCTTAAAGCTTTTTTAGCTTCATCAAGTTTAGTAATATTTTGTTTAATACCATTCTTTATAGTCCATTTTTTACCGCTTTCTTCCCATATGTCTCCTTCTTTATGTTTATAAGAAGCCTTACGATAGCCTGTCTGTACTTTAACACCAGAGGTAAAATCTTTATTAACTAAATTTCTAACTCTCTGTACGTCGCTTTCTTTAAATTCTTTTTTTAGTAATGTTTCTTTACTCATAACCTAACTCTTTCAATCCTTTAAGTGCATCGCTTATATCACCTTTTCTTACTCTAAAAGCAATTCCTCCTGATGCTTCCCATTCTCTTATATTTGATTTTTTATCGTCTATTAAAATACTATTTTCATTAGCATATCTTTGTTTATCAGCTGAATAAGCAAAAATAGTTTTAGGTTTAGGCTCTAAATTATTTTTTACCCATAAGTTTTTACCTAATCTTGAACTATTATGTCTTGAAGGAGAAGTAAGTAAGTTAGGTCCATATGGTTTTATAAAGTCCCAAAGTTGATATCCTTTAGGCATCCAGTCCATTCCAACCCAAAATCTAACTCCTATCTTAACATCTATTAAATGCCAAAATGCTTCTAATCCAAACTCTTTTTCATACTCTTGAGGATGCTTTCCTGTGAAGTGTTCGAATCTAGCTTCAAAGTTTGTTAATACTCCATCCATATCACAGTATATTTGATACGGTGGTTTCTCTTTTTCTTCTTTAAGCGGATACGCTTCTAATAAATCTACTAATTTTTTCATAACCTTTATTGATTTTTAATTTTATCTTCCCAATTGCGGAAAGTAATATTACCTAACAAGTATGCTTCTTTTTCTATTTCAACTAAAGCATCGTCTTCGTTAGTATTTGTAGTTCCGTAATTTTGTAATCTACCTTCTAAGTTTTGTATATGGTGAACCATTTCATGTACAAAAGATCTTAGTATATCTTTAGGATGTCTCCCCTCAGTATATAAAACTACTTCTTTTAATTCTGGATTATAGTAAGCAGTTCTTCCAAAAACACTTGATGCTTCAGCAACATCTTTTTTAAGTTTAATTTCCGGTAGAGGAGTTATATTCATTTTTTGATCTATCATATATTCTAGTATAGACCCCATAAAAGGTGTAAAGTCAAAACCAGTCTTTTGAGATTCATCTACAATACTAACCCTTATATGATCTTGCATAAACCTTATTGATATATTATCACCACCAATTTGGTTTTGTATTCTTTTATAAAGAGTAATTAAATATGCTTTATCTTTTGACTTAATAGCAGCTTGGGGTTGAATATGTGAACCCCTATTATACTCTTCTATATTATCTTCAGTAGTAAAGATATCGGTAATAACATTTTTTAATTTATCCTTCATCTGTTCGGATACAATGCTCGTCTTTAACATATTTAATATTTTTAACATTTCCTGTCTATTTAACATTGCAGGAAAAAAATCAGCTACTTTATCTAAATTTCCGCTTAGAATAGCTTTTCTAAAATTAGTAGCTCTGATTTTATTACTATCATTTGAAGTAACTGATAATCCTTTTACGTTAGGAGTTTTTTTAAATGCTGATATTCTACCTAAATCTCTAAGGTCATCTTTTTCTCTAATACCTGTAACTGCATAAAATTGTTCATCTTTATTTTCAGCAGCATAATCTCTAGCAAGTGTCATAGGATTACCTTCTTTTGTAATCACTTCTATATTTGGTATATATTTTTTATATATTTCCCATATAGCAGCCGATTGCTCTTTATTAATACCGTTTCTATCATTACCTCCTATAAAGATTACAACTTTATCTACCTTTTCTACTTTATCAAAATTTTTATCTAATACATTACTACCGGCTTGCTTATAATTATCTAACCCATATAGTTTACCTTTAATAGTACCGTCAAGTAATCTCTGTACTATTTCAAAGTGACCTCTATGAGGTGGTTTAAAAGCTCCTGGATATAATGCTATCATGCTAAAAAGTCTTGTAATTTAGAGTCTATTTCTCTTGGAGTACTGCTTACTAGCTGACTAGTAAAAATAGGATTGAATAACATTTCAGCTATATTTTCTAATACTTCGTCTTCTCTTTGTAGAGCTTTTTCTTTATTAGTTCTATAGCTTTTGAGTTTTTTAGTCATTTTATCATCACCAGGTCCTACTCCGTTTTTTTGATACCAATCTTGAAAATATTTTTTAAGAGCTCTATCTTCACTATAATTTTCTTTATCGTAATCCATATGTATAGTTGCTTTATCAAATTCTTGTTGCTCTTCAGCTGATAGTTTTACTGGGTTTCTAAAAGAAGACCCGTCTATTTTATTTTTTTCAGCATATCTTTGCAAATAATCTTTAATACCCTGTACACCATTTTTAGCTGCTGTATCAAATGCTTTTATATCATTTTCAAATTCCTTTCTTACATTAACAAACAGAGAAAAATTACCTTTAGTCATTTTAATATAATCGTTAATTAACTGATAAACATTTCTCCACGTTGAAAATACTGCTGATTTAGGTACATTTCTTTCTCTTTGAAAGTTAGAAATAAAAGCTTGCATAGGATGAGTATATACCATTACCATATAGACATTAAAGCCTTTAGCTAAAATATCTTTAATCTTTTTAGGATTAGAAGCTGTTGTATCCCAAACAAAAGATCGCTTATTATCTACGAACTCCTCTGCTTCCTGGTCCGCTGCTCGAGCGGCTGGTCCCAGTTTGTTGAACGCTGGATGGTCCGGATCCTCTACGTATTTGTCCGGATTGACTAGGGGTAGAGATTTGAGATCTAGTTGTTGAAGGAGGTATGATTTCCCTGCTCCAGCTCCCCCTGCCATTATTACCGCTTTCGGGCCTGCCGTAGCCTCTAATATCAGGTCTGATAGTTTTATCATTGTTAAATTGATTTGGATTGTTATACTCTCTTATGTTTATATTCTTATTTCCTCTTTTAAGTAAATCAACAGAACGTCTTATCTCTGCGTCATTATTTTCAGGTCTATTATATACTCTTACATTAGTATTATTATTTCTACTATTGTTATAACTTCTAACGTTGTTATAGTTTCTCTGTACTATGTTATTACGTTCTAAATTATTATTATATTGACTTCCTCTTCTAGTTTTAGCA
>Ga0208669_1000645_pt1 | contig 13660 bp, 25 predicted proteins | sample 21_taG_FD_184095 | JGI IMG/M metagenome (GOLD analysis project Ga0208669, IMG submission 184095) | Marine viral communities from the Subarctic Pacific Ocean - 21_ETSP_OMZ_AT15319 metaG (SPAdes) (version 2) | ecosystem: Environmental > Aquatic > Marine > Oceanic | place: Pacific Ocean | collected...
GGCTCGCCATCACGCGCTGCGCTGTTGTGCGATACAGCCTCAAACTTTGGCTTATCTTTGCGGTACTCTAGCCATGTAACAGGCACAGCCCAGCGCTCTGAAACCTCCTGCACAAAGTCGAGCGTTTCGGGCATTTCGCGCCCAGTATTTGCGAATGTAACCTTGCAGCGCGATGGCAGATCGCCGTTGGCTTGCAATATTTCGTGCAGCATATAACCAGACGTTCTGCCGCCAGAAAAACTGACTAAGACGTTGCCGTCTGGCAAAGTATAAGGCGTCATACCTCAACCCCGCTGATCTGCCGTTCTAGCATCAGCAAGAGTTGGAGCAGCCCCTGCGCTCTCTGGCGCTGTGTGGGCCGCTCCGGGTCCCGCCCCAATTCCGTTTCCAGTGTTTCAAGTTCGTGACGCATCAGGTGCATCGTCGCGTTCAACTCTTTATTCATCGTCATCCTCCAGCTCGATTTCACCATCACCGCCGCAGGTTTCGCAGTCCGCCCAGACCTCGCCGAGCCACGCACCGCTCATGGTGGTTCCCATGACGCTTTCGTATTGGACTTGCTGTTCTCCTTGGCATTCGGGGCAAATGGCGGCGCTCATGTAATGTCCTCCACCATTTGAATACGCTCGCCGATCCACCGCATCACCGGCACAGCCATGCTGTTGCCCATGGCCTTGTACCTCGGCCCATCGGGACAATTTTCTGGCGCTTTGTTGCGCCACGGAATGCGTGTGTAATCGTCGGGAAAACCTTGCAGACGCTCACATTCACGCGGAGTGAGCCGTCGCACTTGCATGCCCACCAACGCGCCATTATGCCGCCGGCTGCCGTTGTTTGCATCGAGCGTGGCGTGTGTATCTTGTAGCCTCACGCCGCTTTGCGACGATTGAAAAGCCACCGCTGTCTTGTGCGTTACGCTAAGAGCTGGCGACAGCTCGGCCGTCGTCGCACTTTGCGTGCCGCTCAGCTCGGCGGGGAATGCGACGCAGCTCGCCGTGTCTTGGTCAGCTCTTGCTGCAACAGTTTTGCTGACATCGCCCGTAGCTTCTTGATTGTAAGCGTCGAATGCCACTGGCATAACAACGCCCTCCTCAATATCGCGCGCACCAAGCGCTGCGAGCGCTCTGGCCGTCAGCGTGCCCATCACTTCGCGCTCTAATATAAGATGCCCGTTTTTCGCAGACTGGTGCGTCAGCTTTCCACCGCCGCACTCTGTGTCCAAGCTCCCTGCCGTTTCGGGCACTAAAGCCATGGGCTTTGTCGCAAGATCAGCCCCGCCTCTGCCAAGCGATGCAGTGATTGACATGGTTACGGGGCTGAGCGTCGTTTCGCCTGTGGCTAGTCCGCCTCCGCCACTGACAGCAGCGCCTGGTGCAATTGCACCGGCAACTTCTTGCCCCGTTTCTCTGCTCGGCGGAGGATGCCCTTGCAAGCTTTCGCGCTCAAATAAAACTGCGGCGGCACGTCGCCAGTCTCCAAGGTATCCGACAACGAACACACGCTTGCGTCGCTGTGCCAATCCCCAATATTGAGCGTCACAAAGTCTGTAAGCGAACCCATACCCGATTTTCCCCAGCGCCCCAAGGAAGGTTCCAAAGTCTCGTCCTTTGTTACTTGACAGGACACCGGGCACGTTTTCCCAAACCACCCATCTGGGCCGATATTTTGCAGCAATGCTAAGGTAGGTGAGCATGAGGTTGCCACGCGGGTCATCCAATCCTTTCCGCAATCCTGCGACGCTGAAGCTTTGGCAGGGGGTTCCTCCAACAAGAAGCTCGATTGATCTGTCATCTGGCCACTCCTTAAATTTTGTCATATCGCCGAAATTCGGCACGTCTGGGTAGTGGTGCTGAAGCACCGCCGACGGAAACTTTTCTATTTCGCTGAACCATTGCGGCTCCCATCCAAGCGGATGCCACGCAACCGTTGCGGCCTCTACGCCGCTGCACACCGAGCCATACCTCATTTGGTTGGCCTCGCCTGTGGGCGCAGCGATGTGTCGGGTGCAAGTTTTTCCTCGTCGTGCCGCCAATCAAAGATGACGCACTGATGATCTAGCCCTTCATAGAGGTGATGCTTTTCCATAAATGCGTTGCACTGATCTGCATCAGCAAAGACGGCGAAAGCGATCCAGACGAAGCCGTCGATCATTGCTCTGCCCTCACTGCCATTAGCTCGCGCGCGAGGTAGCAAAAGCCGTGCATTGATATGTCGGCCAGCTCTGTGTCCGCCGCTGCCCTTACGCCTGTGAGTGCTTCGCTGATGGCGGAAAAACTGACCACGGCTCTGGCAGCGCGAAAATCATATTTATAGATGACGCATGGGTAGCAGGCTGTAAGCCGGGAGGAAGCTTGGACAGCCTGCTCCCATGCGCCCGCAGGAATTCCGTTTCCAGATTTCCTGCGCTTGCACTCAATTGAAAAAGGGAAGGAGACATCTTCACACTGAAGATCATTTTCAAATTGAGTACGAACTTGTTCCAAATTCCGCTTGAAAACCAACCCAAGCTCATCCCACAGAAACGCCGCCGTTTCGCGCTCCAACTCAGCGCCGCGCTGGCGGTTTCTGCGACTGATCTGACTCCGCGATTTAGCCATTTTGCTGCTCCCCAAAGTGGGCGGCCAAAATGCGGTCAACCAGTTTCGCCAAGGATGTATTTTGGTTGCTTGCCTGACGTTGGAGCTTGTTTTTCAGCTCTGGGGTCACTCTGACAAACATCACAACACGTTGTTTTTTATCGGTTTTCAATGCTGTATCTGCTCGCTGTAAAAAAATATTACGTTTGGGTGTTGTAAATAAATATCAATGAAGCTAGCTTAATTGTACTGAACCGAAACTGAACTTAGCCGGAGGAACTAATGAAATTTGAGACAACACACGAAATCATCGTGACACATATGACCAGGGGCAAAACTGCTTTTGGCGTCTGCACAACCACTGCGGAAAACGCGCATATTTCGCCCGCCATGGTGCAGAAAAATAACCTATCTGTGGGGTCTGTATGCCGCTGCATTCTGGTCAGCAATATCCACGACCCGAACGGCCGCACACCTTGGCGCGTCGCTTGGATCGGCGAGGTTGGGGAGGTCGAAACCGCCCCACCTGTTCAGCCTGTCCAACCTGTCCAACCTGTTGCGCCTGTCCAAGACCAAAAGCCTCAACCGAGGCCGAATAAAGACCCCGCCAACCGCCGCCAAGAAAATATCATGGCGGCGCACGACGCGCTGATGTTTTTGAAAGAAAACTGCGACTGCTATTACCGAACAGGCGAAATCAGTGAGGCTGTCGGATTAGGCTCACAGCGGATGTCCAACGTGATGGAGCATCTTCACGCCCTCGGACAAGTCTACAAAGCGGCGGTGACAAATTCACCCGATCAGGCGCGCGTCAGCTTGACCCTATGGGCGGCGAATTTAGACCCCTTTTTAACCGAGGAGAGCGCATGATTTGCGCTCCGTCAAAAAATCCATATTGTGCTGCGGAAGGAGAAAGCAGATGAAAGTGGGAGCATTTTTGTCGGACGGTTCACGTCCCGACAAACAGGAGACACAACGCCGTCAAATCAAGTCGCTCAAAAAGGGCGCGCCAGATTTTTCGGCAAAGTGGTTTATAGAGGCGGGGAGCGCCAAGCGCCCCTTTGATGAGCGAGCCGAGCTGATGGATTGCCTCGCGTATTGCAAAAGCACTTCGAGCGTTTTTGCCTTGGCGTCGCTCAGCGGATTTGCCGAGCGAAAATGGCAAGCTCTGAAATTCCTAGAGCAACAAGTTGCCGAGCTTGGAATTGACGTGATCGTGGCGGACAACCCTGTTGTCACCTCGGCGTCGGTTGCTGCACTTGCAGGGATGGCCGAACATCAGCGAAACGAGCTTGTGCAAAAGTCGGGCGAGGCGCTTCAGCGCATCCGCGAACAGATAGACAAGCACGGCGTCCACGTCACGCCGCAGGGTAAGGAAATACATACCCTTGGCGCGCCGTCACTTGAAAAGCTCAGCGAAGCAGGCAATGCTGCGCGAGCTAAAGCGGCGGATCAACATGCAGAGGACGTTTGGCCAATGGTCAAAAGTTTTCTGGATCGCGGACTAGGGTATGCGGGAACTGCTAGACAAATGAACCGCCTCGGCGTGGCTACGGCCAAGGGCGGCAAATGGTATCCAAGCACAATTGTAAATATAACAAAAAGAATGGGTGGCAAATGATGTTAACGACAGTGAAAACTTTGGATGAATTAGAGGCAGAGCTAAAAATGAGGTATTTAGCGTCGGTTTGTGATCTTCAGCTCACCTATGCGCGCCGCAGAAATACGCCAGAAAACTCAACCAGATTACAGCAGTGGCTGCACTCAACTTTTCAAAAAGATGCCTTTGCATGGGTGATGGTACACGCAAAAACTGTCCGTGTGCCTGCAAGCCAAGCTGACATTATGTCGCAGACAAAAATCAGCCGTCAGAGCATATCTGAAATGATAAAACATTGTCTGGCTGAAGGTTGGATTGAAGTTTTTTGTGACGATACTTTAATTGACAAAAGTCAGACAAAGCATTGTAAAGCCACACTAAAATATTGTGCTGGCTTTGAGCTGATGAAGCTTGCGAATGCGTTTGTCGAGCGCCACATTGAAACCACCGATGGCACTTTTATGAATAAAAATTGGGATGACCTGATGGCTATTCGTCGGGCTAGGAATGCAGTTTGATCGGCTTACTTTTCCACCCTAAAGTATGTCAAGCGACCGTCGTTGACGCGCATCTTTTTGGCAAGCTATCACTATGGCGGGGGTTACAAGATGAATATGAGTAAAGGAAAATTAAACGGCAGTGCGGCCATGAAAAGAGGAATGGCCGCATCGCACTTAGGGGTCAGCCCCGCACATTTCGACAAGCTCGTCAGACAGGGGCTTATGCCATCGCCGCGCTCAGCGGCAGGCGTAAAACTCTGGATCAGGGAAGAGCTAGAAGAGGCTCTGCTTGAGCTTCAGTTAGAGGAGGAAGCCGCGCCATGCGGGGAATACGCCTTAAACATTTAAATCGCTCTGGCGAATATCCGTCGGGCAACGCGCGGTTTTACTTTCGGCCGAAAGGTCAGAAGGGCAAACCGCTGCCCGACCTCCCGATGGGGCATCCCCAATGGCTCGCCAAATATGTTGAGCTGTCGGGCATGGATTTTGCGCCCGACGCAATGCCGACCGGCGCGCTTGGCAAGGCCATTGTAAAGTATAAGGACAGCGATCATTTCACGTTGCTTGCGGCCAACACCAAGTCAGTGCGGCGGCGATGCCTTGACCGAATTGCCAAAGAATACGGCAACACCCGCGAATTGACGCCAGAGGTCATAGCGCGCGATCTGAAAGGCTTCACGCGGCACGCTCAGCATACGCAGTTGAAAGCGTGGCGTGGGCTGTGCAAATTTTTAAAAACGGAGGGCTTATTGAAAACCGATCCAAGCCGCTCCGACCAGATAGAGCGCGCACCTGTGCCGCAGAGCGATGGGCATGAGCCGTGGACGCGCGATGAGATTGAGCTGTTCCGAAAGTTCTATCCGTCGAATTCGCCCGAACGGTTGGCGTTTGAGCTTTTGTATTTCACAGGGGCGTCCATGGTGGACGCCACAAAGCTAGGGCGCGGCTGCGTTGGCCGTGATGGTTGGCTGAGCTACAAGCGCCAGAAAACCAACTCCACGGTGGAGATACCATTTGCGCGATCCCTGCCAGAATTTGCCAAGCCGCTAGAGGTTGATTTGCAAAGCCTCAAGCGCAGCATTGAAGGGCAGGGCGACCGCCACATGACGTTTATGGTGACGAAGCAGGGGCACAGCAGATCGCCGAAATCGGCGTCGCAGTGGTTCAGCAAAAAAGCACAGCGCGCAGGCGTCAAGAAGACAGCGCACGGCCTCCGTAAAAGCCGTGACATGGAATTAGCAGAATTGGGCGGCAGTGCCGCGCAGTTGATGGGGTGGCTTGGTCACGAAACGCTTGAACAGGCGACTCACTACATCAAAAAGTTCGATCAGAGGAGGGCATTATCTGATAGTAAATCGGGCAGTAAGGCAGGATAGTTGGGGCAGAAAGTTCCAACTCGTTGAAAAAAAGTTCCAAATTTTGGAAAAATATAAAGGAAATACAGATGTTTAAGAAAGTAGTGGCAGCCCGTAGGGAGGCACGCCTTTTAAATAAAAACAAAGGCTTATTGTTAAAAGTTCCAAATTCTCCCGTTGTGGGAGATCATAGGCTTAGTTGGCGCAGTTCCAACTTTATGCGTATTTTTGGCGATTTCGTGGGGGCATTTTGCCTATTCACGATGTTCTATGTTCTGCTTCAATTCCTGCCTCTGGTCGCGGAGGTGTTGAAATGAGCAAGAAGAAAAAAAACGGCAACGTGATCAAGGTTGATTTTGAGGTGCTTGCCGATGATCTAGACCGTGATCTGAAAGTTCTTTGCGCCCACATCGCCATCGGGATGCTCCAAGTTGATAAGTGGGAGATGGTCAGGGACGAGCTGATGGAAAGCCTCTATGACGCGCTGACCTTGATGGAAAGAGACAGATTTGAAATTGAGGGATACGTTTTCAAGATGATTGATGGCGGTCTGGAAATCGAAAGGAAATTTCATTGAAAGCACCGATGACAGACGCACAAAAAGAGGTGCGAGATTTTATTGCATTGTATTGGGAGGTCAAAGAGCGCCACCCAAGCATCCGCGAAATGTGCAAGGGCGAGCTAGACGGCAAGCAGATCATGGCTCGCCGCGCCTCAAAAAACGCGATTTACGAAATCGTGTTGCGGTTGGTGGATAAAGGTCACCTCGTCCAAGACTGGCACAAAAACGTCACGTTTTGGCGGGTGGCAGAGCCGTGACGCCAAAGCAATCTTCAGCTGAGCTAATCATGCCCGCGTGTGTAAAATCACGCGGGTGTATTCTTTTTTTAACAGCAGATTTTTTTGGCAGCTCTTTAAACAGCGCGAGCTGAATATCCGCCGCGACAAAGCAGTAAACATCCGCGCCGCTTGTGCCGAGGCTGAACGCATAGCTTTTATAGTTACTGTGGTGCTTCGTTTCGGTGGCTGTTTTCACTTGAACCGTGCAGATGCGGTTGTCGGGCAGCCTGCACCATAGATCATCCTGCTGAACATCAACGTGATGCACGGTGATCCCGAAATAATACTCCAAGACATACGCAGCAAAAAATTCACCGGCGCGCCCAACCCGTATTCTGTTGTCGTAGCTAGTCAAGCATCTTGAGGGACTGCTCTAGCGTTTCTTTGTTGCGCCGTGTCCAGCCGCGCCCAAATGTTTTGAACGTGCTGAGCCGCTCGTAAAACGCCTGCCGCGCCTGGTGCATGTCCTCAATGATTTTTCGTGGCTCAACATTGCCCACGGCGCGCAACGTCTGCGGCCCTATTGCGCCATCGGCTGCAACCCCGACAATGCGTTGCAGTACCTTGGCGCTGCGTGACACCCCGGAATTCACCGCCCAATCAAAGCAGCTCCAGTCCACCCCACTGGGCAGATCGTCAAAGCGCACTCGGTCGGCGTAATTCTTGCGGTAGATCGGCGCAACGTCGGCGTGCGTCAGGGCTTTCATTTCGTTGTCCATGACCTGACGGCCAAGCCATTGCTCATACACGGCACGCGTCACGCCGTGATTTGTCTCCCCTCCAGGATCCTCTGGATGATCGACGTATCCACCTTCGTGGTGCAGCAACATGGCCAAGCAATTGTCAAAGTTCTGTTTCATCTGTCTAACTCCAGAAGCAGCCGATAGCAGTTCGCTGCCGTGTTAATTGCGACGAGCGCAAGCAGAAGCATTTGCCAAACTTCCATCATTTTTTCCTATTGGCTAAAGCGCCAAGGCCGGTCTTGCCGATCCGATAGCCAAAGGATGCGGAGATGCTAATATATAGGCAGTTGGCAAACCACGGTGGCGTGTGTGTATCCAAAAAAATGAAACCGTTTTTGACATATTCCTGCGTCCACGGCAGAAAGCAGGCGACCAAAATTCCGCCGAAAATTATGACCCAAAATTCGTCTTTCCAGCTACTTTCCATTTGCTTGGTGAGCTGCTGCTCCATCAGCATGGCTGACGTTGCCTCGGTTTCATAAACCTTTGCCTCGGCTTTTTTCATGGCAACCTTTGCCTCTGTTTCGGCGGCTTTTGTCTGCGCCTTTGATTGCAGCCAGCCCCCGGCAAGATCAAAGACAGGGCCGATTAATGCGCTCAAAAAGTTCATCTAAACCTCCTTATGACCGACTGCGAAATAAGCTCCCACCAGAGCGCTTAAAGCCAGATATTGAGCCATGAGGATACTTTCGGCCGCAGCCATCCGGGTGGGATCGTATATCGTCGCTGCGGTGCAAAAGAGCATCATACCCATAGCACCCCAACACATATGGCGGCGGTTTCGCTGATAGACTTGCATATCGAGGTGCTGCTTTTCTTCGATTGTCATCACAAACTCCTGAGATACAGCGCCATCCAAAGCAGGCCGCCAATGCCGCCAAGCGCGGCGATAGCGACTGCCCCAAACAGCACCCAAGTTAAGATATTCTCCCGCTGATCCTCTGCCTCTTGCGCAGCCTGACGGCGCTTTTTCCGCGCGTCTGCCTCAAACTTCAGAAAATCATCTTTCAGACCAGGACGGCCGTATAATTGTAGCGTCTGGATCAGCTCGGCGCGCTGCGTTTTGATCTTCTCCAGCGCCATAAATTCTTCAAAATCGTTGGTGTCCCGTCCCGCCAAGGCCGACCAAATGCTGTTCTGCTTTTTTTCGCCGCGCGCCCGGAGAGTTTCTTGCGCGCCGATCATATCGCCAATTCCCTTGGCGCAATCCGTAATGTCGCGCCCCGCTGAAAGGGCAGCTTTTACAGTGGCAAAAGCGGCGTTAAAGGCGGCAAGCTCGGCGAGCATTTCAGCGGTTCTCTATTATTCTGTCCAGTTTGGCGTCCAGCGCCTCCAGACGGTTAATCACGCGGCTCATGTCGTCGCGCAGCTCTGATTTGGTGACATATTCGCGGGGTATTTCTTCGCGGGTGCGGTTCAGCAGAATTTGCATTCGCTGGATTTCTGCGTAGGTGGCACGCAAAGCCCAGCCGAAAAGCCCAAGCAGTGCGGTGAGGCCGACAGTCCAGAGGGTTGTGTATTCCATGTCACCAAGTGCCCTCCCAAACCCTCAACGATCCAAATTCATTGCTGAGCATTTTCTTTTTTATGACCTCTTTGACGGCAGCCGTGTCAGTCCATTGAACGCCTGCCTCCTTGCACCATTCGTTGACCATCGCCAGATCAACAAACCCGGCGAGCTTATGTTCAGACCCAAAGGTATTTGGGCTAAGCTCGCGCGCCTTTGCGGCGTCTTTCAGCATCTGCGAGCCGTCAAACGTCTGCTTCACTATAAGCTGATCGCCATCGAGGCTGAGCCGCTGACCAATCTTTGTGCTATGCGCCGGTCTTGGCATTCTTCACCTTGCGTGTCTTTTCTTTTTTCGCAGGCTGCGGCTCTGCCACATCCTCCAAAACGGTGATTGAATCCGCGCGATAGTTAATGATGTCCTGCACCTCGGCATCGGGTAAAACTACGGTTTCGCCCTTTTCAATGCGGCCCTTGCTGCATTTGATCTTGATCCTGTTTACCAATATTTTTTTCATCTGAAGCTCCAAAAAAGGGGAGGGGGCAGCAAAGCCGCCCCCACCTAGTTTTAAGATGTGGTGTTGTCGAAAATTCCACCACTTGCTGCTTCATTTTTGCAGACCATTGTGAGTTCTGTGGTGATCTGTCTGGTGGTATTATCGCCAGTTTTCGCCAAGGCGACGTTTTTGGTGGGGCGCAGCACTGCCACGTTCCACATGTCGTCTTGCATTACGAACACGTCCCGTGAGCGGTTTTCGCGCGATGGCACGAATTCGATAGAACCCCACGGAGTGACGTAAACCGCCAGCGATTTGATTACACGCTCGTCACCGGCCTGCACGGCTGAACGCTGATTATTGTTACCCGTGAAGCCGAGGGCTTTATCCATCTGGAATGCAGATAGATACACGGTGTCAGGCTTTCCACCTTCTTCCCAAATTGACTGCATAACTGTGTCAAAACGAGCTTGCGAAAACGCGATGAGGGTAGTTGTCTCATCTGTACGCGTGTTCGCACCAGTGCCCGCTGGGTCAGCGCCTTGGTTAGCGCCGTGGGAAGTGTTGGTTTTGATCCAAGCAGGTGCGCCTGCCATTTCACGCGCAGTTGTGGAGTTACCCGCAACCTTTGCGTTGGATGCAAACATCGCCTTTTCTATATCGAGCTTTTGCTCAACACCGACCTTTAGCACATGATATGCTAAATCACGATTGCGGCCATGCTTATCTGTGCCCTCATCTGTGTCTGGAACAACAACGGCATTTTTGAAGATGTTGGTGTAGTTACCCAAGCGTGTGGTCGCTGTGCGCGCCTCTGCTGTGGTTGCGTCACCTTCAATATGGCTATTGGCCGCGCTGCTTCTTAGCGCATCGGTTTGCCATTCGTGCAAAGTGTTGCTGGCTTTAGTCTTTTTGGACTTGCTGTAGAACGGCGTGTCCTGGGGACTAATTTGGGTGATCTGCGAGGAAATGTCTTCCTTCAGACCGACAGCATCATAGCTGTCAAACGTGTTGCTCGGCTGAGCCATTGGATCGTCCTTTCTAGGAGTTCATAATCAGGTCAATCGCATCTTCGATGCGGCCTGACTTTTGCAGGCGCTGTTGCGCCTTTTTGCGGTTGGTAGCCGCAGCATTTTCTGGACGTTTTTTTGCACCAGCGCGGACTGGTTGGAGGGTTTCACCCTTCTCTTTTTTTGCAGCTTTCTTCTTGGCTACGAGCTGCCGATATTTGCGCGCATCGTTCAGCGCCAACACATGCCTGCTATCCTTGACGCCTTGAATTTCCTCTGGGGAAAATCCGTATTCAACGCCTGTGTCGATGAGCTGTTGACGTAATTGAGCGCCCTTTTCGGGGTGCGCAATTTCTGGGATCAGCCGCTTGAGCTGCTCCGCTTGATCCGCCAAATAGGCTTGTTCTTGCTGTTGTTCTTGCGCACTTTGCTGACGCTGCGTTTGTTGTAACGCCGCGACATCTCGGTCATACTGCGCCTTAACCTCGTCAAATTCGAATTTCTTTTCCATGTAGCCAATTGGATCGGCTGTGAAATCCTCTTTGGACGGTGGGGCAGGGGCTATCAGACCGCCTTCTTCCGCACGTTGGTACAGCTCCAGAGCTTGCTGTTGCTGTTGGGCTAATGCTTGAAATTGCTGCTTGTATTGCTTTTCAAGCGCAGCAACTTCCTGCATTCGTTTGTTGATGTACCCCTGACCAGCCGCAGACTGCTTCAATTGATCCAATGTCCAACGCTCTTCTTTGCCGTCAATTTTGACGGGGATGAGGTTGGTCGTTTCACTTGGCTCTGCTAGATCATCGTCATCAATTTCAACGTCTAATTCTTCGCCGGTATCGGCGTCGTTGGACGCTTCAACAACATCCTCGCTTTCCGCTGCTTCCTCCGGGGCGTCGCTCTGACCGTCGTCAGTTGGCTCAACCTCAATTCCCGCAGTTTCGCTTGGATTAGTTTCATCAGACTTCACGTCTGGGTCTTGTAAGATGCTGTCAACAGCACTTTCTAAGTCAGTCGTTTCCACGGTGCTAACCTCTTATTTTTTTACGTTTCAGAAGCACCTCTGCGGCAATTGCCGCGTCGAGCTGTACCTCAATCAAATCGACGGCACGCATCATTGCGTGCGCCTCTTCCCGGCCGTCGATGTCGTCGGCGGCGCTGGACTTGAACGCTTGGATTTGGTTTTCACGCACCAGATCAAGGAAATGCTTAAAAGCCGTGTCGCTTTTTAGGCGGCGGGCTTCCTCTGCCTCAATTCGGATGTCGTTTTTCAAGGTTTATCCTAGCGATTTCAGTCGCTAAGATAATACCAGAAACACTATATATAGTCTAAAAACGGTGTGAAAAACTACATGTAGTAGTTATTGTACCTGTTGAGGTTGAGCAATCCCGGCGACTGTGCGCAGCTTTTCTTGCTCTGCTTTCACTCTGGCGATGTCCACGGCAGTGCCGTACTGGCCCACGACTTTCGCCGCATCCACCATCAGGTCTTGCGCCATCTGATCGCGCTTCAGATCATCCTCGGCCGCCGCTTTCTGCGCATCCAGTTGCAGCTTCGCCATATCGCTTGCCATCTTGGCCTGCGCTTTGACTTGCTCAGCTTGGATGAACGCCGCGTTGGGGTCTTGCTGGCCCTGCTGCGCCTGCGCCTGCTGCTGCATCTGGAGCATCTGCTGCTCAATCTCTGGCGTGATCGGCGCAAAGTAGCGGTCAGCATTTCTGACGCCAGACAGCGCCAAGCTGTCCGCCAGAGTGTTGCGGATGTTGGTCAGGCTGACCAAGCCGTTCATCGGCCCGTAATTCTGATAAACCATGGTCTGCATTTGCAACGCTTGCGCCAGAGCTGCCTGACGCTCTTCTTCGCGGCCTGTGCCCAGACCCACGTTGATCTGGCAGTCCATTGACGTGTCCCAGACGCGCGGGTCAACCGGCACAAACTGGCCGTTGAGGCGCATCATCTGCTCTTCATCAACATTCTTGTGCATCAGGCGCAGCATAATACCAAACAGATCGCGCAGCCCGTCCGCCAAGTTGCGCACCATCACCTCAATCTGCCCTGCCGCTGCTTCCACCGTTGCAGTGACAGCGGCCTTGGTAGTGCTTTGCATCGCATCCGGGTTCAGCGCCACGTTCTGCGTAACGCCTGTTTTTTGCTCCACTAGCGTGTCCATGTAGCTAAGCGCGCTGAGCGTCTGACCGGCGGTAAATGGCACAGCCAAATCCTGCACAGCCCCGGCTTGACGCATCCGCACAATCGCGCCTATCTCATTGTTTAAAACATCGTCAATCGAAACCTGACCATCGACGATCCCAATTCGCGGGTTGTTCGTCATTGCCACGTTATCCAGGATCCCGCGCAGAATTGACGTTGCGGCGTCCTGATCATCCATGACAATCTCGGCCAAGCTGCGGCCGTAGAAACTGTGCGGCTCTGGGTCAACCTCGAATTTGGCAAACGGCAGCTCATCGCACGGCTCAAAATCCAGCAGCTCATATTTCGTACCGCCAAGCAGAAATTTGTGCAGAATTGGAACGCCCGTTCCGTCCACATCGCAGCGCATATATGCCTCTGTGATACTGACGTTTTTCATCGACGGGTCTAGGTCATCCTCGTCAACGTCGTGACTAAATCCGTCACGCTCAAACTGCTCCGTTTCTGTCATCTCAGAGCCACCGTCAAAGGCGTCAAGCTTGTTGATGATCTGCGGATCAAAGCCCATGCCGATCACGTCACCGGCGCGCATTTCAGTGCGGTGCGCCACTACGAATGCGTCCTGCAATGACCGCGCGGAGCGGTTCACGAAGAATTCCTCCGGGGGCACGCTCTCCATGCACAGCTCGCCTTTCATCTTTCTGCGGCTGAGCTTCACGGCGTGGACAGGCATTTCAACCTCCGCGCCAAATTCGTCAACTGTGATCGACATTTCGGTGGACTGCTCCAGCACGTCAACGCCGTCATCTGAGGTCAGCAGCATCAGCTCTTCATCAGACAGATCGGTAAACGTGTGAATACTAGCCTCTGGGTAGGTGTGCCA
>Ga0208669_1000646_pt1 | contig 13655 bp, 18 predicted proteins | sample 21_taG_FD_184095 | JGI IMG/M metagenome (GOLD analysis project Ga0208669, IMG submission 184095) | Marine viral communities from the Subarctic Pacific Ocean - 21_ETSP_OMZ_AT15319 metaG (SPAdes) (version 2) | ecosystem: Environmental > Aquatic > Marine > Oceanic | place: Pacific Ocean | collected...
AGCTGGTTCTCTTGTAACCATGAATAAGAAAATGGGTGGCGGTAAAGTAATGAAGTATAAAAAAGGCGGCATAGTTTATATGAAAAATGGTGGCGCTGTAGGTTCTAAAGAGGGCGCTAAACTTGTAGCTGCATGTTATGACTGATGGCTACAAGTCGTTCTAGTATTAGACAGCAAGTTACTAAAGGTGGTCGAAAGAAAAAGAAACCGCCGCTTGGTTCTGGTAAACGATTTAAACAAACAGTTTCTAAACTAAAAAAACGTGGGGCTAGAAACCCTAAAGCTTTAGCAGCATACATTGGAAGAAAAAAGTACGGTGCTAAAAAATTTGCTGCAATGGCTGCAAAAGGAAGAAGGAGAAAAAAATGAGAAACAATTATCTAAGAGGACCGCATACTTTATTGAAGTATCCTCCTGACCTTGATGCAATTAATGGTAAGCCTACTGGTCAGGGATTTGGTGCTGCTCGTAAAGGTCCATCTGTTAAGGGTCCAATTCAGGACGCTGTTGTAGATTATTCTGCGGATCAAAAAGTTATTTATACGGAAAAAGCTGGAGAGTAGTTATGGCTATTACAGGTAAGCTATCTGGAATTATTGTAAAAGCTTTAACAAGTAAAGGTAAAAATAGTAGAGCCGCTAATGCTGCTATTGCTAAAGCTGCTAAGTCTAATGATATGTCTGTTGATGCTTTCAAAAAAGAAGCTAAAGCCCAGATTAAAGCAGATGCTAAACCTGTTTCTAAAGAAATTAAAGGACAAAGACCTTCAGATAAAAAACCTGATAAATTTAGTAAATCACAGAGCAGACAAATTGAAAAGCTTGCAGGTGTTTCTCCAGCACAGTTAAAAAAATTATCTCCTACTGAACAACGAAAACTATTAGAAAATAAATCTGAAAGAAAAATACCCGAAGGTAGGCGTACATCTACAACAGATAGTGCTGGTAATAAAGTTGAAGGTGGTGTTAATACATACCTTCTTTCTAAAGCTCAATTAGACCCTGAGTTAAAACAGTATTCAAGGGCGCAGCTTAGACGGCTTATTACAACTGGTCAAGCTAAAATTGTTAGAATGAAAAGCGGTAAAGTTAAAGTTGTTACTACTGGACAGTATGCTCCCCCTAGAGCAGAAATAGCTGAAAAAATGGGCTTAACAGGTCGTGGTAAAATTAGTGAAAAAGAAATTAAAAACCTAACTGCTGGTGAAGGTGGTCAAGGATTTGAAATTCGTAAACGCGGCGGTCGTATTGGCCGTGGCTGTGGTGCTGCTCTTCGAGGCGGCGGGGCTGTAAGGAGAAAATAAATGGCAATGAGTAGAGCAGAAAAAGCAAGAAATAATTTATTAGAAGATATTGCAAAAGAAAGAGGTAAGTCAAACCCTAATAAACGCGTACTTGCCAGATTGCAAAAACAACTTACAAGAATAGGTGGCGCGGATGTTCCAGCTAAAAGTCCTGATGTTCTCAGAGTAGCAGATAGGCCTACAAGTCCTGATGTTCGGAGAGTAGCAAACAGACCAGCTAAAAGTCCTGATGTTCTCAGAGTAGCAGATAGGCTTACAAGTCCTGATGTTCGGAGAGTAGCAGATAGGCCTACAAGTCCTGATGTTCTCAGAGTAGCAGATAGGCTTACAAGTCCTGATGTTCGGAGAGTAGCAGATCGTCCTACAAGTCCTGATGTTTTTATTCCTTCTAAACGATCTACTTCTGGTGCCACACCTAGAGCTAAACCGCCAGTATCAAGACGGCCTACTTCTGGTGCCACACCTAGAGCTAAACCGCCAGTATCAAGACGGCCTACTGCTGGAGGTAATATGATGGGCGGTATTCCTAAAGGCGGTGGCACACTATCTAAAAAAGATATTGATGAATATTCAGAAGCATTTGAATCACCTGATGCTGAAAAAATGTTTAGTCTTGCTGAAAAAAATAGACGTAAAGATATGAACATGCTAGAGCGTGGTTTTGATTCTATTATACAAGCAGGAGAACGTGCATCCGCTGAAAGACGAAGACAAGGTAAAAGTGATTTTGACATGAATGAAGATGTTTATGGTATGAGCAGAGGTGGTCGTCTAAATGGTTCTAGAAAAAATAAACCTAAAGGACGTAAACGTGCTGCACGTAGAGGGTTTGGTGTAGAAACTCGTGGAAGCTGATATAGACAATGTTCCTCACGAAGTGGGGATAAACTGGGATATAGAACGTCCAGTAGAAATTAATTATAAAAATTGGAATGAGTACTGGTCAGCACTTTCTAACTATATGCTAGAAAAATATAAGAACACTTATTGTAGGAAAAAATAATGTCTTTAACTGATTCAGAAAAAAATAAACTAAAACGCTATAAGTTAAGTGGATTAAATAAACCAAAGCGTACACCACAGCATCCTACTAAAAAAGCTGTAGTTGCTGTGCGTGATAAAGGTCGTATTAAAATTATTCGTTTTGGCGATCAGAAAATGGGACATAATTATTCTCCCGAAGCACGTAAGTCTTTTAAGGCTAGACATGGTAAGAACATTGCCAAGGGAAAAACAAGTGGAGCTTTTTGGGCTAATAAAGTTTTTTGGGCTGGACCCAGTGGCTCTAAAAAAAGACCACCTAAATCTCAAAAGCATGTTCGTGGTATAAAGAAAAGAGGTTGATATGAAAAAAGCAGTAGATGCTCCTAAAGGTTTTCACTGGATGAAGTCTGGTAAAGGTTTTAAGCTTATGAAAAATCCTCGTGGTGGATACGCTCCCCATAAGGGTGCTTCTAAAAAAGCAAGCTTTGAAGTTCAAAAGGTACATAAAAAGTGAGGCAAGCATGGAATGGGCAATCGCAACTTTTGGAGGTAAGCTATGCTGTATATTCGCAAGCGGATGTGGCGGCGCAGCTAATGTACTAACAAAACGTAAATGGAATTGGGAAGCAGCTAAAGATATTATTCTAGCTATTCTTGTTGGTTGGATTTCAGCAGAGTTTTTTATTCCTGCTGCTATGGCATACTGGGGTTTTAATGATACTGTTGCAATTGCTTTAGCATTTATTGTTGGCTATTGTGGAATTAGATTACTACCTAAAATTGAAAATGCTTTAATGAATAGAATTAAATAAATGGCTGTAAGAAAAAAACGTAAGGCTAGTACAGCTACAAAACGTGATCCTGCTAAATGGGCTAGGGCAAAAGCTAGAGCTAAAGCTAAGATGGGTGGTAAACATTCTGCTAGAGCTATGCAGCTTGCAGTTAAATATTATAAAGACGCTGGCGGCGGTTACAAAGGTAAAAAGAAAAAAAGTAATAAACTTTCAAAGTGGAGCAAACAAAAATGGCGCACAAAGTCAGGGAAGCCAAGCAGCAAAACGGGAGAACGGTATCTTCCAGAGAAGGCAATCAAAGCTCTGTCGTCAAAAGAATATGCTGCGACCACGAAAGCAAAGAGAAAAGCGACTGCTGCGGGGAAGCAATACTCAAAACAACCGAAGCGTATTGCACGTAAGGTTAAAAGATATAGGAAAACATAATGGCTGTATCGGGTACATATAATTTTAATCTTGATATTGACGAGGTTATTCAGGAAGCAATGGAAATGATTGGGGGTGAAGATACTCTCGGTCACGAGCCAGCATCTGCGCGTCGTTCTATAAATATTATGTTGAAGGATTGGCAAAACCGTGGTATACTATTATGGAGTACTGGTGTATCTTCTTTAACTGTAACGGCTTCTACTACTGCTTATGATCTTTCTTCTACAACTATTGATGCTCTTGAAGTAGTGTTAAATAGAGATAGCACAGACTTACAGTTACAGCGCGTTTCTCCTGAAGAGTATTTACTAATACCTAATAAAACACAGACAGGCCGACCATCACAGTATTCTATTCGTAGAGGTCGTGATAATCCTACATTATCTCTTTGGCCTATTCCAGATAATTCTACAGACATTCTTAAAATAGAAACAATTAGCGAACTGCAAGATGTTAATAAGTCAGCAGAGCAAAACGCTGATTTACCTAAAAGATTTTTCCCTTGCCTAACAGCAGGGCTATCTTACTATATGTCTATGAAGCGACCCTTAGTTCCTTCTGAACGTATTAATATGTTAAAAGTTAATTATGAAGAAACACTAGCTAGAGCTATGCGGGAGGACCGCGAACGATCTAGTATGTTTGTTCGTCCTAAACTTGGTTATGTTTAATCATGGAACATATAATACAAGCATGGCCTATATTTTTAGGAATAATTACTTTAATTATTATACTAGCTAAAATGCACGGTGATATAGAAATTATAAAAGAAAAAGTAAAGACCTTGTTTGATCTTTGGAATAAAAGTAATGGCAAGTAATAAAAACGCACTAGCTATGTGCGACATCTGTGGGTTTGTATATCCTCACAGAATTATGCAAGAAAATAGTTATGGACTTATTGTTTGTCCAGAAGATTTTGAGGGTAACTTTGATTTGAAAAATCACCCGCAAAATCACATTCCTGATGTTCGGGATAACCCTGCGATACGTAATCCTAGACCTGACACAGGTGGCAGAAATTTAACATGGGATCAAGTAGCAACCACTTGGGATTCAACAGATGAGTATTGGCAACTAATATGACAGACTTAACAGGAAAACTAATTTCAGGAACATATAAGCAGTTATTGCTTATTAATAGTAGCGCCGCAAATGATGGTGTTAGTACTTCTTCTGTGTATGTTCAAACAGGTGATGGAACTAATACTGCGCTAAAGGTTGCTACGAATAAAGTTATTGCTCAGACTGCGTTTCTTGTGGATGGTACAGCAACAGTTAAAAATAATTTAATTGTTAATAATAATGTATGTGCCTCTGCTTACTATGGTGATGGTTCTAATCTTACAGGAATAACAGCTAGTGTTGGTGGAGACATTTGTGTTAGTTCAATTACAGTAGCTAACGGAGTTAATGTTGGCGGTAGCCTAGTTGTAAAAGGTGATACATCTGTAAGCGGTGATCTAAACATTGGAACAAATGCTTCTATTGGTGGCACACTAGTACAGACAGGTGTGGCTACATTTTCTACGCATGTAACGATTGCTGGTAATGCAATTATTGAAGGCAACATATCTGTTAGTGGTAATTTAAATGTTGGTGGTACGCTTACAGTAGCAGGAGCTACAAGCCTTAATAGCACACTTAGTGTAGGTGGAGCAACTAATCTACTAAGCACAGTTACGGTTGCTGGCAATGCTGGTTTCTTAGGCAGTGTGCGCGTAAGTGGTGCAACATCTGTAAGCAATGCAAATGTAGGCGGTACTCTTACAGTTGCGGGAGCAGTTAGTCTAGCCTCAACTCTCAGTGTAGGTGGCGCGACCAATCTTCTTAGTACGGTTACAGTTTCTGGTGCTACAGGTTTCTTAGGTACTGTAAGAGTTAGTGGTGCAGCTACAATGGCTAGTACATTAGACGTAGCAGGTAATACGTCTGTTGGTGGAACGCTATTTGTTACAGGTGCAGGTACATTTGATAGTACTGTTTCAATTAGTGCTGGTTTAGTTGTAGGCGGTACTGTAACAATTTTAGGTGATAATGTTCAAGCAGCAAATGCTAGAGTATGTGCTTCAGCTTTTTATGGTGATGGCGCTAACTTAACTAATGTTCCAAGTGGAACGGTTAGTGGTAATATTTCTGTATCCAATGCTCTTGTAGGTGGTACTCTTAGTGTAGTTGGTGCAACTCATTTAAAAAATACAGTTTCTGTAGGTGATGCTGCTAAGTTTGCAAGCACAGTAACCATAACAGGTGCCACAGGATTTTTAAGTACTGTTAGAGTTAGCGGTGCAGCTACGATGGCTAGTACACTTGATGTAGCAGGTAATACATCTGTTGGCGGAACTTTGTTTGTTACAGGTGAAGGTACATTTGACAACAACGTATCTGTCAGTGGTAACTTGGTGGTTGGAGGTACAGCTACTGTTGTAGGTGCTATGAGTGTTGGTGGCGCATTAAGTGTGGGCGGTGCAACTAATTTACTTAGCACTGTTACTGTAGCAGGAGCTACTGGTTTCTTAGGTAGTGTACGTGTAAGTGGTGCAACATCTGTAAGCAATGCAAATGTAGGTGGCACACTAACCGTAGCAGGAGCCGTCAGCCTAGCTTCAACTTTAAGTGTAGGTGGTGCAGCTAACTTTGCTTCAACGGTTACAGTAGCAGGTGTAGGCATCTTTAAGGATGCAGTGTCTGTAAGTGGTAATTTAGATGTAGCAGGGAATGTCTCTGTTGGTGGAACTATATTTGCTACTGGCGGTATTACATTTGATGGAGACATCTCAGTAAGTGGCGATGTAAATATTGGTGGCACATTAACAGTTGGTGGTGCAACAAGTTTAGCATCTACACTAAGTGTTGGTGGCGCTACTAATTTACTTGATACAGTTACAGTTGCTGGCAATGCTGGTTTTCTTGGAACAGTACGAGTTAGCGGAGCAACCTCAGTAAGTAATGCTAATGTAGGTGGTACTCTTACAGTTGCAGGAGCAGTTAGCTTGGCATCTACTCTTAGCGTGGGTGGAGCAACTAACTTGTTAAGCACAGCAACTATTACAGGTAATTCAGGATTTCTTGGTACTGTTCGTGTAAGTGGTAATGTATCTCTTGAAGGACAGTTACAACTTACAGAGTCGGCAGCGGCTGCTGTTGAAACAACGGCAATTAATGGCATTACTTCTGTATCTCTTAACTTCGGTACTGCACAAAACTTCTTTACTTCTGTTACTGCTGCACATACTCTTGCTAGACCTACCAATGCTAGAGTAGGACAGGTTGGCAGTATCTTCTTGCATCAGCAAGGAGGTAGTGGGACAGTATCGTATAATGCTTGTTGGAACTTTATTGGTGGTACAGCACCTACGTTTTCAACTACTGATGATGCTGTAGACAGACTAGATTATATTATTCTTTCTGTATCAAGTGATGGCACTGCTGAAAATATTCAGGCTGTTATGACACAAGCTTATAGTTAAAGGACTATTAAATGGTTTTTCAAAACATAATGATGGGTGCGGGTGGACAATCAACTGGCTTTAGCATTGACCAATCTATTAGATTTACAATGGGAGATAGCGCCTATTTAACTAGAACACCTGACAGTTCGTCTAATCGCCGTACATGGACATTTAGTTTTTGGTGGAAAGTAAACACCTTTGCTAGTGGTACTAGCGGTGGATATAGTATACTACAAGCTGGCAGCACAGAGTTTGGTTGGTCTGATAGTGATGATAAATTATACTTAATTGATGGTAGCACATTAAGAGCAACTACTCAAGTTTTTCGTGATCCTACAGCATGGCAGCACATTGTTTTGGCTGTTGACACTACAGATAGCACGGCAGGAGACCGTATTAAAATTTACATTAACGGTGTACAAGTTACCAGTTTTTCTACTTCAAACGACCCGAGTCAAGATTTTACTTTTGATGTTAATGATAATGTAGCACATAATATCGGTAAAGAAGGTAGTAATTATATTGATGCTTATATAGCTGAAATGTATTTAATTGACGGAACACAAGCAGCCCCAACAGCTTTTGGAGAGTTTGATGATAATGGAGTATGGAAACCAATAGCATACTCAGGCAGTTTTGGAACGAACGGTTTTCATATTGATGGTCGTGATAGCTCTGATTTAGGAGATGACGAATCAGGTAATGGTAACGATTTTACATCATCAGGATTAGCAGCGGCAGATCAAGTTAATGATAGTCCAACATTAAATTATCCAACACTAAACAGAGTTGACTTTCAAACAGGAAGCAATGTTACATTAACAGATGGTAATTTAAACATTGCAAATGCAAATAGTGGTTCAACTAATGATATTAGAGCTACCTTTGGTGTTAGTAGTGGTAAATGGTATTGGGAAGTAGAGGCCGATTCTCTTGGACAGTCAGGAGTTAATCGTGAGTTTATTGGAATTGTTGGAACTGAGTTTGATATAACTGCTGGATCAGCAGGAGCAAACTTCTCTGCTGATAGTACAGGATATGCTTTTGCAACAACAGGTCAAAAAATTAATAATAATAGTGCTGCTTCTTATGGTAGTGCTTTTACAGCAGGACAGTATATTGGTGTTGCTCTTGATTTGGATAATGGTAAAATTTACTGGAGCATTAACGGAACTTTCCAAAACTCTGGTGATCCTGCGGGAGGAACTGGCGAAGCATACTCTAGTATTTCAGGAACATTTGCTCCTGCTGTTGCGGTTGACTATGGTACAGGAACAAGTAGATTAATTGCTAACTTTGGGCAGTCGTCTTTTCAAAATACTCCACCAGCAGGATTTAAAGCACTAAACTCTTCTAATTTACCTGCTCCTAGTATTGTTGATGGAACAGCACACTTTAACGCAACAGCTTATACAGGTAATGGATCAAGCGGTCATTCAATTACTAATGATGCTAACTCTGGTAATTTTCAACCTGATATGTTGTTTATTGGCCCTAGATCAAATGGCGACAATCATGTAATGTGGGATGTAGCTAGAGGAGTAACTCAGCGCCTTAAAATTAATGAAGATTCTGCGGAAGATACGGATGGCACCGCGCAACTCACGTTTGAAACTGACGGCTTTGATCTTGATACTACCGATCCAAACTTTAACGGATCAGGTAGAACGTATGTCGCGTGGCAGTGGAAAACTCAAGGCGGTGCAGGATCATCTAATACAGACGGATCAATTAATACTACTACTACATCATTAAACTCTACATCTAAATTTTCTGTATCAACTTATACAGGAACAGGCTCTAATGCTACTATTGGACATGGGCTAGGAACTGCTCCAACAGTCGTTTGGATTAAACGTAGAGACTCTTCGGCTGGTTGGGCTGTATATCATTCAGGTTTGGCTAGTACATCTAAATATTTAAAGCTTAATAATACTGATGCAGAAGCTTCTTCATCTAGTTATTGGAATACTACAGCACCTACGTCCAGTGTTATTAGTATTGGAACAGACGATGCTGTTAATGCTTCAAGTGGAACTTATGTTGCATATGCTTTTGCAGAAGTTGAGGGATATAGTAAATTTTCAAAGTTTACAGGTAATGGTAGTACTGATGGTGCTTTTATTTATACTGGTTTTAAACCAGCTTGTGTTATTATAAAAAGATTTAATAGTACTGGTGATTGGGTTATTATTGATAACCAACGAGTAGGATTAAATCCTGATAATAATGATCTTGATATAAATAATAAAGATGGTGAAGGTACAAATGATTACATAGATATTTTAGCTAATGGGTTTAAATGTCGTAGTAGTGATTCTAATGTAAATGCAGATAGTAGTACTTATGTTGTTATGGCTTTTGCTGAAATGCCTTTTGGTGGTGCAGATATATCTGTAGCAACAGCCCGATAAGGAGAATAAACTATGTGGGTATATAATAATAGCAGAGTAATTAAAGAAGGTCACGCATGGACTGATGATAATGGTGTTCAACATCCTAGTAATTGGATGGTTTGGTCTTCTGATGAAAAAACTGCTATAAGTTTGTCTGAAGTTACGGTGCAGGAAAAACCTGATGAAAAATTTTATAGAGTTAGTGGTCCTAACTTAAATGGAAAATGGACTGTAGCAGAACGTCCTATAGATGATACACCTTTTACTGATAGTGACGGCAATGAAAGAATTGAACTAGGTCTTAAAACAGAGTATATTGCTGATATAAAAAAGATACAGGGTAGTTTTTTATCACAAACTGATTGGGCATATATTCGTAAAGCAGATAATGGTACAGCTATACCATCTGATATACAGACCTATAGAAATGCTGTTCGTTCAGCAGCAGAAACTATTGAAACAAAAATTACAAACTGTTCTACAATGGAAGAGTTTCAAGCATTGTTTGTAGCACCTGTAGATAGTAATGGAACTTCTACTGGTAATGCTCCAATACATGATTGGCCTGAGAGTATTTAGATGAAATTTATACTAACATATATTCTAATAACTTTGTGGCTTGTATTTCCAGTGTCAGCACAACAACAAGTCTTTTGTTTTAATGAAGATGCTCAAGATATTGAAAAAGAAATACTAAAACATAATGAAGAATTTGTTATGTCAGGAGTAACTACAGCAGGAACTCCTATTACTATTTATAAAGGTAAAGACACTTTTACAATTCTTTTTTTCGCCCCTGATGGAAAAATTTGTACTGGAATTAATTGGACGGGAAATATAATTCCAAAATTAAAACTTAACAACGGAAAAGGTACGTAATATGGCCTCAACTTATACAACAAATATTAGGCTGACAAAACAAGGTGATGGTGATAATCCTAATACTTGGGGTCAAGTTCTTAATGACGGTGTTATCAGTCTTGTTGATGATGCTATCGCTGGCTATACGACAGTAAGTTTGGGCAGTGCAGCAACCGTTACGCTTTCAGAAAACCAAGGAACAGGAGATCAGTCTAGGTCTGCGATTATACAGTTTTCTGGATCAATAGGAACTGCTCATACATCTATCTTTGTTTTAATTCCTAACAATTCAAAAACTTATGCAATTAGAAATGCCGTATCAACTAACGCTTCAAGCAATGCAGTTATTCTGCGAGTTGCTGGTAATACTGGAGTAACTGTTCCTAATAGTGGTAATGGTTATTTCTTTACTAATGGCACATCTGTTTTCCAACTAGACTCTACTGGTCTAGGACTAGGAACTGCTGCTGTACGTAATGTTGGTGTATGTACTACAGATGTTCCTGATACATCTCTTGCAGATATTCGTTATGTAAAGGTATCTGCTACGGATACTATTACTGCTGCTAAAACATTTAATGCAACTGTAGCCTATGGCGACTCTGCAATGATTAAAGTATCTAGTGCTGTCAAGTCCTTTATTACAACTTTGACTGATGCAGCGTCTGTTGCTTCAGATGCTAATGATGGTAATATTTTCTTGGTAACTCTTGGCGGTAATAGAACCTTGGCTGCTCCGAGTAACATGGGCGCTGGTCAAACAGGACATTACTATTTAATTCAAGATGCTACTGGCGGTAGAACAGTTAGCTTTAACTCTGTATTTAAATTTTCTGGTGGCACCGTTCCTACTGCAACTTCTGCTTCTGGTTCTTGTGATATTCTTTTCTATACCGCAAGAAGTGCCACTACAATTGATGCAGTAATGCTTAAAAATATGACTCGCTAATGACAAGTAAACTTGCAAAGTTTGAGTTTCAGCAAGGGTTTCATAGAGAAACCACACAGTTTGCTGAAGGTGACAAATGGTTTGATGGGAACCGTGTACGTTTTCGTGCGCGTAAACCTGAAAATATGCGAGGTTATGAGACTAGAGTAAGCACAGCCTTTGATGGTTCTGCTAGAGATTTAAGGGCTTACCGTGATTCAGATAGAATTGCTCGTGCAGTTTTTGGCACACCCGAAAAACTTTATGAAATGAACGGAGACCAGATATATGATATTACTCCTATTACTTCTACTGTAACTTTAGCTGGTGTTTTTGGAACAAGTGTAGGACAAACAAGAGTATGTGTATCTGATACAGCACATGGAAGAACGGCAGGTGACTATGTATACTTTACTTCTGCTTCTGTTTTTGGTGGCAATGTTAGTCTAACAGGTAACGTCTATCCAATTGCTTCTGTTGCTAGTGCTAATGTTTACACATTTAATGTAACAGCGGCAGCGGGTGCTACGTCTGCTGCAACTGGAGACGCAACATTTAACTACTACATTCCTACAGGTGCTTCAGTGGCTACCAAGGGTCTTGGTTACTCGGCTGCGATATACAATGCAACTGCACCAACTTCAGTAGGAATTAGTAAGATTACAACAACTGGTAGTAATGCACTTGTTACAGTTTCAACTGATGCAGCGCATGGCGGTTCGGCTGGAGACTTTGTAGTTTTTCAGCCAGCCAATACTAGCGTTACCCCTGCTACAGTGGGTGGTAACTTAATACTGTCCAAGCCGTTTATTGTAAACGCTGCTGGAACTACGGTAAGTGTTGGCGGTCCTCAGTTTCCAATTGTATCTGTAGCAAGTACACAGATTATTGTAAGTGTGCAGACAGCGGCTAGTGCAAGCGGAGATGTAACAACTGATATTAATATGACTGCTTTAATTTATCAGCAGAGTAGTGGCAGGGGTTGGAATGTCGCATCCTCTGCTGATGCCAGTGATATTAACCTAACATTGGCTAACTGGAGTATTGATAACTGGGGTGAGGATATTGTTGCAAATAGAAAAGGAAGTAATATTTTCTTTTTTGACAGTGATGCAAGTACAACACCTGAACGAGCAACAACTGTTACAACGTCACCCATTAGTGTAAACTCTGTTATTGTGTCTCCTAATGATAGACACTTAGTTGCTCTGGGATGTAACTCATATGAAGCAACTGCAACTATTAGTGGTCCCTTTGATCCTATGTTGGTGCGCTGGTCAGATCAAGATGATAGAACAAACTGGGTTCCGTCTCTTAGTACAACTGCTGGTGAAGTTGTTCTAACAGATGGTACAGAAATTGTAGGTGCAGTAAGATCGAAAAATGCTATTAACATTTGGACTGATAACTCACTATGGACAATGAGTTTTGCTGGGCCGCCGTTTATTTTTAACTTTGAGCAAGTAGGTTCTAACTGTGGGTTGGTTGGGCAACATGCATGTATAGATTATAATGGTGTTACATACTGGATGGGCAGTGATAACTTTTATTCCTTTGCTGGTCAGGTAGAAACATTAGACTGTACTGTAAGAAGATTTGTTTTTGATAGGTTAAATAAAAGCTACACCGATAAAGTATTTGCTGGAATTAATTCTGAGTTTAAAGAAATTATTTGGCTGTATCCTTCTAAGGACAGTACTGAGTGTGATAGCTATGTTATCTTTTCTCCTGATGAGGGGTACTGGGTCTATGGGGATATGATCTTTACTACCTTTGCAGATAGAGAAGTGTTTGGTAATACAATTACAACTGGTGCTACGGTTGGTGGTAACTTGGTATATAACAATGAACCAACTGATGTCTTTACCGCAAATGGTGAAACACTAACATCGTTTGTTGAGTCAGGTGATTTTGATATTGATGATGGTAATGCTCTGATGTATATGAGCAGACTTATTCCTGACTTTGATTTAAGTGGTGGTAAAATTAAACTAAAACTTATTACCAAACAATTTCCAGAGAGTAGTGAAAAAACTACAAAAGAATTTGACGTAACAGAAACAACTGAAAAGGTTGACTTAAGATCACGAGGAAGGCAAGGGGTAGTTAGGGTATCTTGTAATTCAAACAATGCTAGTTGGAGATGGGGATCAATTAGACTAGCTGTCCAAGGAGATGGGGGAAGATAATGGCAAGATACCCTACTTTATTTAAACGTCGCTATTTTGCAGATGTTAATGAAATGTATAATGGTATTCAAAGATGGGGATCAGTTTTAATACAAGAATTAAATACAAGAGACCTACAAGAAAATAGTAAACCATCTACAAATATTTTTACTGTTGTCACAGTAACAGAAATTGGTAGACCAAGAAAGGGTGACATAGCATATTCAGCAAGCTCTGGTAAGTTTAAAGGATATGTTAGTTTAGGATCGGAGACATCATGGCAAAATCTGAATTAGATAAGCATTTCAATTTAGTTAATGCTAGTACGTATTTTGGAAACC
>Ga0208669_1000649_pt1 | contig 13611 bp, 20 predicted proteins | sample 21_taG_FD_184095 | JGI IMG/M metagenome (GOLD analysis project Ga0208669, IMG submission 184095) | Marine viral communities from the Subarctic Pacific Ocean - 21_ETSP_OMZ_AT15319 metaG (SPAdes) (version 2) | ecosystem: Environmental > Aquatic > Marine > Oceanic | place: Pacific Ocean | collected...
CACCAAAGTCGATTGCACAAATTGCTTTATTACCATTGGTAGTGTTATACAGTAAACAACCTCTAGCTGTAACTGTAGCTGTACCAAAAGTTAAATCTGCAAAATCACACACAGCAGTAGTTCCTGACAACGCAGGTGTAACATTGGTTAATGCTGATCCACCTGAACTGTAATTAGTTCCTGAAGCTTGTCCTGTGGTTACAAATACAGTAGTACCTGCTCCCAAAGTTGCTGATGATGTGTAGAGTGCTAACTTAATAGAATCTGCACCATTGGTTAAATTATGTCCTTCGACAAGTATTTGTTGTTTAAAACTTGAACATATTGCTGATGTAATTGCCATTTATAGCTCCTTTATAATCTTAGCCATGTCCTCATGACCTTGTTTAACTAATAAACCAACCATAGTAACCTTTTTAGATTCTATCGCACTGTTTATATTAGCTAAGATTATACTATAAATATGATTTTTGAAAGCCTCAGCTTGCAACCTAACATGTTCAGGTGCATTTTCTGATATGCCTAAGATTTTTTCAGTGGTTTGCTTTGCCCAAAATTCAGGATCATGACCTTTATTTTCTGTGGTATGAACCTCTACTTTGCCTAATTGTATAAAGCTATCTGACATTATCCTTTGTAAGGCTCAGGTGGTAATTCATGTTCTTGCAAGGTAAAACCATCTTTTGCTAATTGATTATCTATTTCATCATGTGGTTTTATAATCCACTTATTGCCATGAATAACAGTTAAAAAAGGTTTTTCTAAACGATGATAGCCATAGAGTTTTTCTGTGGGTGGTACATCGGCATCTAAGACTGTTGATCTAGGGCTAACACCAACTGTGATGCCATGATCCATCATTTTAGATAGCCAAAATTCAACACAAGCTCTGCCTGCTTCTGCAAAATGTAAATCGTTTCTATAGGAAAAATCTATGCCAAATAGATCAATAGACTCTACTTCATTCCACATAGCAAAGCCTAAAGCATAAGCAACTGTGTTGTTAAAGTAGGCACACTGAGTAGCATTAGCAACTTCTTCTATAGGAAACAAAGTGGCTTTTGGTACTCTTTGATCTAATTCACAGGTGTAAACAGGTATTTTAAGGTCAGGTAACATCTTACGCATAACCAAAGTTTGTTTGCCTGCATCATCACTGTCTAAGAATCGACTAGCAGGGTCCATCATAAACAAACGATCTAAGTTAAAAACACTACAAGCTGAGTTTATACCCCAAACTTCATCCCATTCTTTACCATTTTCTTTGCCAATCACATAATCTATTTGTGATATGCCAAGACCTAACAAGGCAACTCTCTTGCCCTTGAGCGATTTAATTGGTTTCATTACGATACTACTGAGCGTAGGCTATCGTATCTGTATTCGTCTCTAGTATCTCTACCTTCTGATAAGTTTTTCATTCTCATGATTGCCTCTTTGAATCTTGCTTCAAACTGAGCAATGACATCAGGAGTCTCTTTGAGAAAAATTGCACCTTCAACTAAACTTCCATAGAGTAAAGCATCAGGATAATCTGTACTAAGAACTGTCGTTCCACTGTCACTACCACTTGTCAATGAAGCTGGTTTATATAAGTAATGTAATTCTACTGTATAAATTGCATCAGGTACAGGTGCAAGAGAAAAAGAGTCTTGGCTAAAGATTGAGTAATATTTAGGTTGACCTGTCACAGTTGTTGTTGGGCTGTACTCTTTTAAGAAAGAAGCGTGTTTTAAATCAAGATAAGTGTAAGTATTGCTTGATACGACAGCTAAACTCATAGGAGCTAAGAAATCACTAGGACAAGCTAAAAATCTTGTGTTTGCTGTGGTTTGACCTTGTACATTCTTTCTTTGTTCAGGCAATTCAACAAATTTTAATATTCTATCTTCTGCTTCTTTAATAAAAGTAGGTAAATTATTGGTAAAAGTAGTTTCAGCAGATTCTAAATAATCTCCTATTGCTGTCTTTAATGTTGCGTATGTAAAACTCATGATGTTGTAATAGTAACAGAACCTACACCACAGGCTACTTCAAAAGTAGTTAATTGTGTGCCTAACTTACCTAAGCCAACATTGGTGTAAACTGTAAAAAAATTGTTATCGTCTGCTGTTTCAGGTCTTGGGTCTTGTAATGCTTGAGGATCGGTAGCTACATTTCTTGGTTCTATCTGTGGATGTTTAGGATCAAACTGGTCAGGTCCTACCAAAAGACCATTCCATGTTTTTTTCATGTCTATTAATTTGTAACGAAAACCAGTTATATCACAAATTCCATAAGCATTTTTATTACTTGCAAACGCACTCATTAGGCTGAATTATAACTCCTTAGATCAGGGCTAACACGAAACGAAGCTCTTTCTTCATCCTGATTCATGGCTCGCAAAAACTCTTCTTCATACAACTGTTTTAACATAGGTGTTCTTTCAGGTGCTTTCTTAAGAGATATGTAATATGCAAGACCTGCCGCTAAACATGGATAGAACCTATAAGGCATATCCATAGTGTTAGCACCTACATCAGCATCATCCATGCGTGTAAGCACATTCATGTACACAGTGTATGTTGCAGACTTATCAGGTGTTGGATAAACACTAATGGTTGGAGATAGTTGTTTGTCTATAACAAACTGATTAGGCTTACCTGTTTGTGCTTTGTTAGGTATAGCTGAGTATTGTGAACGACTAATTCTAGCCATAGCAATGTCAGTCACATCAGAACCAATGGTTTCTCTAACAAAAGCATCTAAAACATCAATGGGTGCAGTGCTATTAGTAGTGTCTATGTTGTAAGAAGTGGTATCTGTAACCATAGCCACAGTCTTTTGGGTGATAGTCCACTGGTTTAATCCTCTGTTAGCCCATTCTGCTAACAGAAGATTAAGACTTCTTTGTGCTGTTTTAAGATCGTAACCTGTGCGAAGCTCTAAACCACATCGTTCAAATGCTTCTTCTACAAATTCACCTACATCAGGTTCAAAATTTTTACTGCTTGATGTTGCCATCTATCCATAGTTTTTAATTAATTCAAGAATAATGACATAAGTATCGCCATTAGAATGACCTACTGTGGTGAAATCAAGATCGCCTGTTACACCACTGCCTGCATTGTTTGGAATACCTGAAAAATCATCGTAATACTCGTCACCAGTTGAATCAGCAGGTAAGGTTACAGCTAAAACATTGGTAGTGGCATCAAAATCAATTTTGACACCCATACCTGTTGTTGCCCACCATACCTTTGCGATTGCAACTGAAGTACAGGCAACGCCTGCTGAGTTTGAATTTAAAGCTGATACATCAACTTTTTTTACTGCAGACTCACCACTGCCATCACTGGCATTGGTGAATTTCATAATCGCCTTGCGTTGCCCATCCTGAATGGTTTGTGATGTTACTACATCAGCCATAATAAGCTCCTACTATTAACTATTAGCAAATGGTGTGACTATGGTTCCTGAACCTAAAATAATGCCTTCTACAGCATATTTAGCAGTTGCCATAGCAGTACATTTTACAATACTACCTACAAGTCCACCTTTAGTTGATCCATTCATAGTGATTACATCGTTAGCTGAAGCAGAAATAAAAGTTTTTCCTGTTGCATCATCTACACCTGTGTATAACCCACCAACAAACTTATCTGTGCCATCGGTAAGAATGTCCATATCAGTTGCCGCTGTTACTACGATAAATGTAAAAGTAGCACCAAGGTTGTTTAATTGATTTGGGTCGTCATTACTATCAGGAGCAGTTGTTACGATTGAAGGTAGTGTAAATTTACCATCAGCATCGTTACATACAAGAACCTTACCTGCATGTGATGCTACTGTTAAAGTAGTATCGGCAGTTAAGCTAACGACATTAGCGTTACCTGCTGAAATAAATCCTGCCAATGATTTGACTGGACCTGAAAAAGTTGATTTAGCCATAATTTCCTCCAAGGAAATAAGTTCTACTGTCTTGGCTTGTCTGCTAGGTCAGTCTGTAGAACAAGTTAAAATATCCTAGATACTAAAAATCATACTCCTTGGAGCATGATTTAGCAAATAGAATGTTTTAAGTTTTATGGGTTCATTAGGCTACCTCTTCATCTTGTGTGACAGACTCAATTAACTTTGGTCTAATAAGTGAAGTGGTATTCCAAGTCTTGTCACCATCTTTTTCTTTGTGTATATACTCACCAGTTCTTTCGCAAACCTCTGTATAGTCAACCTTTGGGGTAAACTCGTTGTGTGTTTTAACAGTAGCCTCAAGCTCAACCCAAGTATTAACAGAATTCCAAATAGCTTCATTAAACTTAGTTCCATCACCACCATTGGTTACTAGCCTTTCACCATTTTCTGTAATGTATTTTATTTTTACAGAATAATTGTTGTAACCAAAACCATTTTCATAATGATCTTGGCTTAGAACAAAGGCTTTGACAGTAACCTTGTCACCAACAGAACCAAAATGTTTGTTGGCATTTTTAGGAATGTAAATAGCTTGTGGCTTACATATGTTGCTCATGGCTTCATGAATCTCACTTTTGTACTCAGTAAGATTTGCCCAGTAGTTGATGCTTTCTTGAGACATGTCATCAAGAAAATAATGACCTACTACATGACCATTTGACCAAATTTTATCAAAAGGATTTTTGCCTTGAGAAATTAACTCTTTAGAAGTTACGATCCAGTTAGCAAGGTTCTTTTCTTTTCTTCTGAGGTTGTCAGTTTCGATTTGATCTTGATTTCTTCTGATGATGTCGTTGAGGCTTTCATCAGCATATGATGTGTCAAGAGGGTAAGTGTCACCTGACTTGTTGACATAATCCATGGCTTTCTCTACTGCTGTCTTGGGATCAGTAGAAAGATTAACAATGTATTCACCCTTGGTGTCTACACCATAACCAACACAAAGTGTGTACATTGCAGTCAATGATCCACTTGCGATGTAATATCGTACATATTTTTCCATTACGCTACCTCTCTAAGTTTAAGTTCATTTTGTACTAAGTCTTTAACTTTTTGTGTCATGGTTGTGCCATTAACTTCGTACTCGTTCATTGCTAAAAGACACTCTGTATCTGCTTCTTTGATATGAGTTTCTATTGGAATAGCATCGTAACGATCTAATTCTCTCTCTACTGCTTTCCATGTAACTTTTTTTAACTTGTTAATGTATTTAGTTCTTTGCTCCCACTGTCTTATTTCACTATTGTCTTCACACATAGACCTACGCTCCATTTCATTCTCTGTCACCATGTCCATGTGTTCATGTAAATCAGCAATCTCTCCATCAGTAAGTTTGAGAATTTTTGCTTTCAAAACACGATAGGTTTCGTAGCTCATGTAAGCATAGTTAGATAGTTGTTCTTTTAAGTTGTTCATTACGCTACTCCTAATTTTTTAATAAATGTATCAAGTTCTAACTCCTTGGGAGCAAGCAAATTGCTCATGCCTTCGAAGACTGTGTTGTAAGCATTTATTTCGATGTAGTAACCATCTTCAAAATCCTCATTGTTTAAGTTCTCGTAAAACTTTTTTTTAAAAGCCTTCATGCTGTCAAGAAGATCGTTCTTGCCATAAGTAGTCATGATGTTGACAGCATGCTCGAAAGTGATGTCGTGTTGATTAAAGTCTGAAATGTTTAACATATTTGCTCCTTTTTTGTTATTTAATTTATTTCCCATATAAGTAATATACATCTTTTTACATAAATGTACAACTTTTTACACATATATTACATATTGTAAGTCACTGATATGTCGTATTATTTAAAAAAAGTCAAAAAAAAAGGGCTCTTTTGAGCCCTTTTTAAGTAATAGTTGAGTAATAAACGCTATTACAAATCGTTCAATTAAGCTCCTTGTGAACCATAAATACCACGCCAGTTTGAAAAACCGAAGCTGTATCTTTCTCTAGCTTTGTAACGAATGTTACCAGTAGAAAAATCAGGTTCCATGTTAGTCTCCATGCCTGTTCTTTGGAACATTTTTAGACCCTCGCCTTGATCTGTAACAGATGTAAGCAAGAAGAAAGCATCAGGATCAGTCAAGTAATGATTAACTGTATAACCACCCGGTAAAACACCTGTGTTTTGGATAGCGTTAATATCATTATCTGATGTACCTGGTCTTAGAGTGCTGTTCAATATTCTGTCAGCAACAAAAACTAACTGTGGTGGAACCACAAGTTTTGAAGCATTAACAGAGATTGTTAGACCTCTATCGTCTGTAAATGTTGAGATGTCAATAAGTGCATCTTCCAATGAAGTTTCATTGAGGTCAGCCATAGAAGTCGCTCTATTCGCAGCAGTTCCACCACCTGCAAGTGGGTGATCTGTAGCGATTAAAGGTTTTCCATCACCACCAGTAAAACTGGTAGAAAATGCGTTATTGAGTACATTGGCACCTTTCACTTCTTTGGTGTTAGCCATTGATCGTGCTAGTGCTTTTGTATATCTTTTTCCTAAAGAATCGTAGAGGTTATCTTCAACTGCTTCTTCTGTTAGTGCAAAAGCTAACGCAATCGTGTCATGCGTATATCTTGCTGTATAACTTTCAGAAGAATTGTCAAAAACAACTCCTTGACCTTCAGACTTAGTTGGTGCTGAACCAAAACCCATAACCAATACTTCTTCCTCGAAAGCCTTTTGAGAGTCTTCGATAGAAAAAATTTCAGTATATTCTTGTTGGTACTGATCGTACTCAAGTCCAAATAAACTGTTCAGACCGGGTTCAAGTTCCTTCGCTAATTGTGCTCTTGAAATTGCCATAATTTATATCCTTATGCTAAACCTGCACTTTTTTGTCCACATATATGATTTTGAATCACACATAGAACATTAGTGTCAGTCGAACCTACATCCGAGTTATCAGGGTCTTCAGAAATATCTAAGACTTTCAGTGGTAGTGTAGCAGTGGTGTTACCAGTGCTAACTGCACATTCAGTATTTGATCTTCCTGACTTCGTGTCGCCCACAGGTGATCCATCAACAATGTCGAAGTTTCCGAACAAGTCTGCAACTGGAAAAGCTGCATTGCATTGCACTTCAAAAACAACATTAGGGTGATCTATCACATGAGCCATAATATCAGAGGAAGTAATACTTCCTTCATAATAGTTGCTAAAAATCTGTTCGCCTGAAGAATTTGTATAGCTTACGCCATTAAAAACTCCAATAATAGGCACAGTTCCAGTAGCGGCGTGTCTGCCCAATACTCCTGCTGTTAGCTGAGTAACCAAGTCTCCTTGGAAAATTGGGGTAGTCGCACCACTAGCGATTCTGTATCTTGATTGTCCACCTGAATAAGGTGCACCACTCATCATACGAACAGGTTTTAGACCAAATGGAGCATTTTTATTTGCCATAATTTAGTTTCCTGTTATTAGTTACTTTTTTTGTCCAAAAGTAACTTGAGATTCTCGCTTAGAATCATACTTAACATATCGATTGTCTTTAGAAGAATCGTTAAACATAGTATTGTCTAACGCTTCATTTGCCTGACGAGTTTTACCTTCGTAGTGATCTCTTCTTTCTTGTACAGTCTCAGTTGGCATTTTTGCTAAAACGAGTCCTTCGTTGTGAATTACGCCTGCCATCCTGCCTTGTTCGATAGTAGGAAAATGCCATCCTTCAGGTAGCTCAGAACCTTGTACAAGTTCCCAACCCTCCCTTAGTCTGTAACTCATGTTATTTGCATCTTCTTGACCTAAAGTTGCTTCTCTAATCCACCTGTATTCATAGCCTTCAGGTGGTGGAGGAGTTTCAAGTTTTCTGACTGGTCGCCATGGTTTTCTACGAGCCTCTTTATCGTGTGTCTCGGAATCACGAACAGTTCTAGTCATGTCCAAATTCTTTTCGTCTTTCATTAGATTACCTCTCTTTGTGAAATTTTTTGTTTCTCTTGGGCTACTCTTTTCAACCAGTCATCTTCTGACATGTTGTAAGGTTTTAACCCTCTGAGGCGATCTACTTCGGACTTAGAAAAAGTCACGCCTTTCTTTTTAGCTTGTGTTTTTTGCCGACTTCCTACAGAAGCAGATGCGACTCTTTGCACAGAGGGTCTATCATCTTTTACTTCGGCTTTTTCATTGTTATCCAATGAAGGATAAACTTTAAAAACTCTTTTGTTTAACTCATTGTAGTAGTCGTCTGAATCAGCTTCAAAGCCTTCATTGACTAAATTAAAATGAGTAAAATACGCAAATTGGGTTGCTTCAACACTTTCTTGGTTAGATTGATCTCCATACCAAGTATTTTTACTTGCCCAATCTAAAGCCTCTCTAGTAGGCTGTGGATCAGCTTGTTGTTGTACTTGTGGTTGTACTTGTTGCACTTGTTGTGCTTGTTGTGGCTGTTGTTTTCTGTTTTTAGCCATGCGTACTTTTTCTTTTTGTATAGAAAGATCGCTTTTGAGAGTGTCTGCTTTAGACATAAGCTCTGCATCACCTGATTCAACAGCTTTTTTGTACAACTCGTTGGCTTGTTGTTCTTTTGCTTCAATAGATTGTTCTTCTGCAAGCAAGGTTTGTGCACCAAGTTCATTGGTATGTGTACGCAAAGCATTTATTTCAGCATCTTTTTGAGCTGCTACTTGCTCAAGATACTGTGCTCTTTGTTCAGCTTCTTTTGCTCTTTGAGTAAGTTTGTTTACTCTTTTAGACACACCTTTTGTGTACTCATCTAACTCATCGTCAGATTGTACAACTGCGTTTTGATCTGTTGCTTCCTCAACTATTTCGATGTCTAGTTCTTCAGATGCAACTTGTTCTGTTTTATTTTCTACCATTTATAAACTCACTATATCATCAGGATTAGAAATTGTCGCAATAACTTCGTCATCGTTAATTATTCTAACTTCTGCACCATCATCTAATTTAAACCTAGCACCTGCGTAACGACCAATGAGAACCCATTGTTTTTCGTGACACCATGGTGCTCCATATTTTTCTCCACTATAACAAAGAGGTCCACACTTCACCACATAAGCTACAACTGTTGCCAGTTGTTCCTTGTCTTGTGATTCTTTTGTGAGAAGGATTCCTCCTTTTGTAACTCCCTTACCACGATAAGGCAGTACCAAGATTTTCCAACCAGTAGGTTGAGGCATACGATCTAAAACAGAATCATCTAGCTTGGTTGGGTCTAATACAACCTCATCAGGTTCTACATAAGCTGAGGATAATTCTACTGTTTTTTTAGTCATTGTTTGCCTTAAAGTAATTTTTTATAAAATCCTGTACATAATACAACGCTTCCAGTTGTCCTTGCAAGTATTTATGGTGTTCCATGTCATTTAGTCCACCACCCATGTATGTTTCTTTAATTGCTTCGATCTTAGAATCGATCTCTTTTTGCAATTTATTAAGAAAATCTACATCCATTAGTCTCTCATTTTAAATTCAAGACCCTGAGTAGCTGCTCCACCACCTCTGCATTTCATAACTTTGACTCCACCACCTTTTTCCATTTTGACAGTGCCACCATAGTTTTTGTATTGGACTTTAACGCCTTTTTTCTTAGCAGAGTTTTTTGCCATGGCAATACCTTTTGGGCTGTAATCAAATTTCTTTCCATTTACTTTTGGCATAATTTTCTCCTATTTTTTATTTTTAGTGCCTTTTGGTCTACCTTTTTTCTTTGGTGCGACCTTCGTGACTGCTTTTTTTACTGCCTTTTTAGCAGTTTTCTTAGTTTCTTTTTTTGTTTCTTTAACAACAGAGGTTGTTTCTTCAACAACAGGCGTTGATGTATTTACAAATACTTCTCCTGAATCTATTGCAGATTGTTTCATTGCAATTCTTTCATCAGAAAGTCTTTTTCTTTCTGCTAATGCTTCTTCTTTTGCAAGTCTTTCTGCTTCTTCTTTAGCTCTATCTAATTTTTTTTGAGCTTTAAGTTCTTGCACTCTCTCTTTTATGTAAGATGTTGTCATATTAATTACCCCTTAGTTTTGATTGTAACTCCATAAGTTTTAATTCTGCTTGTTGTTGCATCCTTTCTACTGCTAATTGGAGTTTATCATCAGCTATAGCTTTTTGCATATCCAAGCGTTGTTGTTGCATTTGTGTATCAAGAGCGTTGGTTTGTAGTTGCAATTGTTGTTTTGCATCAAACTGTTCTTGATCTATGTCTAATTCTTTGTCTTTTAGTTCTAATTCTTGTTGTCTGATAGCAACCAAAGGATCGCCTTGGTTTGATTGGCTAATAGATTCCATAAACTGCGTAGTTAGTTCTGCCAAGATAGGTGAACTCATTTGATCTAGCATCATTTGTATTTGTAACTGAATTTGTTGTGCTTCTTCAGGTGTAACTTGTTGCATTTGCATTTGTACCTGTGCAATTTGTTCTTGCATTTCAGGTGGCATTTGTTGTTCAGCTATTTGTGATGCAAAGAACTGTAAATGTTGCATGACATGACTAATAATTAATGATTGTAACTGTGGGTTATCTTTAACAACTTGTGTTAAGAACAAACTTTGGTGTGCTTGTACATGAGCTTCATGATTTTGTTCTGCAAAGGCTTGTGCAGGTTGACCTAATAATAAACCACTGTTTTCTATACCTGCATCTAATGGTTTGGGTGTGTTATCAGCAGGTGGTTGTAATAAAGCATCTACATTATCTACACCTAAAGCACTGTACATTCTGTAATAGGCTTCGTATATACCTGAAGGACCATGTATTTCAGGGTTTGATTGAACCATTTGCAATAATTCTTGAGCCATAGTAATTCTTTGGCTTTGTGAAAATATGTTTGGATCAGAGACAGGAACTATGTCAATACGATCATCAAAATCACTTATCTTTATTTCTCTTGATCCTGAACCAGTGTCGTATGGATATTCAGGTGGTAAATAATCTGCAAAAACTTTAGCTAATAAATTAAATTCTAGTCTTTGTGAATAATGTAAGCGTTTGTGAATTGCACTCATGACCTTGGTGCCACGCTCCAATAAAGCTACTGTGGTTCCAACTGGCATCGCTTGGTTCATGTCACCGACATTCATATCACCAATAGATGCAAAGCGTTTGCCTGAATCTACTAATAAACCAAGTAATTGCATTAATACATTGCTTGGTTCTTTAATAGGTAAAGGAATTAAGTTTTCTCGCAAAGAACCACCAGTGGTATCAATGTCTCTAAATTCACCCGGTTGTAATGGATCAGCTTCATCACGAATACGCATGCCTCTAGCTTTAAATCCTGCAGGTAAATTAGCTAATGTTCCTGCATCAATAAGTTGTCTAAGAATAGATGTGGTAGCTTTAGATATACCACCAATCATGTGTGATAAACCTAACCCATAGAAGCCAAGACCGGGCAAAAACTTGTACTGTACAAAGTAATTTATTTTGTTTTTTGTTGGGTCATTTGGATTGTAGTTTCTTCTTATTGCTAATATTTGGTTAGATTGTTCGTCTATCGTAACAATATAAGGCAGTTTTAATCCTGTTGGCTCACCCATATCATCTTTATCTTCAAATCCTTCTAAATCAAGTATGGTGTGTACTTCGTAGATTGTTCTATTTCGATCTTCTGTGTAACTAGGTGATGTGCCTTCTATTTCATCAATTTCAGTAGATATTTCGTCTCTAGTTTCATAAGACTCTTCAGGTATATCTACATCTATGTAAAAACCTGAAAGTTGTTGTTTTTTAATCTCGTTACGAGACATAGTAATTGAATGGGTAATTCTTTCTGCTGATGACATATCAGGTGCTTCGTATGGCACAATCAAATCTTCAGGTGGTATAAATTTAGATATTGCTTTTTGTAATACAGTATCAAAGTAGATTTTTTTAAAACAAGAACCTGCAAGTGGTAAATAGAATAACAATTGATCTAATTCAGGATCGTAGTCTTGCATTACATTCATGATGTAATAGTTCATAAACTCTTGGACTCTTTCAGCTTGTGATTCTGTTTCTACAGTTCTTGCACCAAGTATTTGTGTCTTAACTGGTCCTTTAGCAGGTAATAACTCTTTATAAGCCTGAGCTTGGAACTGAGTTGTAGCCTCTGCTAGTATTGGATGAATGACACCACTAGAACCTTGGAATGGTTGAGAACGACTGTCATCAAACTTCATGCCTAAGTATTTCAAACCATCTGTGTAGGTTTTTTCCCACTCGCTTCTTGATTCAAGATCGCCATGAATAGAATCAATAAGATTAGATGCTAGTTTTGTAAGTTCTCTTTCGTCTATAAAATCAGCTAAATTATCAAAAAAATCTTCTGTTTCGTTTTCCATGTTGGCAAGTTCAGCCGCTATTTGTTCGTCTAACAAAACCTCATCATTCATAACTAAAATGTTATCTGATTCGCTAATAGCTTCTGATCTGCTTTGTTCAGGGATAATTTCTACAGCACTGCCTGATTCTATGATGTCAGGATTATTTTCTGTACCTAATACTCTTTCAACTGCCATAATAACCTTAGTGTAGCACTCTTTTTTCGTTTAATTCTTTTAACAACTCTTCACTGTGTATTTCTTCTAATTCACCATCAATTTTTAAACCTTGATACTCAGCAACAGCCTCAGCTATTTCCCAGTTTCTAGCAAATATGTTTGGTCCTGAATATTCTATGCCATCAAATTCAAAGGATGTTAAAAAAATTTTCATTGTTTAATAATACACTGTTCTGTCTTTTCTTAATAATTTTACTTCATCTTGGTAATCTTCGTGCAATGACAAAAAACCACCTTGTCTGAAACGCATTAAAGCCATAGTTGCACTATCGCAATAGTCATCATTATCACCATAAGGGAAACTAGCCATTTCTTCAATAACTTCGTCTGCAAAACTTTCATCAGGTGCCCAAACCATGCCTGATTCAAAAATAGGTGCAACACTGTTCATTCTAGCTACTTTATCTTGACCTCTACTAGGTGTGTAGGCAGTCACAGGTATTCCCATTCGTCTTAGTTCTTGTGTCAAAGGTGTGCCTGATGCTTTGGCTTCGATTAAAACACAATCAGGTTCCCAGTATTTATATTCATCCCAAGCTAGTCTTTTTAGTTCAGGAAAGTCCACACGCATCCTTTTGGCATCTAACAAAATTAAACAAGGCGTTTCATTGGTTTCATGTTCAAAAACAGCCCATGTAGTAATTGCAGAATAGTCAGCAGTTTCTTTTTTAGAAAAAGCTGTATCGTAACTTTGTATAACATAATCATAGGATGGTACCTGTTCACCATGCCATTTCTCCCACCATTCTCTTTTGACAATAGAACCTTCTTCAGCAGTAGGATTTTGCATCCACTGAGCGTTCCATTTTGCTATAGGTAATGATGCTTTGACTCCTAATAACTCTTCTTTCTTCCAAAACTCACCCCACAAAGGCTTGTCTGTTTTTGGCATGATTGCAGGAAACTCTACGATTTCCCATTGGTCAGCATTGTCATCACCTTGTTTTTTAAGCACTCTACCAACCAAGTCTTTTGTGCTCCATCGAGTCATAACAATCACAATAGTTCCACCGGGCTGTAATCTCTGTCTAGGTCCTGATGTATACCATTCATAAGCAGAGTCCATTGATTTTGGTGATAGTGCATCTTGTTCACTATGTGGATCATCAATAATAAGCAAATCAGCACCACGACCAGTAATGGCTCCTCCAA
>Ga0208669_1000652_pt1 | contig 13585 bp, 25 predicted proteins | sample 21_taG_FD_184095 | JGI IMG/M metagenome (GOLD analysis project Ga0208669, IMG submission 184095) | Marine viral communities from the Subarctic Pacific Ocean - 21_ETSP_OMZ_AT15319 metaG (SPAdes) (version 2) | ecosystem: Environmental > Aquatic > Marine > Oceanic | place: Pacific Ocean | collected...
GCTTTTGTAGGGAGTGTAGAAATGAGTGATGTTAAAGACGCTTGGGTTGTTTTATTAAATGAATTAATTATTCATGCTGGAAACTTTAGAGCTAAGAATGTAATGGAGTATGAAGATAAAGAGCTAAAAGCATTTGATACAGGATTAGGATTAATGGTACTTTTAATGAAAGAAATGATCAGAGATTTTTTAGAGGAAAAGAAAAATGAGTAATTTTATTGCTCTTGTTTTTATGTTTACTTCTTTTATTATAGGTTTTTGGACTGGTGTTAATTGGCTAAAAGAGAGGATTAAACATGGACTACGATAAAATTATAGCTAAATGGGAAAACTATATAGCTAAAACTAAAAAAGAAATGGAGGAAGAAGAGTAACCTTTTTTTCTTATATAACATATATAAGATATTATATATTATATATAACAAATAATTATTTAAGGGGTTATAGTATCCGAAGTTTCCAGAGGTTGAAAAATGGGTAGAAAAAGAAAGAACATAAACGAAGTTAGAATCGTCAGAGGAATCTCAGTATCTCCTCAGTTTTGGGAACGGTTTAAAGGTTGGTGCAGAGGAAGGTCTATGTCTGAGATGTTAGAAATGGCGGCTCTTAGGATTATGGATGAAAAGAATGATGTATTGTCTTTAACGTTACAAACTGAAGATCTTAGAACTAAGATATCTACTAAGAGATTTGAATATAAGAAGATACAAGCTGAGTTAGAGAATGAAGAACATAATCTAGCAATACTTGAAGAAAGATTATCTGAAATGAAAATGTCTGATAAAGCAATGGCTGTTCAAGCAGCTACAGATAAAGAGTGGATGTTAGTTTACAAAGAAGATAAGTTTGGTTCACTCAAACGTAGTTTTGGTAGATGGGTAGAAGAAGGAGAGAACTGCGCTAGATTGATGCCTTCTATTGAAACAGTTAAGAAAAGAACCAGTTACTTAGACAATATGAATAATACAGAAACACAGATGGCTTGGATTGCATTAAAGTATCCAGAAGAAGACTGGGAGTTCTGGTTAAAAGAAAGGAGAGTTATATAACCCCTTATCGGATAGATTAATATGGCATACAAGAACAGACCGTATCAGTATTTGCTAACCTTTCCCAAAGGAACAAAGAACAGTTGGGATGAGTTTAGTAAGATAGCTGAAGAACAAGGTAGACCAGTATCCGAGCTTGCTAGACAAGTTATCAAATCTTATGTTAAGGATTGGATGAGAAGAAGTCATGAAGAAAGCACATATGAAGATTGAACTTGTTGATCCTGAAACACTAAAAAGCGCAGCATATAATCCTAGACAAATATCCAGAGAAGAGCTAAACAAGCTGATCAAAAGTATTAAGCAGTTTGGTTTTGTTGATCCTGCTTTAGTTCGTAAACACGATAATATGATAGTAGGAGGCCATCAAAGAGTAAAGGCAGCTCTTGAATTAGGACTTAAAGAGATACCTGTTGTATATTTAGATATAACTGAGAACGATGCTAAACTTCTTAATGTAGCTTTAAATAAAATAAGTGGTGAGTGGGAGGAAGATAAATTAACAGAATTACTGGCTGAGTTACAGTTCTTTGATGATGTGGATGAGTTGCTTACTGGGTTTGATGAGGATGAGCTAGATCAATTATTGGCTGACTTAGAAGAACCTAAAGATGGTTTAACAGATGATGATGCTATACCTGAAGAAGTAGAAGCAGTATGTAAAGAAGGACAGTTATGGCAGTTAGGGGATCATAGATTGTTATGTGGTGATTCTACCGATGCTGAAAAAGTAAATAAATTATTAGATGGAAATTTAATAAATACATTATGGACTGACCCACCTTATGGGATAGATTATCAAGATGTAAAGGGAAATCATAAAAAAATAAGTAATGATAATTTTGATGCTTATTCTGTTATCTATGATGCTCTGAGTATAATATCTTTTGAAACGTCTTTTGTATGCTGTAATTGGAAATGTTACACACCAATAAATGAAGTACTAGAAAAACTTAACAAAAAAACTAAAGCTGTAATAGTATGGGATAAGGAACATAGAATACAAAATTTAGATTTGTTTGGCAAACAACACGAGTGGGTAATTTATAGTGGTTTATTTGGTGGGCAGAAAACAGTAGATGGAGATGTATGGCAAATCAAAAGAGAAGTCAGCAAAGAACATCCAACTTCTAAACCTATAGAATTAATTACTAAATCACTGATGGCAGTAAATGCTAAATTAGTTTATGACCCATTTTTAGGTAGTGGTTCTACATTAATAGCTTGTGAAAAAACAAACAGAGTATGTTATGGTATGGAGTTAGACCCACATTACTGTGATGTTATAATTAAACGCTGGGAGGATTATACAGGACAAAAAGCGGAGTTGTTGAATGGTTCGCTATGATGATAGTATTAAGGAAGAAGCTAGAGCATTATTCTTACAAGGATTAGGGTACAAGACAATAGCAAATAAGATTAAAGAACAATATAACAATTCTATAGCTCATAACACTGTAAAAACTTGGGCTAAACAAGGCGATTGGCAATCTTTATTAGACAAACAAAGAGATGTCGTAAAGCAAGAAACAGCAACAAACAGCACCCGTTCTACTATAAAGAACATTAAAACACTACAAGCTATACAATCAAAGTTTATATCGCAATTAAAGAGCAGCTCGTCAGAAATTAGAGCTTATGAGATGGTTACTGTAATCCGAGAGCTGCAACGTCTTGAGGGTGCAAAAGATTTACAAGATGCTTTGGTTAAAGAGATTGCAGAGAAGTTACCAGAAGCAATGAAGAAAGCTAAGATCCCTCAAAAGAAGATTAATCTTGTAATAAGATACTGGGTAGAAATGGTCAGGGACATGGAATGAAGATAGAAAGAGTATGGGCAATGCCTCATAAACAAACTTTTACAATTAAACCAATAAAAACATTAATACAAGAAGAAATAGGTAATAACTACATTGACCCTTTTCCTTTTGAATATCAAGAAGACGCTGTAGATTATCTTAAACGAATCGAGCCACAAAAGTATGGTGTATTTGATCCACCATATTCACCCAGACAACTAAAAGAGTGTTACAATGGCAAAGGAGAATATGATACAAAAGCTAGTACATGGAGTAGGTGGAAAGATTTAATGGCTAGTAAAATTCAAGATAAATGTATTTCGTTTGGGTGGAATACTTGTGGTCTTGGAAAAAACAGAGGCTTTCAAATAACAAGAATATTAATGGTATGTCATGGTGGAATGCACAATGATACAATATGTACAGTAGAGCAGCGAGTTCAGGAAAGATTAGATGTTTAGAATTTGTGATAGTGAAACAGGGAAAGTAATATTTGAAACAGATAACATTCAAGAGTTATCTGATTATTTGTATGACCAAGACCCTAAGTATCTTACAGTTAGTGTAAATGAGGAACACGTTAAAAAATGGCAAGCATCAAAGGATTAGAACAGTTTACACAGCATTTACTTGCTAAAGGATTATTGCAAGAAGAGCTAGAGTTTATTGATTTTGCTAATGATGTATTAACTGACTTTATGCGTATGGAGCCTAGTGAGTATGTTCCGTTAGGAGATATGCATAGGGAATGGTTTGATACTGTCAATTCAGATAAAAGATATGTAGGAATAATGTGTGCAAGAGGGCATTTGAAAACTACATTTACATTAACTTACTGTGCATACATGATGCATAAATATCCTAACTATAGGGCATTGTATGTGTCAGCAACTCTAGATCAAGCAATTGATAAATTAGAACAATTTGAAGAATTATGTAAACGCTCTTGGCGTCTGTCAGCTTATATTAAAGGTAAAGAAGATGGAGGTTCTTGGAAAAAGAGTCAGAAGCATTTTAGTAATGAGAGTAGGATTAGAGCTGCATCTACTAGCAAATCATTAGAAGGGCCTCACGTTCATTTAATAATTTTAGATGATATACTAGAAGAGTTTCCTAGAATGTCAGATGATAGAGTTATACATTATATCAAAAGAGTTGTAATGCCAATGCGTTTACCAGAGGGCAAGATATTGTTGATAGGTACACAAAAGAGAATAGGAGATGCTACAGATTGGGTCCGACAGAGTACAGATTGGGCGCACGTTTGGCATCCAGCTTTAAACAAAGAAGGTAAACCTAGATGGCCTGAGTATTGGACTATGGAAAGATTAGAAGCTGAAAGACATTCAATGGGAACTAGGGCTTTTGAATCTGAATACTTGCTTAATCCGCTAGATCCCGAAACTGCTGTAATTCCGTGGGCTGTGATTGAGCCTTGCCTTGATGAGTCATTAGGTTTTGGAAAACCTATTGGTGATACTGACATTGTTATTGGCGTTGATTTAGCTGTAGGTTTGGATACTGCAAATGATGAGACAGCTTACACAGTTCTATCTTATGATAGGGATACTAAGGTTCGTCATGTTATCTATCAATGGTGTGGTAAAGTAAAAGCAGAAGGTGCAGGGTGGTTAACATCTCAGGTAACTAACTTAGTATCATTGGCAGAGAAATACAATCCATCTATGATTATGGTAGAAACAAATGGGTTCCAGAGATTAGTAGCTCATGCAGCTAAGGACTTAGCTTCTTTACCAGTACAAGGCCATAGAACAGGTTCAGAGAAACATCATGCACAGATTGGTATTCCTAGAATTGCGTTAGCGTTAGAGCAAGGAAGATACATTATACCCTGGAACAAAGAAGTAAACAAATCAGGGCCGATAGGATCAAGAAAACTAGTAGAAGGATTGTCTAGATTAATGTGGGGTAAGAATGGTAGATTAGATGGACATACATCAGATGCAGTAATATCTTTGTGGATGTGCGAGTTAGCAATTCAGGATATAGATAAGCGTGGAATACGAGTTACAAGCTGGGATAACTTTTAGGCTTAAAGGATTATATAACGGCACATATAACCCAATATGAATAAAGGAAACACTTTAACAAAAGACGAATGGAAAGCCTGTATTGATTGTAACGACCCTATAGGAAAACACAGCAATATGGGAGATGATAATGAGCGTTGCAGGCATTGTTATAACAAACTAAAGTACGGAGTATCTGACATGAACAACTGTTTTCAAGGGTCAGTTATTACGATAGATTGATGAAGAGGCATAAGGCAGGATACAGTGAACGGACAACTCTTTGTGGATATGACTGCACAATTCAAGAATATAGGATCATGAAAAATAGACATCTTAGTTTTGTAAATTGCAAGAAGTGTTTGGAGTTAATTAAATGAGATGGAGATTTGATTGCTTTCTTTGCGGAGAGCGTTGGGAAGAAGAACACCGTCACCTGGAGAAATATCATTTTATGTTTAGTGATGATAATAAAAAAGAAGGAAGACCAGTAGTAGATTGTTACAAATGTAAATTAGATGCAATTTACACGCCAATAGTGGGAGACATGGTTGGAAACCGTTCTTGAGATCTTAGCAGGATTTGCAATGGCAGTTCTGGTTACATTAATATTGTGGGCATTGTACTCGATCCGTACTCTAGGAAGGCTATAACTGGATAAGGCTTATATAACCCTAACTAATGTGTACAATACCCAGAAAGGGTAGGAAACAAATAAAAATGAATCAAAAAGAAATCATAGCAGCACTGCTAGAGGAAGAAGCTACGGTGGCGATCCCACCTTCTTTTTTAATCTGCAGTGGTTGTGGGTGCAAATCACCAACATTCACAAAAGAAACAGACGGAGAGCAATGGTTCTCAATACATGAGTGTGCATAAATGGGTAAGACAACAGTAATCACATTTATACCAGATGACAAAGCATTTGCAAAAGCTTATGCTGAATTTATCAAACGCAAAAAAGAGAGAGGTGAAGAATGCAGTTAGTTTTATATCGTTGCGATGAATGCTATAGTCCCAAGATTCTAATGGAATCAGGATGGAGATGTTTAATGTGCGAGGAATAAAAGTGTTAACAACAGAAGAATGGGAAGATCAAATAAAGGAGGACATTAAAAATGGGTTTAACAAAAAAGTTGAATAAAGTAGAAGACTTGGTATTTCGTCATTTGAAAGACCATGACGTTTGCAGAGACAATACTAAGTTCTTGTATTACTCAGTCCTTCAAGAGTTTTACAGAGCTACAAGTCCTAAAGGTAGACAATGTGAAGAAGACAAATTCTTATCTGATTTGTATGACCTTTTACACTTTGCTCCCTGCGATGAATCAATTCAAAGATCCCGTAGAAGAATACAAAATAAACTTAAAATGCATCAATCATCTAAGGCAGTTCAAGCAATGAGAAAAAAAGTTGAAGATACATATTTTACCTGGTCTCAAGAAGATTAACAAAATATATAAAGGGTAGTGGCCATAGTCAATACCGATGACAAGTTCAAAGTCTAGAATTATCCATGAGAATCTTTTCAACTTTCACATAGTAGAGGGCTTGTCATCATAATGGCTCGACTCGAATTAAAAGGCATTGACAACCGAATCAGAGAAGACATAAAAGTATTAGCTAAAACGCATGGAGTCACTGTCGCTAAATTCTTAGAGCCTGCGATTAAAAATTACATATATCAAGCCGATAATAGAGAAAGGCTTATTAGAGCAAAGAGGTCTGACCCAGACTGGTAGCATGGGATTTTTTGACAGATTTAGGAGCAAGCCAAAAGGAAGTCGTGTTCAGGCTTACTTAGACAACAACCAAAATGGTTTAGAAAAAGAAGCAAGAACTCCAGTATATGATATGGCTCCTGCAATGGGAAGTACAGGACCAATGCGTATTTACCCAGTTTATGATTTACATCACTTAGAAGATTTAGCAACTAACTATTCACATTTACAAACGGTTGTTAATCGTATAGCTTCACAAACTGTAGCAAAAGGTTACAGGTTAGAACAAACAGTTGAGAATCCTAGTGAAGACCAGAGAGTAATGTTAGAACGTTTATTAGTTGATCCAAGCTCAGGAGAAAGCGACATTACAGGAGAAGAATTTTGTAAAGCTCTTATTAGACAGCTAGAAGTCTTTGATGATGCTTGGGTTTCTGTAGTTTATGATTATGTAAAAAATGAATCTGGGCAAATACTAGGTAAACAAGTATCACAATTATGGGTTGAAGATTCTAAACAAATGAGATTTAACACTGATAGATTTGGTAAGTTTCAAACTGAAGATACATTTTGTCCTTCTTGTAGAAGAACTGCAAATGGAACAGCTTGCTCAGAATGTGGAACTAAATTAGAACCAGTGGCTTATACCTTTGAAGACCCAGAAGGTGACATCCCTTTTGCAAGAGATGAGATCATGCATTTTAACAAATACAGTTCTACAGCTAGATTGTATGGACAATCACCTATTGTAGGTCTAATGAAAAAAATAGAGACTGCATTAGCAATTGAAGCTTATCAAAATAAATTGTTTAGATTAGAAAGACCACCTAAAGGTTTCTTAGATATTCCTAACTTGGATGAAACTGCATTGAATAGATTAGGAGAATACATTGCAGAAGAGACCAGACGCAATCCTAACTTTGTACCAATTATATCCTCTGGCGAAGGACAGTCAGGAGCTAAGTTTGTTTCTATTATGCCAAGTCAAAATGAATCTGGTATGATCCCGTATATGGATAAAATAAACTCAGATATTAATGCAACTTATGGAGTAATGCCTTTAGCAGTTGGTGATGTATCTGGAGTAGGTGGATTGAATGCAGAAGGTGAGCAGTTGTCTATGATGGACAGAACTATTGCAGAAACACAACAGATATTAGTAAATGGATTCTTTAATCCTTTAATAGATTTATTAAAAATAACAGATTGGAAAGTAGTATTCAATGACATTGATGAACGTAATGAGCAACAACATCTTGCTAACTTGCAAATTAAAGCTAATGTAATTGCTTCATTCCAAGCTGTAGGAATTACTGTAGATTTAGATGAAGAAGGAGAATTAATATTACCACAAACAGATTTCGCAAGTTTGCCAACGTCGCAGGAGGCCGAGGAGCCAAGCGAACAAGCAGACTTGTATCAGCCTTAGATAATAATCTAGCAATTACAATAAAGCGAGAAGTCAATCGACTTCGTACAGCTAAAACATATTCTGAGATAAATGAGATGTTACCAATGCTAATGATTGGCTTGGTTCAAGATCTTAAGAATTTAGTAAATGGCGAATTAAGAGATGCTTATCTTCATGGATTTAAATCAGCAGCAGCTGAAGATAAGGTAAACGTAATTGAAAAACAAGATAAGTATTCACACATTAATTTCAAACCTACGGCAGCAATGGCAAAAGAAGCAGCTAAGGGTTTAGAATATCGTAGAGAGTTTGGTAGAGGTGGAACAGAAGTTGGCGTTGCAAGAGCTAGAGATATTAAGAACAGAGTTAACTTATCACCTAAGACTTGTAAAAGAATGAAGGCTTTTTTTGATAGACATCAATCAGATAGAGAAGGTGAAGATTGGGGTAATGAACATAATCCAAGTGCAGGATATATTGCACATTTGCTTTGGGGAGGCGATGCAGGATACTCTTGGGCAAAGGCTAGAGTTCGTCAAATAAATGCAGTAGATGATAAAAAGTCCCTAAGTTATGGCACTAAAAAAGAAGAAACAACTAATTTAGTATATAAAGCAGATAGATTTCAGATAGATTTTGACCAAGCAGATGAAGATGCAATTAGAGCTTTACAAAGCAATAGTGTTCAGACAAATAACTACAATGAATTGTCTACAGTATTATCTACTAAATTAAATCAAGTGATTGCAGATTCTATTGTTGAAGGTCGTAGTATTCCAAATACAGTAGCAGAAATGCAAAAAGTTCTTAATCAAGAAACGTATAAGTTAACCAGGATAGCAAGAACTGAAATGACTAACATTACTAATGAAGGTAGATTAGCATCTTACCAGAAGCAAGAAAAGATAAGAAAGAAACCTTTTCGTTATACTTTAGTTGTTGCATCTGGAGCTAGAACTTGTGACGCGCACAGAGAATTAAATAGCAAGATTCCTACTAAGGGATTACTAATGAATGAATTAATAGAATTGCAACAAAGCGTTGGAGCGACGTATGGTTTTACTTTGAGAGGCAATTCGTTATTGCATCCGAATCAGAGAACTGTATTGATGAGGGTTCCATGATAGAGGATCAAGAATTTTGGGATTGGTGGAATAGTTTATCAGACCAAGAGAAAGAGCAGGAGATAGGAAAATGAGTCGAATGCCAGACCACATAAAAATTTATATTTCTAATGATAGATATGGACATCATGGAAACGGTAAAATAAACCAGGAGGAAGAGTGCGACCCGTGTTATTGCGGATGGACAGGAGTTGACAATGACGGTTGCACTTGTAATTTAAAATGAGTAGTTGTAAAAAATGTAGAGCAGGACCAATGTCAGTACACATTCTTAGTACTGGATTTTGTCAAGCCTGTACAAATGAGTTAGCGTGGAAGCAGGGCGATAGAGTGGCTCGTAAACAAGCCAATAGAGCTAGACGAATGGCAATGTATGAAAAGGGTAAGAAGATTATTCAAAAGAAATGGAAAGACAAGTATGGCGATGCTAGTGTTGATGAAGTTCTAGGCCACTAATGGGAATTACAATCAAGGGTGGGGATCAGTTTAAATCTATATTACAAAAGATAGCAGATGAACATCCAGAAGTTCTTGATGCTGCGTTAGACGATACAGCAGACGCAATGTCTCTGGAGGCCCAACGTATTGTTCCAGTAGATACAGGCCGTTTACGAGCCTCTATTAACGTTAAAAGAGAGTTTCTAGTAAAAGTAATTGGTACCAATGTAAAGTATGCGCCTCATGTTGAGTATGGTTCACCAGAAGGCACTGGTCCCAATGGCGGTCCGAAACCGTTTATGAGACCAGCTTTTGAAAACAACCGAAGAAGAGTGGCTGAGTTTTTTAAACAGAATCTGTAGGTTATATAATCCTACACAAAGCTAACTTTCTGTATTTTAGCTACAAATCACACCGATAATCTTTATATAACTCCTGCGTCTGGGATAGTATGAGCAAACAGAACTCAACAATTAAATCGGCACAAATCGACGCAAAGAAAAGAAAGGTATGTCATGCCTGTGAAAATCCAATAGGTGGATGGGCAGGTTTGTCACAATGGCATAATGAATATTGCAAAAGATCAAGTGCAAGAGGTCCAATGAAAAAAGGCAAATCAATGAGGTTTTAAACAATGAAGATAATAGAGTATTGGATTCATAACAAAGAATCTTTTTACAAACTTAATGGAGATGAATGGAGGGTAGCTATGAACATAGTAAACGATTGTAATCAAGGGATACATCCTGAGATTGAATTAGTTGAGAAAGTAGAAGGACATTGGAGTGAAGATTATCTTGAGGGTAATTATTTGATAGGTTATGAGCATAAGTCGTTATATGAAAAATAAAAGCCGACATAACAGTTACAAATAAATAGTAGCAATATCAAATGCTATTATGGCAGGCGAGACTACAGGCTGGAAAGTTTATCGCAAGGAATGGTACAATGATAGAGTCATGGAGACCTACATTAATTCACCTATTATAGATAAACAGAATGATTTAATCCCTACTAATGTATTAGAAGAGTCAATGGATTTCTATATGAAGTACGGAGTTTATTCTTATCAACATGAAGAGATACCAATAGGATTACCATTAGCTTACAAGATTGATGATGGCAAAATAAAAGTAAAGTATGGGATTCATGATCAGTTAGAAATGCATCATAATGTTTGGAAAGAGATTAAAGACTTTGGAACAAAAGGAGCAAGCAGCATTAGGGGAGAAACATTATCTCAAGATATGGTTTGCCCAGATGGAGCGGATACTTGCTTTAATAAAATAAATGATCTTGGATTATGGTCTGTATCCTGGGTGGGAGATAATCCTGCTAACGTAGAAGCTACTGTAACAGACGTTGCAATGGCCAAAGCCGACAAAGCAAATAACTTTATAAACGAAACTAACAAAATAGCAATTATGGCTAAGAAAGACGATGACTGCGGATGCAGCACCGAAAAAACAGAAGAGACAGAAGCTACAGAAGTTGTAGAAGAAGTTAAATCTGAAGAAGTTACAGTTGAAGTTATTTCTCCTGAAGAGTTACCTGATGTTGTTGAAGAAGAGGAAGTCAAAGAAGACGAACCATTAACATTAGAAATGCTTGCAGAAGAAATGAAAGCAATGCAGACCAAACTAGATGAAATGACACTTCCAGAAGAAAAGGAAGAAGAAGAAGAAGAGAAAGAAGAGGAAGAAGCAGAGAAATCTGAAACAGAAACCGAAGTAGAACCTTCTTTAGAAGTAGTTATGAAATCACTTAAGAAATACGGAATATCCGTTTACGCTGGATCGAAGGTTACGCCTGTTTCAGCAAATGACAGTCCTAAAGCAGAATCTTTTGATTGGAACAACGTTTCCAAAACATGGGATGAACTTGAAGAAACAATAGGAGACAACTAAATATGGCAGGAATGAATATGGAAGAATATGTGAACGCTTATTATGGCGGAACACTTGGAATATCCAAGAGGTATGGAATTAGTAAAGCTGACGTAAATGTAGATACGACTACCTTAGCAGGTGGATTAAACACCATGTTTGGTGCTAAAGTTTACAGTCAGCTAAACACTAAGTCAGAAGTTTTTAAACTTTTGAAGAAGGAACCGTGGACACAATCAGGTTTCAGAGCATTAACAGCAAGAGCTGAAACAACCAATGGAGTTGCAGAAGGTGGAGCTTTCCCAGAAACAGATGCTCCAGAAATTGCAGAGATTACACTAACTTTGAAAGAAGTTGTAACCCCGTGGCAAATGTCTTCAAAAGCTGAAATCTTATCAGAATCAGATGATGGTCTTGGTAACTTAGCAGCATTTATGAGAAAAGAAAATGGAGAAGCACACGCTTACTACATTGATCAGCAATTACTAAAAACATTTGAAGTAGACAGTGACGGTTCAGCAAGTGGCGCAGCCGCAGGAACTGCTGGAGTAAACTTTGAATCTTTAGATAGAGCAACAGCAACATTGGCGTATGCAACAGATGGACAAAATCCTTCTGGCGGTACATTACCAGCAGCAGTTGATATGTATAGTCAAGATATTAATACTGAATCATGGTTTGACGCAGGATACACTCACTTCACAGATGATGGAACTAACAATGCTTTGGCTTTAGCAGACATTGACGCTGGACTTGCAGCATTATTAGAAAATGGTGCAAACTACAACGACCTAGTTATTCTAACTGGATACGATACTTACCAGAATCTAAAACAATTAATGCAAGCAACAACTGGAGCAAGTCATTACAATCTACCAACAACTGGTGCAGCTAACGTAAACGGAGTTACTGGAGAAGCTGGTTTGAACTTTGATTCACGAGTCGGTGCATACGATGGAATACCAATTTTCCTATCACAACACGTACCAAAAGATGGTGGTTCTAGAATGTATTTATTGGATATGTCTAACTTAGCTATGAGAATAGCAGCACCAACAACTTATGTGGACAACACTAACTTGGCTGTAAGGCAAGTTCTCAGCAGAGAATACGCATTCATTACAGCAGGTGAATTAGTCTGTTACAGAAGAGACACTAGCGGTAGTATCCGAGACTTAACTGCATAGAGTGATTGGAGGACTAATTAAATGGTCAAGATCACCTATAATGGGAATCGGTACACTCGTCGCAAGCTACCTTCTGGGCGCTGGATTGCTTTCAGACCCAACCAAACGGTTGAAGTTGAAAGTGAAAAACTCGCTCAAGAACTTGCGAGAAACAGAGATTTTTCTGTTGAGACAAACTCTACCCCTAAAGTTGGGGCAGGGATTAAGACTCACGTCAAACCTTCTAAATCTAGGGGCCGACCTCGTAAATCCAAGATCCAAGAAAAAGTAGACAAAGTGCTTAAAGAGCCAAAACCTAAAGGTCTTAAAAAGAATAAGAAGGCCAAGAAAGGGAAGGCTGACTGATGGCATCTACAGTAGTACGGACAAATAAAAGACTAGACAGAACTCGCACAGCAATGACGTTTTCCAATACGGAAACGGCTGTGGGAGGTTCTGAAACAACAGTCTTAGATAAGTTTGATGTAGCATTGTACAATAGATATGCAATACAGATATTCAACAGCGATGGTGCAGTAGCGGCAGTTGCTAAGGTTTATGGATCGTTAAAAGACGAACCAGGAAGTGAAGGCAGTTCTGATTGGACACAAGTTGGAGATGATATATCTGTTGGAACTAGCAGTAATGCATTGAAAGCTATTTCTACTACGGCATTGAAACATCTATGTGTGAGGGCTACAGGCAATGGCGCAGATCTTACAGTCATTGTTTATGGGGAGCAAATTTAGTGAATGGCTTCTCCTATATACTCTGAAATTGTCTTCGTAAGTGAGGTGGTCTAATGGCTGTTAACACGTGGGTAGGTGGAGCCTTAGGCAACGAAACTGCGTTTGCTATTGATGCTAATTGGAATACTACAGGTGTAACTAATAGAATACCTACAGCAGCCGATGATGTAATTATTCCAGATACATCTAGTGGACATAAATGTGTACTAGAC
>Ga0208669_1000655_pt1 | contig 13566 bp, 7 predicted proteins | sample 21_taG_FD_184095 | JGI IMG/M metagenome (GOLD analysis project Ga0208669, IMG submission 184095) | Marine viral communities from the Subarctic Pacific Ocean - 21_ETSP_OMZ_AT15319 metaG (SPAdes) (version 2) | ecosystem: Environmental > Aquatic > Marine > Oceanic | place: Pacific Ocean | collected...
TGAACCCCAATCTCAGAATTAGGATTGGCGGCTTCCAAATGAAATTGTTTCCATACGGTATTGGCTTCCAAGAATGTTCCCAATCCAACACTTTGACCATCTATTTCGATTTGCTGTTCATCTTGTTTTGTGATAAAATCCCTTTGTAATTGTAGGGTTTCGTTTCTAATATCTTCTATTTGACCGAAGATTTCAGGTGAACCCTCATCATTATATCTTGTATTAATTCTTTCCATTAAGGTTACTTGGTCACCCGTTGGTTCTAATGGTTCACCATTTGCCTTTACTCCTTTATTATCATCCCCCATAAACTCAAAGAAAGCTTCAAGTGATTGTTCCTCTGTGGCTTCTTTAGGGTCAATACCTTTTTTCAGTAAATACTTATGGAGAACTTTTTTTGGTACACCATCTTTATCCAATACAGCTCCACTACTACCATTACCACCTAACTTAGTTGAGGTCTTGTTACCATCTATTTCCCCATTCGGGCCCGTGTCGTTCTTTATGTGGTCAAGTACTTCACTTGTGGTTGTATTTTTTAGAAACCATTTTCCTGGTGCATTAACTACTTTCTTTAATTTTGCCTCTACCTCATTATTTCTTTTTACAAGTTCTTTTTGGTCTTTTTTAAGCTGTTCACCTTGTTCTTTTGTGATTTTACCATCCTTGACCAATTTATCAATATTTGGTTCATTTGCTTCTGCTTCAGCCTTAATACTTGATTGTGCTACGAGAGCTTCCGTGCTATCCTTATCGGAATGAAATAACAATACTACTTTATTTGAATCCTTATCAAATACCAAAGTTGCAGTATCCGATGGATTGTCTCCACCACCACCTGACCTTATTAATTGTTCGGCTTCCTCTTGTGATATCGGTGTTCCATCAGGTCCTATTACTTCTTTTCCTTGTATATCATTGACCATGGCATCGAATGAATCACCATGTCCGTAATAATTTTCTATTTTCGAATTTTTGAAACCTGCACTTTGAGCTGATTCTACGGCTTTCTTATGTTTTCTCCGTCCACTTCTAACTGCCAACATCAATTTACTATGTAAACCAGGATTTCTTCCTTTTGGGATTTCTGCTTTCTTAATTCCACCAGATGTTTCACTACTCATATTACCAACCCTTGATGCACTTGTTGCTGTAAACAATGGACTATGACCAAATCTTTCATATAGTAAATCTAAAATTTGTTCTTCCGTTAGGTTGGGGTCCTCTTCAATCATCTGTGCAACTTCACCCGAAACGACCTCATTTAATAATGAACCTGCGTTACCTGGTGCTGGTTTAAATATAGTTTTTCCACCTTTTTTTATTTCTTTGAATCCGTGTTCTATTGCCAAGTTTTTTATATCACTATCTCCACCCCTATCTATGGTCTTTGACCTTGATACTTTTGATTTTGTCTTTTTTACTTTCTTGTTTACTTTATCAGAAGGTTTACCTTTAAGTATAGATGTGGCCATCTTATCACCCTCTTGAGATTTTTGAGTTAAAAGTTGTTTTGCTCTTTTGTTAGCTGATTGTTTATATGATTGTGATTGAAAGTCTTTTGAACTTGCATAATTTAATGCTGTACCTAATTGTATTTTAGTAGGAATTCCTTTTTTATTAGGTTTACCCCAAGGAAACTCACCGAATGATTTGAGGTAATCGTTTTGTTCTTGACTTCGAGCCTCGGTTAATCTATACATTAACTCATTTACAGCACCTTCATTCCAACCCCTTTTCAAGAGTTCCATTCTCAATAACATTCTATCGTTAGGATTTGTAAAATCAGGAGCTCCACCTTTGGATTTAAAACTAAAACCCTCTAATAATTTTTCCCAATAATTCATAATTTCTCCGTTATATCTTTCATTTCGTGATAATTCAAACCCTTTGAAGATTTGGTTGGAAACACACCATCTTGTTCAAGTATTTGTTTCACACTCTTCAAAAAATCTAAACCATCGGTTAATTTAAAGTCAAACAAAAAACTATCGTAACTATACAATATTAACTTACTTTGTTTGTCTTTTAAAAACGGAATTAATTGTGTCATAACCTTCATATTGTTTTCCGTTTCCAACAACTGAATCATGTAATTAAACAACTTATTACGATTCATGGCCGAAAGATTTTTCTTATATATTCTCTTGTTATAAATATTGCTTTTTACGAAATCCTCTCGTTTGAATTCACCCCAAATTTCATTTATATACTTATTAACACGAGAGAAAAAGGGGTTTGTATCAATTACTTGTTGAGGTATTCTTCCATAAAGGTATTGAAATGAGGTACTTTTAGATGTTTCGTAGTCCACATCACCATAAAATTCACTCATGTGTTCGTGAACCGAACCCTTTGGAAACTGATAATCTAATATATGACCAATCAATCTTAAGTGATATGCGTCATAGTCAAATTCTACTAATATACCATCTTGAAATCTACTCTTGTATGGTTTTCTTGATTCATCTTTCTTATTAAGTGCGGCAAAGTTGATACCACCAAACCTATTACTCGGTCTACCAGTAGATGTGAACAAATTGTACTCACTAAATACCATATCATCATCTTTTCTCAAACCACTACTTTCAATAAAACTCAAATTTTCAATAATCTCATTATTATACGCTTCGTGTATTGGTAATTTGTAATGTTTTTCTAACATCGTTACCTGTTCTCTACATAACTCCAAATGTTTTAATATTGGGATGATTCTATTTGTATTCTTCATCTTCCACATTACTCTATGAAAATAATCATGGGTATTTGTGGAAAGTTCTTCCCATTCCAATGGTTTATTTTTACTCATATAGTATTGTAAGTTTACATCAACCACATCATTAAGTTTTACTATATGATTGAGTTGTTTTTTATCACGGACAAACTTACGACCAAGTTTATCTAAATCCAATAGTTTTTTTGAATTTAATTTTAGTGTTTCTCCGTGATTGAAGCACAAAATTCTCTCCTCACCATCTACTATTTTTACATAAATAGCACTAAGAGAGTTTTGTAATGGATGTAAATTAACATCCGACAATATTGGAATTATGAAACAATCTTTGTTTTGATTTTCAAGCAAAAAATCATCTAATTGATTGTTCTTTTCAATTATCACTATAACCTATTTGTTTTTTAATAAATATCCGTAAGGATATCCTTATTACTGAAATTTTTGTATACTCTCGTGTTCCCAATTAAACCAATCTAATACACCAATTTGACTTTTGTAAACCTTTAGTAAATCACCTTTTCTTTTTATTAAATCACTACTTATCTTCTTTCCTCTACTAAAACACCATAATTTTTCAGGTCTTAGATGAGCTAAAACATCATGACATGCCCTATGTCTTGGATGTCCATATTCACCATTCTCACCATGAGTTACAATCTTTTCATAATCTCTTTCTCTCAAAACTCGTAGTAATTCATAAATTAACTTCTCCCTATAATAATCTTCTTTTCCCTTGTATCCTGTCCAATGTTCGTATTCATGGATTCCTATAAATCTCATACTATCTAAAAATTCTCTTCGTCTTATGTCATTGTGGTACTCATCCAACACCACCACTTTATACTCATTTGGTTTACTCAATAATTCAGCACCACCAAATAAAGCTTCATCATCGGGATGTGCCACTATCATTATCTTATTAATCACTATAAAATACCTCACAGTTTGGGTGTTCTTGTAAAAATGAAGCAGGAACTTCAGGTGTTATTTCTCCATAAACTGCTCTTTCTAAAATCTCTTTTTTGTGTTTTCCTTGAGCAATTAAGTAAATTGCCTTTGACTTCATAATAGTATTTATTCCCATAGTCATTGCCTGTGTCGGTACTTCATCTATCGAATCAAAAAATCTACTATTATCTTTTATGGTGTTCTCTGTCAAATCAACTATACGAGTTTTTGAATCTCTTGGTGTTTCTGGTTCGTTGAAGGCTATGTGTCCGTTAGTTCCAATACCTAATATTTGAATATCAATTCCACCGACATTATCAATCATACTATCGTAATATGGATATAGTTTTTCATCAGGAAAATTATTCGAATGAAAATTTTGAGATTTGAATAATCCCTTATTCATAAAATATTTGTATGATTGTGGATGATTTTCGTTCAAACCTACATATTCATCAAGGTTAAAAGTTATGGTGCGGGAAAAATCAATATCCATACTTTTTAACTCCTCGTAAATTTGATGTGGAGTAGAACCTGTTGCCAATCCTAAAATAAAATGTTCTCCGTTGATGGAGTCATTGGCCTTTTTATGAATATAATTTGCTATCTGATGAGAAACTTTTTGGTATGTATTACTTCTAATCCTCATTCAAATAAATCTCACTCCACAGTTTTGTGGTTTCAGGAAATGATTCAAACATAATCTTTTTCATCGCCTTTGCGTATTCTTGAATCTCCCATTGTGCGGTTGGTTCATCTCTTAACTCAATAAAGTTCATCGCACTTTGAAATGACGCTGTCCACCAAACCAATGTGTATTGTGAAAGTGGTAAAACAATTCTAGCCTGTTCTTTAGCCATTCCAGCTTCAATCATCCTATCGTATGTCATCTCAACTTGATTCATGTAATCATTATAAAATTGAGTCATTCTCTTTTGTTGTAAATCATCCAACACACCTTCACTTGCCTGTTTGTTATCCTCACTTTGTTTTCTCCAAACATCAGGATGGTAATACTCTTGAACAGGAATATAACGACCACTAATTTCATTCCAAGCATGGTCTTTTGTGACACTTGATGATGTGGTTTCTATACCAACCACATGCTTATACCATTGTCTAAGTACAAATTCAGGTGCCTTAACAATCACCATAATGTGTTGATGTCTAAATGGACTAAAGTGTTTATGTTTGATTAAAAATTTGGATAGTCTCTTATCCTTAGTTGTGAATTCGTCTGAACGACCACCAAATGAAACTCTGGCAGCATTTACAGGTGTTAAATCATCACCGAGAGTATCTACTAACTCAATGTGACCTTTATCTAATACATCGATTTTCATATACCATAACCTTGATTTATTTATAATTAGTTGATAAAACTTCTAAAAACAGAATTAATATGCACCACCACCTCCACCAGTAGATGGAGCCTGAGTGGTTGTTGATTGAGTGGACTGGTTCCTTCCTCTTCTTTTCTTTTTTGAAGATTTTTTTATTTTCTTCTTTTTCTTCTCAATCGTATAAGAGGATGATAATTGTTCAAGACTCCTCAATACTTGTAGGTTATCAGAAGGTCCTGTATAGCCTTCCATTGGATTCATAGTTTCCAATTCAATAAACCCCTTGTTTACCAAATCCTCTATTAGTTGAGAATTTTTTATTTCATTATTCTTTCTTTCATCACCCACATACCATCTCGTTTCAATCGTGGTGTACATTACCGAGTTTTTCTTAAAATCAACCTCGGATATTTCTATAACATCTTTATCACCAAACCTCTGTCTTCCAAAAAATCTATAAGAAAACCCCCTTTTAAAATCTTTTTTTTGAGGTTCAAAATTATAGGGTGTGAAGTAATTTTGTGAGTTTAAACTTCCCTTGAGTCTTTTATACTGACCGAATGAAGTTTCACCTTTGATTCTACTAATGGTTACGGATTCGTTTGTCCATTTTCTACCAGTTAAATATAATTCAGTTTTACTCTTACCATCATAGATAACACAATAAGTTATACCCGATGGTAATATAGTACCATCCATTGTAGTGAATTCATTTGATTTGGTTGTACCGATGAATGTAGGTACATCTTCAAATTCAAAGGGTGGTTCCCCTTTCAACTTATTCAGTTTATCTAGCACAGCTGTGGGATTGACTATCTTTTTATTTTTTAATCTTTTTTTCTTTATAGCCATTAGTTTTGTTGTCCATGTTTTCTTTGATAATTTATCCGAGAATTGTTTTCAGCAGTACTCCTTGCCTGTGCCATCCTTCTTATCTCATCACTTGTGTTTCCAATCTGAAATTCTACTTTTGCTTCTCCAGCTACCTTTACTTTAGGTTTATTTTTGTCATATGAATAAGCAACAGCAGAATATATACCATAAGGTCTTCCTGCAGGAAACAACTCAGTAACTTGTGCCTTTGAAGTGACTACCTGAGAGGGCTGTGATACAGTACTGGCACTATATGATTCAGTTTTGTCATTTTTATCTTCCTCTTCTTGCCTTTTTATTGCATTTCCTTCTTCTTTTTTCGTAGTGTCATCGTCTTTTGTTGCAGGTTGTGGGCCGAACGCAGATTGTGTTGGTAAATTTTCATATATCAAACCAGTTGCAACTCTAAGTTTACCTACCAATGTGGTTGTCCAAGACTCTTTACTAACGGATTGACTAACACCAAATATTTGAAATACACAATATTTCTTAAATCTTTCTTGTATGTAATTCACATGAAAACAATTACCAGGAAAGATACCACCTACACCATCTATTTCGATACTCAATTCAACAGGAAATAAATCACTGGCATCTTGAGCTGCCCTTAAATCTTTTTTAGATATTTTAGTTTTTGAGGCAACATTTACTTGTCCTTTTAAAATATTGTTCATAACCTGCTTATGATTAATTTTTGACTTTAAGTCTTTACCCAAGTTACCCTTCGAATCATAAAGTGCCTTATTTTTACCTGCATCAATAAAATTATCTATGGTTTCATTTAACTTAGCTACATTATCATCTGCACCTTGCTGTACCTTCTGCTGATTAGCCTCTAATGCCTCAGTTTGGCCTTTTAATTGTTCTTCCATAATCTCCATCAATTGGACATAATCTATCTTTTTGAAACCAATACCCTTACCAGGTCCGAAATGTTTATTATCTGCAGATGGTAATGCACCTGCACCTTCGAGTAAATAGGGATTTTGAGAACCAAACCTACCTTCTATTCTTGATGGTTTTACAACCTCTGGCTGTGATGGGTCTTCACCAGTAGCGGATGTCATTTTAGCAAAAGTTGATTCGTCTGTTGCACCTGCTGATTCTTCTGCTCCTTCTTTGGCTGTTCCAGCGTACATTGCAGATACAGCAAATGAACTTGGTAATTCAACACTTAAATCTTGTTTCTTTACGATACTCATTTCTCCCCATGAGTCAAATACATAAAGTGCAGATTCAGGATTACCCTTCTTTCTTTCAACGGTTAACAATTTTTCAGGTGAGATAACGGTATTTTTGGTATCCACGACCTTAATATTACCTGCTAAATATGGGTCATTTACAATTGTAAAACTCCAAAATCCATCTACATCAGAATTTATATCATCAAATAAGTTTTGCATACCTTCTTTTAGTGTTTTAGCACCTTTGAATGCATCTCGAATCATACTTGTGGATATCAACATATTTCTAAGATAACCAGCACTTTTTTCTTCATCAACTGGAAAATGTTCGAAAAACCCACCAGTATTGATGACTGCTGCTATATTGTTCCTAAATTCATCACCACTCGTATGGAAATAATCAATCAAATCTGAAACTAATTTTAACCCTCCCGTTACAACTACAGCTAATGCATCCCAAATATCCAATCCCCCCTCTTCTACTCTTTGGTCTGCTGGAAATTGACCTGGCAAAACCCACCTATCCATGTGAGGTGTAACCAAAAATTTGTTATTACTGATTTTTACGGATTCAAATTTTGCCTTTTCAATGTCCGTTGTAGTACCACCAGCTTCTGCAATAAAATCACCTGTTTCAATATCTATGACGGGTTCTATACTTCTAAATTGATTTACTACTTTTTTATTTTTGTCAAATCTTCCTACCCACTTTGATAAAATATTGTCTTCTAACCAACCCCAAGTAACATAAGGTCCTGCTCTTTTTTCCATACTCAAAGTAGCATCATCTTGATAAACAAATACACCAGGTGGTTGTGTCGACCCATCCCACGAGGCCGTGTCTTTCGGTGATAGAGCTATAGTTTCAGTACTCGTGAACCATTCTGTACCAGGTACTGCGATGGATAGTAGTTCTTCTTCCAAAACAGAAGAAAATTCATCAAGTGTCGGCCATGCCTCTACTTCATTATCTGATGAATCATCACCACTTTTAGCCTTAAATGATGCATCACTATTATCCAATTGTTCATTTAAAACATTCACACCTCTTGATACTAATTTTATCTCACAATCAAAACCACCATCATCTCGTAGTGAATACGAGTAATTTGATATTACACCAGCCATACCATCATAGAGACCACCATTGTCCATTACAATTTTATTAATTTTATTATATCCCTCACCATTAATCATCTGGTCATCGGTAACTGTCTCTGTGGAAGCCAGACCTTCAATTGAACCAAAACCCCATTCCAATAAAACACCTCTTCCGTGTGCAAAAAAGTTTGGTGTCAACCTTTCTAAATCTTCCATACTCCAAATCACCACATTTATGGTTGCCATTCTGATTGCTGATATTCCACCCTCGTAAGTACATTCAAAATTAGTGATACCAGGTAAGGGTCTTTTTAAAGGTTGAGAAGAGGTATCCATTATTACATCGTGGGTTTCACTCTTTACTCTACCATATGTCTGACCATAACCAAATATAATTGGAAAGTCTCCATCATCTTTTTCGAAAACTTCTCCACCAAATATCCTAGCACCTTCTACTGTTTTACCATCGTCTTTTGTTATTACAGGACTGAACATCTTTACCCATATACTTCGACTTGTGGTGTTGACTAAATTGTCTATGGGAGCAAGGGGGTCTGTAAAGCCTTCCCTTAATAGTGATGTAGACCTTTTGGCTAATGTTTCTCTAACTTTTTTATTTATTGGACTTAAGTTAATCATAACTTTTACCTATTTTGGAATTCTTCGTTTATTCTCCGAAATTCTTCTAAAATTGGTTGTATATTTCTTGGAATTCTTATTTTTTCAGATGGGTCAAGTGCAAAACTACCATTTCTAATGTTATTTGCCCCAGCTATAATCCACCACAATGATGTGTCTTGATAATATTTATATGCCAATCCCTCTAACTTTTCTCCATCGTATGGATAGATAAATTCATCACCATCTTGTATCGGTACGAGAGGGTAAAGGGTTAAACCATATACTCTATTACCACTTTCCTTATCTATTTTTACTACTGTACTTTTATATCTACTCATTTTTTATCCATCTGCTGGAGTCCCACCTGGCTGTGCGGTGGAATTATTATTAAATATTGAATCGAAACCATCTGGTCTTGTACCTAAGGCGTATTCAGAATCTTTTACATCAGGATTTATACCAAAATCTAAAGGTTTTAACCAAGGTAAATCAAAGTGTTTTCCTTGTGATGCTAATTTGTGCTTTCCGATATGTGTAAATGTTACCGAAACATCTATTGCCTTTGGTAGTTGTGTACCATCATCTATATCCCAAGGTGTTGTACCTTCTACATTATAAGATAGGGAATTTATGTAACCTGGTGTTTTATTGAACATATCACCAATGGTTAATTCCATAAATGGTGCTTCCATTCTTGCTGAATTACCAACCTTTTTCCAAGTTGGATATGTCATACCTATTAAATAGTTTATTTTTTCCCAACAAACTAATAATTGTTGTTTACTAAATACCCCAATCTTAAAATTAAAACTTAATTCCCTTACGGTTCCAGTATAAACATGGACATTATCAGGTCTTCCAATATATCTTTCACTATTCCATTCAGGTGTTATTGAATCACTTATATCACTTAATGTTGCTGGAAAAATTATATACTTTTTATTTATTGTGTCATAAAATTTAAATTTAATGTAATCCTCGTTGTAGTCCTTACCATACTCGTGTAGATTTATCTTATCTATCCTATCTAATAAATCACCACCTCGATTACTCGATACCTTAATTAAACCTACTTTATCTATAAAAACAGGTGCTACCTCTAATGGTAATTCAGGATCAACTGGTCTTTTCTTATCCGTCTTCTTGACTCTTTCACCATATTTATTATCTTTATTATCACCATCCCTACTTGGTAAATTACCATAGGCCAAAGTTCTATATCTATTTATATCACCTTTTGATAAGTTTTCATTTACAGGAAAACTAGCTTCTACTGGAGTCTGACCGATAACACCTTCTTCCACTCCTTCTACATTGTGTAGGTAGTTAAGGTTTTTTGTATCCTTTGGGTTTTCACCAACAATCTTTTTTTCGTATTTTGTACTTGAGTCATCGGTTGATTTAACAACATCACCATATCTTGATTCTCCGAAAGCTAATCTACCATCACCATTTCCATAGAATAAATCACCATGTTCGTCTTTTCTAGCACCACCTTTTAGAAATCCTAATGCCTGTCCTTCATTTCCGTAATTACCACCAACATTTTCGCCATTTATAAATGGAAAATCTTGTAATTTAGCTTTAGGTTTATTAAAAGGTCCTTGTTGTGGTGCTGTTCCACCTCTTTGAAATTTATCAGTATCCACATATTGGGTTTTGAAATCTACCTTTGGGTCACCCTTGAGTGTATCAGAATTAAAAAATATAGATTTAAAATTACTCTTCCCATCAACCTCAATTCTTCCCAAATACCTTTTACCATCTGAGTATTGGTTGGTATCTGCATCAGAGGTTGTGAATATTTTCTTTTTCTCTGGCTTACCAAAATTATTTTTCTCATTACCACCCCATAATGATGTTTTGTTTAATCCTACTGAACCTTTAACACCAAGTTGTTTGATAAAAGTATTAGGTTTGGTGATGTCTTGGAAATTTTCAGGATTGGTTTCGTATTTACCACCTTCAAATCCTGTATAATTTCCGTACAACTTATCATTATTAAATGGTAGTACGGAATCCTTACCGCCCGTAACCTTTTTGTTTGCGAAAGCGTGAGTGAAAGCTGATTTCTTTTCAATTGAAATTTTGGTGTCTGATTTCTTAAAAGCATTTCCTATTTGTAATAATCTACCTTCTTTATCAGTACGACCCATAACCAACATAGATTTATCACCAATGAATAGGGTTGGTTTGTCGGCATATGGCTTATCCTTTGAATATGTATCTTCACTCCATTCCTTTGTGAGTTGCAGTTTTAAACGAGTCTTATCACCATTAATACTATATCCATTTGTATTTAAAGTATCACGACTACCAATTGGTACAACAGGACCTTCACCTTGTATATTATTATGAAAATATCTTTTGTTGTATATTGCAAAATCACCAAGTTGGATTGTTCCACTTTTGAGTCTTTCGTATCGGTTATCATCTACAGCAGGTATGTCTCTTACTTGATTTGGTATTTCTGTTGGAGAATATGGTTTTGACCTATCATACCTATCACCTTGAAATCTGCCCGTAACAAAAATTCTTGATAAATTGGTGTGTCCTCGTATTGGTCTATTACCACCAAGTGGCATTTCACCATTTAAGGTATCTGCATAAATTCTTTTATCACTTCCAATAAATGTATTTTTGAAAATCATAGGTTCGGTTTGTTCGTACAATACTTCACTAACCTTTCCATCTGATTTACCAATAGTTAAATCTTTAAAATTATTAAGTGGATATTTGACATTATGTTTGTAATATTGGTCTCCGATTGTATAGATGTTACCATTCATAATTCCAGGTCGTATTACTTTAGGTCCCCTTGATATTCCACCTCTATTTCCAATCTCACCATCAGCATAAGTATCATATATGGCGTAATGACCTGCAGGTATACTTGTATCTCCATTGTTGTAGAATACCCTTTGTCTTGCTATTGGTGAACGAACCGTTTCTCCATACTCTATCTCTTCATATGGTGACATTATTGGTGGATCCCAACCACCCATCAACGAATCTATACTTTCTTCTTGTTTTATTGTCCTACTTAATATTGGAGTACGACCAAATGTTCTAACCCTATTGATGTTCTTACCCGATAATGATAATGTACCACCACTAATACCACCATCAAATGTCCAACCTTCATCATACCTCGAATCTCTACTATATGTGTTACCATCAAACCCAATTGGATTTGTCGATAATGGATAACCACTTACAAGTGAATCTATATTTCCTCGTAGTAAGTTAAATTTAATTTCAGGTAGAGCTCCAAGTGAAACTTTACCACCAGCTCCTGGTACCATAGCTGCTATATGAGCTAATGTGACTCTTTTTGCCGTGGTTACTCCTAAACCTAAAGCTGGTACTTTACTTACTACGGCATCACCATAATCAGTTAAAATAGATTTTGTTCCTGCTGGCCCGATGGCTTCCTCATAAGTTTCACCACCTAAGTGTCTTTCTAATCTTAATGGTATTCCAAATGCTGTTGTATTACCACTTCCTAATGATAATGGATTCCAAAGTCTTGTCTCGGCTCTTGGATTTAATAGTTGAAATCCTGCTTGTTTTGCGGCAAATAATATTCCTTTGGGAGTGAGTAAAAATTTTGTTAATCTAAGTCCATCTGCTATACCTCTTGCCATCGAGGTTACAATTCCACCTCGTACCAATCCCTCATCTAATGTTGAATCCACATTAGGACCCCATTTGTCTCCTATGTCCTTCAACATAAATGGTTGGTCAAAACCAAATATTGTATTGTCTCTTGCTTCAAGGTTGTATGGTAGTCTGTCTTTGAAATCAAATTCTAATGGGTCGGAATCTCGAAATGTAAAACCATTACCACCATCATTTTGAAATACCTTCATATCATTACCAAATGATATTGTCTTTAAGGAAGTATCACCCTTTGTAAAAGTTTTAAATGTACCTGAATCCGTAGGGCCTCTGTTTGAGGAATCCACATAAAAATCATCCGTACTAAATCCTGAATCAAATACGGAATCCATCAAAAATTGATTTTGATTTGCAAATCTACTACTAAATGCTGTTATTGGAGTGGTTAAGAAATCACTTCCGTGTGCTCCTTCTGCAACACTATCGAGATTAATTGTTGTTTGGTAATCTTGTGTGGTAGGTCCTGTTAGGTTAATCATACTAACATTATGTGTTGCAGTATTTGTACCTATCTGACTTGTATAAGATGGTCGTGTCATAAAATCACTACCATGTAAATCTTCTATCAATGGGGTATCACTAAATCCACCTATTGTAAACTGAGTAGGTCCCGTTGAGGTGTGTTGTGGTATTACATATGGTATACCAGTTCCAAATACAAAAGGATTAAAGTTTGGTGATGTTAATGTGATTCTTTTTAATCCAGCATCACCACGAGTAAATTGATTAAATATCGGTGTGTTTGGTTCATCTATATTTGATATGTACATCGAACTTCTATCAAAACCACTATTGATATTCGTGTTTAAATTATCTATCGAAAATTGACTTGTATAATTTGTTAATGGTGATGTGAAAAAATCACTTCCATGTGCGTCAGGTGATATTGGTTCTGTATTCAAGGATGATTGGTAGGTATCACTAAAAGGTCCTGTCAACACTATCTGTGGAATGTTATGAGTTCTCTGTGTTTGGTTGAATCCAACTATTGTACTTTCGGTACCTGGTGGATTTGTATTACCAAATTCTTGTGGAACTCTGTAATTTCCACTATCATCACGATATATCGAACCTCTTGGAG
>Ga0208669_1000659_pt1 | contig 13506 bp, 16 predicted proteins | sample 21_taG_FD_184095 | JGI IMG/M metagenome (GOLD analysis project Ga0208669, IMG submission 184095) | Marine viral communities from the Subarctic Pacific Ocean - 21_ETSP_OMZ_AT15319 metaG (SPAdes) (version 2) | ecosystem: Environmental > Aquatic > Marine > Oceanic | place: Pacific Ocean | collected...
AAACAACAAACTAAAGATGGCGACCACTCCCTAGCTATTGAGTTAGACGAATAACAGTATGTTATCTACTCTAATAGAGAATTTTCTCTATGACGCAGTTGGGGGAAAGTCTAAACCGCTTTCCCCCGCTATTATTAAAGAGTTTCAAGAATCTTGCGGTAAAGCATTAGAAAAACAATTTAATGAACAAATGGATTGGCGTATTCGTATGTCTGGTCTAGGAAAACCTTTGTGCCAACAACAGTTAGATAAAAAAGGTATTAAAAAAGAATTTCAATACAACACAATAATAAAGTTTTTGATGGGTGATTTGCTAGAAGCGGTTGCTATAGCAGTTATGAGAGGTGCAGGAATAAACATAGAAAAGTTACAAGAGCCTGTATCATTGAAAATAGGAGACATTGAATTAAAGGGTACATACGATGTTAAAATAGATGGAAAAGTTTGGGATATAAAATCAGCAAGTCCTGCAAGTTTTCTTAGTAAGTTTGGTGAATATGGTAGTTACAATAAGATAAAAGAAAATGATTCTTTTGGTTACATCATGCAAGGGCATATGTATAGTGAGGCTGATAACTCACCTTTTGGTGGTTGGATAGCTGTAAATAAAGTTACAGGAGAATTTGCTATATGTGAAGCTCCAGAAGACCAACAAGAAGATAGAAAAGACATGTTAGAACAAGCTAACGAAACAATTAAAACACTTAATTCTAAAGCTAAATTTGAAAAGTTATTTACAGATATAGAAGAAACTTATGTACCTAAATCTGGTAAACAAAAAGGAATAAGAATACCTACAGGAAATACAACATTAGAAAGCACTTGTGGTTATTGTGAATTTAGAAGTCATTGTTGGCCTAAAGCTGTACTACATGAGAAGGTTACATCTAAAGCTAAGTCTAAACCTTTTGTTTGGTATAACAAACTAAAAAATACAGAGGTAAAAAATATATGAACGTACTATGGTTATCAAGCCCTTTTCGTAAAGATGATATACTAACGAACAAAGATGCAGTTTGGGTATACACCGAAAATGAATTAAGAGAAGGCGGTGGCGAAATGCGAGAGTTTATGAGGAGTGCAGAAAACTGTCATCCTCTTATAACAAGAGAAACAGTAGGTAAAGACGGGTATTATAGAGAAGATAATGTACCTAGAAAAACTAGGACAATACATAATTATTTTAATGCATTACATATAAGAATTAAACAAGGTAAGTTAGCTATTCTACCTACTATAGAAATTAACGAAGCAATAATAGAATTAGAAAAACACGCACCTATGTTAGCTAGTGTATTTGTAAGTAACATTGATTTAACAAATAAATTTAGAATGAAAACGCTTATATGACACTAAGAAAAGGCTTTAGGTCTGAATTTGAGAGAGGTTTTGCTCATTGGTTGATAAAAAACAATGTTAAATACGACTACGAAAAGTTTTACTTAGAATATCAACCCAAGATTAAACGCTACACTCCCGATTTTTACCTTACTAAACAAGATATATACATAGAAACAAAAGGATTTTTTGATTCAGCAGATAGAAAAAAACATTTACTTGTTAGAGAACAGAATCCAGATATTGATATTAGATTTTTATTTGTAAATGCTAATAATAAACTTAACAAATCCAGTAAAACAACTTATGGTGCATGGTGTGACAAAAATAAAATACTCTGGGCAGAAAAAAGGATACCTCAAGAATGGTTATAGATAATATAGAATTAGAAACAGAAAAAATGTCTTTACTACCCAATAAGTTTTATCTTATAATGACACCATCAGCAGATGGACAAGCATTTGATGTAACTGCATACGATACCACTGACCCTAAAAAACCTATACCATCAGCTTTTTTTGTTTTAAAAGGTCTTATGGATATTATTGATGCGGATTTAGATGGTGTAGTACAAAAAGGTCAAATGTCTGTAATGGATAAAATGGTTCAGTTAGAATCTAAAGAAGGAGAAATTACTTCTGAAATGCTATCTGATAACATAGAAAAAGTCAAAATAGGAAAATTAAATTGAGTATTGTATCAGAAAATAAATCTAGTAACATAAAGAAATTAAGAGAAAGTGATTTTTCTGTAACTAAATTTAATAAAGATTTGTCATATGGTAAAAAACATGAAAAGCTTGTAATGAAATCTATGGAAAATTTTGAGTTAAAAACAGATAGAATGGCACATAAAACAGGTAATGTGTATGTAGAATTTCAATCTAGAGGTAAAGATAGTGGTATCCGTACTAGTAAATCTGATACATGGATATTTAAAATAGTTAGTAAAGGGGATAGGCATTTGTTTTCTATACATATTCCATTATCAAGATTAAAAAAATTAGTTAGTAAAGATTATAGAGTTTTACCGGGTGGTGATAATTTAACATCAAAAGGGTATTTAGTTCCTATGGGTGATTTAATAAAGGTATGACAGTTGAATTTTGGCAATGGTGGATTTTAATTATGGTAACAATAAACACTTGCATAAATACAGTAGTATTTTTTGTAGGTAGAAAGTTTAAAAAGAAAAAGAAATGAGTAACACAAAGGAATTTTTAGAAGAAGCAGTTAAATTAGTTGGTGGTCAACGCCAGAAAGATTATGGAGATAAAACACAAAATCACAGAAATATAGCTAATCTTTGGAGTGCTTACTTAGGTTATCCTGTAACTGCTGAAAATGTAGCTATTATGATGTGCTTATTAAAAATTGCTAGAACTAAATTAGGTGCTACAAGTAAAGATACATACATTGATATGTCGGCATATGGTGCTATAGCAGGTGAAATACATTTTAAGGAAAAGAAATGAAAATAGTTAAGATAAGAAAATTAGATGATATTGCTGATAATGATTGGGAAATAACTCTAGAAAATGAAGGTAAAATATATCATAATCACAAGCATTTTTTCGAGATAGTAGAAAGAGGAATAGCTAATGAACCACCTAAACAAATAGAAAAACCTAAAGATATACAAATAAATGAGGCAATATTTTTTCCTACTGAGGAAGAGCAGTTTGAAGAAACAAGGAAAAAAGAAAAAGAAGAAGTAGCTGAATTTAGAAAGGATGTAAAAGAATTAAGTTATTACCAATTTAATAAGAAGTATGTTAACAAGGGAGATACCAAGAAATGATATATGCACAAAAACTCCAGTACTCTCGCTAGTTTTGAATTAAAATTAACTACTGAAGGATTGATAGTCCTAGAAAAAAAAATAGCCCCTGCAAACGAATTTACAGAGGCTATGGATAAGTGGAACCCATCTTATGAAAATACTCCTGTCATAGAATCTATGATAAAGTATTCTGATGAAGTCTTTACTGTTATGCTACAAGACATACAAAAAATGACTTACTAGTTTACAGCTAAAATTTCATAAAAAAATTAGTTGGATAATGGGTTGTTTCCTTTTAGTTTTATTTCTTCTATAAGTACATTCTGTAACTCATTTTCTTTTTTAACAATAGCTACATCTTTACTTAGTTGTTCAATATCTTCCTCTAATTCCCAACCATATTCTTCTAACATTTGAAGTTGTTCAAGAAGAGGTTTTAAATTAGCAGGTTCTGGTAGCATAGCTATTTGTTCCCTAATTTTACCTATCTCTTTAAATACTAAAGTTAAATCTGTAGGTTTAATTTGTTCTTCTACTTTTGCTATCCTATCTATTAGGTCTACTTTATATTCATTAGCATATAGTAAAGCACTATCTACTTTTTTATCAAGTTCCTTATCTTTTTCTTTTAGTGGGCTTAAATTAATTGGAGGTGTAGATTCTATTGCATCTAATCGTGAATTAAACTGGCCCCAAGTGTAAAAACCCCCACCTATTGCTCCAATAACGCCTAATAATGCGGCGTATGTACTTAGTTTATCCATTATTTTCATCGTCTTAGTGCCTCCAATTCAGCTAATAGTCTATTTTTAGCTGTTGTTATATTAATTAATTTAACTCTATTAATTTCAATAGGGTCATCATTTTTGTAGGCGTTTAAATTAGCACCTACATAAATATCTCCAGTATAAGGAGATAAATCAATTTGTAGAAATAAACCCATATTTGTATTTTCATACACTTCTTTTGCTGTATAAAATGCTACTTGTTTATACGCATCAAGGTCATTTCCTTTAAAAAATAAATCTTCTTTTGTTAAGTTTTGAGTGTTTTCTTTTGTTACTTGTGCTATTTGTTTTGCTATAGCTTTTAAATTCTTTTTTAATTTACTTTCTACCTTTGCAACATCTGTAATAACCCCGTCTTCGGTGTCCACTTTTTCTCCGTCTTCCGGTTGTACACTGTCTTCTTCTCCACTATCTTCTGGCTGTACTTCAGATTCCTCAGTGCTTTCGCTACTGGGTTCGTCTTCTTTTGGATTTGATTCTTCGGTTGATTCATTACTTGCTACTTCTTTTTCTTCTTCTATTGGTTCTGCTTCAGTAGATTTAGGCTCTTCCATTGCCTCTTCTTTTTCTTCAATAACCTCTGGTACGCTTTCTTCGTTAGTTGCGACTTCTTCCATCGGTTCCTCAAACTCTTCAAAAGATTCCTCAGTAAGTTCGTCATTGAACTCCTCCTCAGTTATCTCTTCAAAAAACTCTTCGGCTGTTATACCTTCTTCCTCAAGAAACTCTATGAACTCTTCTTCCATACCAGTCTCTTCTAAAAAATCTGTAAAGTCTTCTTCAAATTCTTCTGTAAATACTTCCTCTACCATCATTGGTGGAGGTTCCATTGTAAAATCGTTTTCAAAAAATACCTCTTCTATTTCTGGTATTTCTTCAAAACCCTCCATATCAAACTCTTCCATTATTGGAGGTAACTCTTCTATGTAAATTGTTTCTATATCTTCAAAATAAATTTCATCAAATGTAAATTCATCTTCTATAACTATGTACTCTTCTTCAAAATATATATCATCTGTATCCCAATTAAAATCATCTGGAATATCTTCTACTATATCAATAATATCTTGGTCAATATCATCTATAACCTCTTGCGTGTCCTCATTAATAGGGGGTACGGATGTGTAAGTAATATTTAATTGAACATTATCTACGTCTGGCCCACGATGAGAGTTGTCATAAGCTGTACCTGCTGTCTCATTATACAACTCTGCTCTAATTGTAATATCTGTTTGTGTATTTGAACCTTGAATGTATTCATTTGTATAATTTGTAAATGTACCAACACCTGTAGTGCTGTCAGTTATTTCTCTAACTTGTGTAGATACTGAACCATCGGCTCCTGTAACAGTTTGTTTAAGAGTAAGTGTGTTTTCTATATTGTTCCAAAACCATACGTCTGCTCCCATGGTTGAGGTAAAACCTTGATTAACTTCTGATTGTGTTAAATGGCCATCACCAACTAAATCTACATCTTGATATACATTATCTTCTTCGTGTCCTTCAAATGCTAATACACCACCAGTATCATCCATGCCTGTTTGATATGGAAATCCATTCCAAGCACCATGTGTATGAATACCCTCGTCACCACTTGTTGACCAACCAGTTGTAGTTGTAGTGTTACCTGTTCCAAATGTAGAGTTATTTAGTATGTTTCCTGTTGTTAAAGTTTCTCCAAAAGATTTAAAAGATATTGTTAACGCACAAAGAAGTAATAAAAAAGACCTCCAATTATACTTATATCTACGCAAACTGACCATATAATATATACCCTAATCATCCATAATGTTGCACTCTTTATCATTTGTGAACATTAATTATTCTTGTCTGTTTTGTTTCTAAATCTGTTTCAACAATTATGTTATTTATTTCTTCTTGTTTCTTTAGTGTTTCTAACTTAGCTTTTTCCTCTGCTATCTTTCTAGCTATAGCTTCTTGTTCTAATCTTAATCTTTCTGCTTCTTCTTGTCTTGCTATCTCCGCTAATTCTTCATCAATCTTAGAACGATTGTCTAGTTTTGCTACATAAGAATCATAATCTGGTCTCTCAATATCATACTTATTCCACTGTTCTAACGCTTCTTTTCCTATCTTTCCTTCGAAAGGACAAGGAGTGCCTGCGTGAGCCATTGCGGAAAAAACTCGCTCATCTTGACACAAAATTGACACAGCCGCTACCTTCATTCCATAATCAAAAAGTACCTTACTTAATTTTATACGCTCACAATTTAAATCCCGGACATGCTTGCCACCAGATATACCAAGACCCAAAGTAGACACGGAACCGCTAATACCAGTGCTACATACATCTTGAGACATTGCAGAAAATGATGGGGCGTTAGCTGAATTGACGGGTACATCTGACCCATTGGTAGTGCTGTTATTGGTTGTTGTTGATGTTGTTGTGTTTGTTTGTCCATCGTTATTGTTTGTCGTTGTTGATGTATACCCACCTGTAATTTGGGTGTTACTGCCCGAAGAATTTGTTTGTGCGTTATTATCATTTGTAGAATCTCCCCACGCTGATGAGCTTATACAAAGTATAAAAGTTAATAAAAATGCTAGAAGTAGGTTACTTTTTAACAAGACTACCTCCAAAATATAATCCAATAATTGCAGACATTAGGTGAGTATCTAAAGGTGTAATAACAACACCAAAAAACTCTTTATCCATAGTCATTTCTTTTTGTTCTACTAAGAATAAAAAACCTCTAGAAAATTCTGTCCAAGTTAAGTAAACACTTGTATCAAAAAATACAGGTACTAACTTAGGCCAAGCAATAATAAAGAACACAGCAGTTAATGCTATAATTCTTCTAGTAAATTGAAAACCCTTATTGTCATAGGTTCTTGCATCACTAATATGTTTCATTTGGTTATCAGCCCTAGCTAATAACATTTTTTGCTCGTCTTGTTTTGCTTTGATACTCTGTGACCAGATGGACATAACGCCACCTAGGACACTAGAGCCTAGCATTGTAATCATTTCTACTGGCAACCCACCTAACATCTAATAATCTCCCTATACTATGTAACTAAATACAATTAAAACTATGATAGCTCCCAAAGCACCAACAACTATTTTGCCTCGCTTAGTCAAGCTACTCCACATATCTTTTAATTTACTCATTGTTTCTCCTCTATTTTAAAAATTTCATAAATGTATATAATCCACCTAATAAAGCACCAATAAATAGTGCCACTTTAAGACCTCCTATACCCATATGAGCGGAAGTGCTTAAATCTCTTATTTGTTTTTGCATTATACTTATATCTTCTCTAATGTATTTAACGTCTGTTTTAAGTTCCGCTATCATTGTTTTTTCTTTATCCCAGTTGTCAGCCATACTAAACTCCCGTTTTATTTAATCCTGCTATTGGAAAACTATCAAATTCAACACAGTAGGAATCCATTGCTGTTACTGATTTGTACTCTGTAGATTTGTTGTTGTATGCATCGTGTAATTCATATCTTGCTACTTGACATTCTTCTTCACTTGAATAAATAAATCCGTTGTACTTAACTGAGGGAGCATTAGGCATTGATATTAAAACCAACATAAACCAAACTTTTATCATGGAACTAAATTGTTCATCTGCGAATCAACAGGACTACCACTGTAAGCCCCGGAATGTTCTTGTTTAGTATAAGAACCACTACCCTCTGGAAATAAAGTTTGAAATTGTTCTTGTTGAGACATGTCTACATCCCTACTTTCTAAAAATTCAGCAGGTGCTTTTATTCCAGATTCTATTGTTCCTAATGGCATGTCACCCGGAAATCTAGATTCTGTAAAAGGTAAACCTATAGGATTAAATCCAAGTGCCCAATCTGGTATAGAAAGATTTTCTGATTCTGGTTCTACAATAGCTGTTTCAATGTAAGCCGCAGTTAAAACTCTATTAAAATCTTTATCAATTTTACTATCTATAGCACCTCTTTCTGCTATTTCATTTATAACTCTAGCGGCATCTTTGTTTTTTAACATTTCTTTTATAAAATTACCTTTACCTTTATAAATACTTCGTAAAGTTAATTCAGATACAACAAATCTAACACCTATAACTCCTCTAGCTACACCATATATTCTACTTAATATAGCAGGCAAAGTTAATCCACCCGGATACATCATATTTATCATAGTATCACCAAATTTAAACATATCACCTTGCATCCTAGAAAACATTTCAGTAGACGCTTGTAAAAATTCTAGATGTTCTTTATCTAAAATATTAAGAAGAGCGGCTTCGTTTTTATCTAAGAAACCTTTCATACCCGGAAAATCAAAATGTAAAGCTTTTTTAGATTGGCCATTTACTATTGACACACCACCTAGTTTATTACTAAATGTCATGTTAATGTAATCACCAACCATATTAGCTACTTGTTTATTAAACTCATCAGTATTTTTAAATACTCCTTGTTGTATAAGTGTTTCTCCTAATAGATTTAACTCAAGACCAGTTCTAGATTTTGTAGAACTTCCAATAAAATATTCAACAAAGTTTGTTGTATCATTTATTCCTGCATTTAATTTTGATACTTGGTCTAGTATAGCTCTTTCAGCCTGTTGATTTGCTTTTCGTATTACAGTTCCATCTGTACTAGCTTTTGTTACAAGATTTTGTTGTATTTTTTTAATTTGTTTTTCTAAACCTTTATTTTCATTTAAAGCTTTTATTAACCCTTGTTCATCCATAGCTATTCTATCAACATTATACAGTGATACTTTTCCACCACCTTTAACATCAAAAGTTAATTGATTAGCTAGTCTATATAAATCGTGAAAAGTATTTACAGCTTGACCAGACTTATCTACAATTTCACCATCTAAAATTCTATAGGTTCCATTTAAAAACTTAGCAGAATTGTTCCGTATTTCTTTTGCAATTGAATCGTCAATTAAGCGTGTTGCATAAGCTTGCCACATTAAAAACCCTTCACTTCCCGGATTAATAAGGTAACCTTCACCCGGCACATACTCACCAATATTCATTGCTATTTGGTCACGAAATAGCTCTGGATTTTTTTTAACTTTATTAAAGTCTATCCATTTTGTTGGATGTGTTTTAAATGTTCTTCCTCCCGGCGTGTATGGCCCAAGTAAAAATTCTTTACCTAGTTGTGAATAAGATATCCAATTAGCACCAATTTTTCCTATGTCAGAATCTTTATCTAAATATCTATTAGCATAAATATACTTGTAAGTTTCTCTAGCAGTTTTTAATTCACTTTCTAAATTAGGATACACATCTTTATATTTTACAGATAAATCAGTTATAAGTTTTTCTGAATCATCAAACAAAGAACCAAAAGTTCCTGCTGATGGGTCTCCTTTTTTAGATAAAGCAAATTCAATTCGTTGAAATCCGCCTCGTAATTTATTTAATTCTTGAATATTAAATGTTAATTCTAAACTTTTACCTGCATCATCTCTTATGCTAGAACGTAGCCATTCAAACATTGTCATACTATCTATTGTACTTGGTTTAACACCTAGTTGTTCTGCTAAAGCAAATTGTTTTTCTTTATACCATTTATCATACTCAAGTTTTTTTAAACTAGGAGATAAGCTATCTAAGTAAGTAGGAGTTTTATCTAATACATGAAGTTTTCGTATTTGTCTTTCTGCCGCTTCATCAAATACAACTTTTAATTCTTTAAATTCTCTTGGTGCATTTTTATTCCCTCTCCAAAATACTTCTATAGATTTTAAATTGTTTTCATCTTTGCCATAAAATTTCCAAAAACTCTCAAATAAACCAAATCCATCTATCTCAGCATCTTTATATTTTTTGTATAGTTCTTTAAAAGGAACATTTGCTTGTTTGTAATGTAATCTTTCATTCATTACTAAAGATTTTGCCAACCAATTAGACATCTGTTCTATATTTCTAGAATCAGGTAGACTAGATTTTTCTACATTTTTTATTGCATTAGTTATTTGTTGATTTATTATATCAACTCCTTCTCGGTAAAAAGTTATATCGTTGACCATACCTTGATATTGTTTCTTATTAATCATTGTGCTAAGAATAGGGTCATTTTCTACAAACTTAAAAAAGTTATCCATTTTTTCTAAGTTGTTATAGAGTAACTCTGAATCATCCCACATAGGATGACTTACATCACCAATACTTTCAAAAAATCTTTTACTGTCGTTAAGTAGCATTTCAAATTCTTTTGTTGTGTCCATTGTATTTTGATTAGCAAAATCAGAAACAGCATTTTGTATTGCTTTAAATTCTTGCTGTACACCGCCTCCTTGTGTACCTACTAAACCTCTAGAAGATTTATTAGACATTTCTGCTATAACGTCATTTATAGCACCTAACATATATTGATGACGAGATAAACTTTCTAAAAATTCTGGATTAGCAATATCAAATAAAGATGTTACAGTTGTATTAGAAATTTTAGCCGCATCTCTAGCCGCCATCATAGGCCCCATCATAGATATTAATGCAAACTGCTCGTGTAATAAATGAATATTTTCTGCACCTAGTGTGCCTTCCATTTTTTCAACTAATGCATTGTAGTCATCCATGTTAGCTTGTATGTGTTTCATAACATCTGGGCCGCCATTATTTAACATCAACGCAAATTTTTCAAATTGATTAAATTCTGCCCAAGTTATTTCACGATATGCTTTTAATTTTTTATCCCATATTTTTGTGTTACGCAAAATTTCTGGTTTTATTCTCATAACATCAGCTTCAAAACCTAATGAACCATTTCTAAGTCCTGTAGAAAATATGTCTAAGAAAGAAGCAACTCCATGATACCCAGTTCTACCTACTCCTAAAACCCAATTACCACCTACTCCAGTTCCTATACCACCCATAATGCCACCTAAAAATTCATAGTTGTCACCAAACATTTCTGCTATAGATACAGCACCTGCCGCAAATCCTAGCTCCATTGCCGCATCTTGTTTAAATATTTTAGGTACTCCTTTTATTTCATAACTTAATTGTCTAAATTTTAAATCTCTAGCCGCATCGTGTAACCTAATTAATTTTTGTTTATCTATTTTACCTTTATCAAAATCAATTAAACCTTGTTGATATTTTTTATTTGCTTCTGTAATGTCATCAGATAATTGTTTAGATTTTTTCATAAATTCTTTTGAATTACGAATCTCTATACCTGTTTTTATTTGTCCTTTATTAAAAAATCTAGTAAACCAACTTGATTTTGTAGCGTTAGTTGTATCCATTGCAGGGTACTTATCTTTTATGTAAACATTAACTAAATCATCTTCGGACATTCCTTTTTTAAATTCTTTAGTTTTTTTAAATTCAGTAGCCCATTTACTAAAATCATCATATTTTTTTATAGCATTTTTGTATAGGCTAGTAGAAATTGTTGCCGCTATAGGTGCAAAGTCTACTACATACCCAGTAGTTTTAGTTGCAAAACCCCCTGCATCTTTTTTTAGTTCTTCTAAAACAGTTATAGGTATTTCTATACCACCTTGTTCTCTTATTCTATTTTGCCACCACTCTGTAGATGTAGGAAATTTATCTTGAGCAAAACCTTCTAACATAGATTGCTCCATGCCTCGCATAATATCTAATTCTTCTAAACTTTTATTTTTTACCCATCCATAATTCCATCCTAACTCATCTTCTTCACCTGCAATAGCCATGTTAATAGCATCTAATCTAGCTTGGCTATTTTTCATTGCATTACCAGTTATAAAATTAGGAGGAAACGCTATAAAATTATCATATAAACCATCAAACATAGTAAATAAACCAACTGTTTTGTCAGCATTTGAAATAGCTCCTGTCTCCATATTAAATGGAAGAAAGAAATTATTGTCTACTAATGTTTTTACTGAATCGGGGGAAATATTATTTTTTCTTAAAACCTGTACTTGATTGTTGTTAAATGTATTAACATAGTCTGGTTCTCCAAATATAGCTGTTTCTTGTTTTGTTTTTTCTGCTACTTGACTAGTATATATTTCACTGATAGCATCTAAACCCATTGCATCTTCATAAGGACTTTTTTCTACGGGTTTAGGTTTGTTAAGTTCTAAATGTTTTTGAAATAAATCTTCTTTAAACTCATCTTGTATATCCGGGTTATTTAAATATACAGCTTCACCATCTTTTCCATAAGGGTAAATAGGAGAACCTCCATCAAAAGCACTTTTACGAAATGCGTCACCTTCAAGTATAGTAGGATTTTCTAGTAGTTCGTTTGTCTGTTCTTCTACAGTAGCCATTTACATATCCTCATCTAATGATTTGTTCGGGTTAACTCCTTCAGTTTCTTTCCAAATATCTTTTACTATTTTTTCATTACCTGCATCTTTATTTTGTGTTTCTCCAAAAAAATTTTTGTAAGTGTCAAATATTGAATTATCAAATGATAAGTAATCTTCTTCTTTTAAGTTATTAACAAGAACAGGAAAATGTTTTTCTACATCAGAATATTGCATAGGCATCCTTGTACCATTATTATAAACTGTATAAACAATAGATTTACCATCAACTTTTTCTATTCTAGGCCCAGTCATTTTAGCTTTACCCGGGTAACCACTACCTGTAAAATAATCATCTTTTATAGATGAAATTTCAACTTCAGCGTCTGCATAACCATTTAATTGTTTAGTTAATTCTTTATAAGTTTGTACTCCATTATAATTAATTAATTTTTCGTACTTAACAGCCGCTTGCATATTTTGTATTGCATTAACATTATCTAAATCTGTTTTGTATTGAGCTATAATACTAGGTAATCTAACTGTTTTATAAATTGCTTCTAATGCTGATAAGTTTAATCCTTTAGAAGTAAATAAACCATTATACATTGCTCTGTCCATAATAGCATAGTCAGTATCAGATATAGTTTTACCACCCGTACCACCTTGTAAAATCATTGATACACTATAATTTAATGCTGTAGCAAAAAACTTTCTTTGTGCTTCTACTTGTAAAGTAAAATCATCATCTTGATACATTGCATCTAATACATTTACTTTTTTGCCATTGTAATTAAAAGTATTTACAGCCTCTCTTGCTTTACTTTGTAAACCATTTGTTACAGCAACATTTTGTAAAAAAGATTTAGCATCTGATTGTGTTACAGCTTCACCTAATAGTTGTATTTGTGATTGAACACCTTCTATAATAACTGCTAAATCTAGTACACCTCCTGTTAAAGGAGAACCACCATACCTAGGGTCATAAGTAGTTAAAATATTATTCATAATATTTATAGCATTTATACCTTGTGTAGCAGTATTTTTTATGTCAGCTATAGTAGTGTCACTAGAAGATATAAGTCTTTTTTGTGCATCTTCTGCTTTATCATCACCTAAGACTGTAACAAAAGCAGGGTCTTTATCTCCTATAAGTGTTGGTAAAACACCTAAAGCTAAAGTATCAAGTCTTGCTTCATGGTCTATTCCTTCATAAAACATGCTACCATCTTCTGCCATTACATATCCATCTTTAGTTCCATACACTTCTGAATTAGAGTTCCAAAAATCTAATAATGCTATACCATCTTTTATTGTACCTGTTTGTGCGTAAGTGTTAGCTTTACTAGCCGCTATTAAATCTTGAGGTCTATCTTTTA
>Ga0208669_1000660_pt1 | contig 13504 bp, 6 predicted proteins | sample 21_taG_FD_184095 | JGI IMG/M metagenome (GOLD analysis project Ga0208669, IMG submission 184095) | Marine viral communities from the Subarctic Pacific Ocean - 21_ETSP_OMZ_AT15319 metaG (SPAdes) (version 2) | ecosystem: Environmental > Aquatic > Marine > Oceanic | place: Pacific Ocean | collected...
TATAAGCAATATACTATAAATATTAATATAATTTTATTATTATTATAGCATGAAAAATTTAATTTTATGTTTATCACTTTTTGTTCTCGCTCAGACCATGGTTTGGTTACAATTAAATGGTCAGTTTGTGTGGGACTCTTTTAGAAAATACGAATGGGTTTTAATTCTTTTTGGTCTACCTATTAGTTGGGTATTCTTAGAAGCTACTAGACAGGGTGTTGCTGCATTTGATGGTTTGTTATGGCCACAAAGATTTTTAGCTTTTGCTTGTGGAATTATTATTTTTAGTTTATTTACTTGGCTTTTGAAAGGGGAAGGGATTAACACAAAAACCCTTATTTCTCTTTGTTTAGCAAGTTGTCTAGTTTTGATTCAGATTTTCTGGAAATAAACACTAACTATCCTAGTATTTATATAATATGGAACTCACATTTAAAGATATATTATTAGAAGATTATAAGGGAAATATTATAACAAAAGAATTACCCAAAGAACTCGATAATGTCCTTTTTACACTTATTCACATACTTGGTGGATTCGATACCTCAGACGTTATTAACTTTGCAAGGAATGCAAACCATAGAGAGAAGAGACTACTAAATAAGATGGTTAATGACTTACGTTTATACGATAATGTGGGGGTCCGTGGTTTTGACAAAGAAAGTATAAAAAATTCTTCTAGATACCGTGCTTTAACCATATTCTTAAAGACAATTGCTGATACAGGTGGTGCTGATTCTTTAATGGAACAAAAATCTCCTACCGACCCTTATTTCGATAATTATGTTAAACCAGAATATAAAAAACTTATTTTTAAACAATGGGATAAATTAGGTGAAGCAGATTATAATGTTTTAAAATATTTTGACATTATCGGTGAGGATGAAGCTTTTGATAATGTAGCGGATGTGGTATACCCCTTATTAGTTATTGAGTGGTTAGGTGGTGTAGAGAATACTGATTTTGCACAAGCTCCTTGGATGGAAACTAGTGAGATGGGTTTTAATAAATTAAAATTTAAAGTTGAGCCTGTAGGTTTTGATTATTTATATGATGAATCTGCAAACTTTGGTGAACAAGGTTACGCTTGTTGGGATATTAGGGTTCTTATAGATAAGGATGGTGATTTAGAGTTACCGGTTAATCCTGAATTTATTGCTAATGACTACACACCTTTTGTTCAGGACTTGTTTCCTGAAAGTGCAAGAAATAAATTAAGTTCATTTAGAAATTATAATGAAGACCAAATGGAAACTATAGAATCTTTATGGGAGCACTATGAACAGTATAGAAATATGGTTAGTTCGTTCTGTAGGGTTGAGGTTGTTTTAGTTTAACGTCCTACCTTCGCAAACATTCCTTGAAAGATTTCTTCGATTGCACCTATTACGGCATACTGGTCATCACCCCAGTTTGATTTGTGTTTATCTATAATCTTATCTACGACAAATCTTAAATCTTTTTCTAGTAAGTCCCATTTATCAGGACCTTCGCTTTCCCACCAGTTATCATCCTCATTAATTTTTTTAACGATTCTTTTTAACTGTTCTTCTGATATAATTATTTTTTTTGCCATTGTTTATAAGGTCTAATATAATAATGTTTAAAGAAGGTGTCTATCTTTTCCCACCCTAATTTTTTTCTTAACTTATTTTCCCATATTGTTAAAGGACAAACCAAAACTGGTGAAAATATTAAATGCAGAATCCAGGTATTAACTGGTAACCACACCCAGAATGGTTCGTTTATAACCAATAAAGGAACTGATACTAAAAACCCTAAAATACCTAAGTGGTGAAATAGGACTAAAAAATATAAAAGAATTTTTGTCATTAGACTAATATCTTTTGTACTTTTTTCTTTTTCATTTCAGATAATACCTTAACCTTCTTAATTAGAAGGTTAAGTTTTTTATCTAGTTGTTTATAAGTTAGTTTTTCTTCTTTTATCATTTATTTGTTTTTTTAACTTTGTGCACAGAATGAATTACATGATGGGCTACCATCTGCCTGATTTTGGAACTCAAAACAACTACCACCCGCAAAATATGGGATACAAGGTAAAACATAGGTTTGCCCAACGCTAGGGGATGATGGGTTCGTATTTGTGTAAATACCGTTAATACTTCTATAACAACCCACACCTGTTCCTATTGGGTGTGGTGCATTTGCACATACAAAACCGTCTGTGGTACTTTTAGTAAAGTCATTACCCCAATTATTCCTAGGTCCTGTAGGTACGTTAACCGCTAGGGGAATAATTGTTGTCGGTGTGGTTACTGTAGTTTCTATAGTTGGAGTAACTTCTGTTTCTATGGCCTCCATTTCCACATCAGTAGTCATATCGATTACTGGGTAAATTGGGTTTTTTGCTTTAAATCTTAATCTCATAATTATTAATTTTATTTATTATTTAGTATCCTCTACCTCTATCTTCTCCGTCATCAACCATATCAGATGGTCCCATTCCTTTTCCATCACCAGATTCTTCACCACCAGATTCTTCATCACTACCACCCCCACATCGTGAACACATGTAGTCATAACAACCAGATGGTGGTGTCCCCACCCCACCTAATGCACACCACTCACAACATGTACCTGCAAATGCTCCGTCACTACCACCAGGTGTAGATGGGTTTGTTGCTGGTAAATCATATGGACTTACAGGTTGACGAATAATAAATTCTGGTTCCACAACCGGAGTCAATTTATTCTGTTCTCTTTGATATAAGAATAGATTAGGGTCATTGTTATCTTCTATAGGTTGTTTTTTAACACTATTCCATCTATCTACCGCTTCTTTGTGTGTTGAACATGACATCCAACCCATTGTTTCACCGTCAGAACACATATGACTATGGGTCCCCACACAACCTAATCTCTTACCTAAATCCGAAGCTCCGGATGGTCTAGAATATAATGGTAAACCATCTACATAACATACAATACTAGTAGGTTTAAATCTATCTTCTAAATCTTCTAAAGTTAAACATCCGTTAAATAGACACACCCCATTTTGTGGGTCGTCACAATACTCACACCCATCCCCTTTAAATCCTCTAGACTTAAGTGTTTCTAATTTATCAACCGCTTTACTTAACTCTTCTGATACCACACCAAGTGGGATATTATAGTAGTCAGATATTGCAACAACCATTTCTGATGGTGCGTGAACTACATCTATTGGGCCGGAAGGACCATTTGGTTTACAACCACAATTATCCACATCCCAAATATAACCTGGTAGACAAGATTGATATTGGTCACAGTCACACTGACATGTACTCCAGTTGTATGTCCATCCATCTATACAAGATACTGGGAATGGACAAGGTCCATGACCATCACATGGTACTTCTACTTCACCTGTTTTACATTTACATATTGGGTCGTTTAGTAGTAGTTGGTATATTTGACCAAATTTATTCATACAACATTTCCAACAAATTGGTGTCTCTCCTTCACATTGTGATTGACATTGTGCTAAAGCATCTCCAAAGAATGGTGCTCCTGCCGCTGTAACAGGTGTAAATTGACATGCTGAACCTATACATGGAACACAAGTAGGTACCACAACAGGTCCTGGACCATCAGTTTGGCAATTATAGCTTGGTCCTTCAGGAGAACACATTCCAGCTGCGACCGCTGCTGTACAATCAGCTGCTGTAGCGTAAGGTCCTATCGTTCCTGGTATTAAACTTACACACGCTCCATTTGGACAATCATACCACTGGTTCTTACAACAGTTTTGTTGATTTAATTTACATGCAAGAAGACTAGGGTATGTTGGTGCTCCTGGAGGTGGTGTCCCCATTTGACATTCACAACCTGTAAGAGGTTTAGTGTTACAATACCATTCATCTTCACAACAGTCAGTTTCACAAGCTGCTGATGTTGAGTAGTAGTTTTGTGTTGGTGTGTGTCCAGTACCTGGTATTTGTGGACAGTGACAAGGTTCATTATTACAAATACATGGATTAATTTTTCCTAGTTGGACTCTGCCCTCACCTGGTACGTCTGAAAGTGCTGACAGTATGTTTGCGTAACTTGTATTTGGACTATAATTTACCATTAAGAAATTATTAATACCATTTGAATTATTTAGAGCGTTTATAAAATTACCCCAACTAGTTTGTGGACCAGTATTAATACTATATTGGTGTCCTGCCGGCCATCCATTATTATAACTTATACTATCAAAGTAATGGTATACAGATTGGTTACATAAACTTCCATTACACTGTGAACCAGTTGGTGAGTAATATGCTGGTGCTTCTTGGTCGAATTTGTATGCTGAGAAACTAGCTTGATTCAGATTATTTGCTGGGTTACTAAAGTAATTTAGTAAATCAGTGGTTAATTGAACCAACCCAATAGGTAGTATGTTACAGTTTGCTATAGGAATACTTTGTTTTGCTTCACATATTGATGCGTTTGATGTTGTTCCACTTATACATTCATATTCAAGACAGATTAATTGACACTGAGCTAATGAAGTAAAGTTTCCAGTTCCTGAATTATTAGCTACACACCCATTGATTGTACAATCATAACTCTCATCACAACAAGCCGAATAACATAAAGAATATTGATTTATGTCATATGGTGTAGCTCCAGTTCCTGGTATTAATATACAATCACAATCACTTTCTTTACATTCACACCATCTGAATTGTGGGTCTAAAGTTAACGGATTAGCTAAATCACCTAATAGATTTTGTATATCATAGTAGGATGATGAAAGACTTGCTCCTGGAATTCCTAATGTAACAGTAATATATTGAATTATCTGAGACCATTTGTGGAAAGGTCCACCTACATAACCACCTGTTGTGTATTTTATATTTATACTATCCATGATGGCATAATCCCCTAGATATTGTGTTGTAGGTGGGAAACCGAAGGTAATTTCATGTGGACAATTACTTCCAAATGGTGCTTGTACCCCCGCTAATGTTACCGTATAGTCAATAAAGGTTGCGTTTTGCATATTATTTACTTGTGGTGCTATTGGGGTTGTTGTACTGTCAGCAAAATAATTTATAATATCAGCTGGTGAACCAACCGCTGGGGTTGATGTTTTACTTGCACAAAGTCCAACCATGATAGATGTAGCTGATTGACACTGATATTGTTGACATTCTTGTTCACACTGTGTGAACGATGTGAAAGCCCCAAGACCGTTTCCGTTATTAACACATCCATTGAATGTACAATCGTATGTTGGACAACAAGCTGATAAACAATCATTTTGTGTACTATATGGTCCTGAACCATCAAATAATTCTATACATGTTCCACGACATGGTGACTCATCACATACACAGAATTCCCATTTAACCTGGATTTTTGCCCTGGATGTGACATCTTGGTAATTCATCGTATATTGGAATACGTGATTTGTACCGTATTGAAGTGCTTTTGCGTTTAACTCATCTATTACACTTGACCATGTATAGTATGGTCCATTTTGAGTTATATCGTATGGGTAACTAGAACCGTTAATTTCTACAATTCTTGCCCAATGACCATTTAAAGTACTTTGAGGTACTGGACAAGGTGTATCACCCATCGCTAAAGGAACTATTGGTTGACCCATATAGTTCCCTACTTGTGCTCCTGGTGTTGGGAACATTCCGTGTTCAAACTTCATAAAACTAAATCCAGCGTTCCAAGCTCCCCATCCACCAGCTGCTATTGCACTAATTGCTGCTGTATATGATAGTCCTTGAGCATTTATGTCGGTAGCGTTCGCACATGAGTCGAAAGTTGTGGTATTACTTGTATCACAAGACCAAGTACTTCCAGAACAACAATTTATTTCACATAGTCCTGATGTTGGGTATTGTCCATTAGGACCTAAAACTTCCTGACAATAACACTCATTTCCTTGTGTACATAAACAAGAACCTGCACCATAACCTAAACCACCATTACCGGTTTGATTGATTCCCGCAAATACTTGTGTATTTGTCATCTGTGTATTCACTAGATTTCCATTGAGCATAATACCCTCAGTTGCCAATTGACTTACCAGACCAGCCCATGTTGTATCCTGGAATACACCAGTATTCCCATTAGGGTTAACATTAACTTGAGCTTGGATGTGAGATATCTTATTCCAAGCCCAAATGCTGTTTGGTGTTGCAATTGGTGCTGTGTCGGTACATGGGTTTTGTAGTGAAGCTGCGTTATTTAGTACATATCTAATATCATTTACATTAGTATTTTGTAATCCATTAGCTGCGTCCGCTATATAACCTATTACACTATTTACGTTAGCTACATTAGTATTGGTAAATGCTTGTTGTGGTATAGTATTTTTACTACCACAACTACTATCTACAACACTACTTCCTGTAGTTGCACTTATACAATCATAAGTTATTACAGTAGGACAATCTTCGTCACAAGCAATCCACGGTACGAAGATTTGGCTTATATAAGTGTTAGTTGTTAAACTGTTAGTGTAATCTGTATGAGAATCCCAAGGAGTTATAAAGTCATGTGGACATGGATTTTGACCACAATAATCTAATACACGTACATAACAACATTCATTACCATAAGGGTCAGTAAATAATACCACATCACCTGGATAGTAGGATAGTCCATTTACCCACGTTGAAACTCCACCCGCAGGGATAGGGTTGGTAGATATAGTTTGTTGTACTGTTGTACTCTGACTTACCCATGTTTGGTAAGTTAATGATGTACACGCGAAACAATTACAACAACCTTCACCCGCTTGAATTAATCCAACTGGTGGTTGAGCTCCTTGACATAAAGCTAATGTTGGGTACCAACTACAAGAAGCTGGGTTAACCAATGTTGTTGTTAATTCACAAAGACATGGTGTGTTAGTGTTGGTCGCACATCCACAACCAAAATTACAGTGTGCTTGACAATCTATCTGTGAGGTAAATGGCCCCGCTGCGTAGTTTGGTGGTATTGTACCACTTGGATAAGCTTGACAACCTACGATATCTTCACAGAACCAAGCATCTCCCGATTCAATAAATGTACAAGATGTGTTGTTAGTTAATGATGGTCCGTAGAATACATTAGTAGCACCATTTACTTTATTAGTATTTTGGTTGACTAGTGTTAGTGTTTGTGTAGGTACTGGTGCAAACTGTAAAGGTGTAACATTAGTCATTAACTCAAAGACCCTTCTATCTGTTGTAATACCAAATATTTGTGTTGAAGCGTCATTTATACCATAAAGTGAATCCATAGATTCTCCAGCATTTAATCCTGTAATTTGACTATACTCTAATAATACACCAGCTGGGTGAGTAAATTTACCAACATAGTATGTTGACCCACTACCGTAAGTAATAATTGTGTGAGCTGGTGATGGACCACCTGGTGATTCATCCCATAAAATATCCCCAGTACACGTTAGTCCACTTGGTATTTGGTATAGGTTTGTTGTTATAGCTACAACACCTGAGATATCTACTTCTGTTACATAATCATTCGCAACTAATAATATATTTGGGGTATTGGTTGGTGTTAATCCTTTTCCAAGAGGCTGGTTTACACCTATTGTTCTATTAAATGTGTGACTAAATGGACACCAAGTTACATCATATTCTCTAATCTCATATGTGTTATATGTCCACAGTTTATTTTGTCTTGCTGCGATATCATAATTATCAAAACCAAAGTCATCAAATAGTTTTTGAGTTACATTACCTGAGTGGTCATAGTACAACACACCTTCTTCTGTTCCGGTAATTATTACACCACACTCCTCAACACACACCGCGGAACAACATATTTGTTCACAAGTTGCTGATTGAGTTATAGAGTATCCACTAGTGTGTCCAGTACCTGGTATTAGTACACAACCACAAGGGTCTTCAGCACATACACACCCTTCCCAAACCGGAACCACTTCTAATGGTTCACTTACTATGGTACTACATCCACAATAGCTCATTCCAGCTTGAGTGAAATTAGCCGCGGCAATTGCTTGCATCTGAGCTTTAACGGTTGCATATGGTGTATTAAGAGTAATCCCTAGATTAGGTAATACGGTATTAGTGTAACTAACGAAATCACTCCATTTAGTAAATTGTTGTGGTCCATTACCATCTAGATAGTCTATAGTAAAGTATGCTATAAAGCCTCTATAAGCTTGTGATTGACCTGGAGCGTGATTTAAGGTTTGGTTTAATGGGTGACATCTTGTATTACTATTATTACTACAGAACGGAAGTGAACTTAGAGGACTAACTACTGAACCACCACATGGGTAATCAAAAACTATATTCATTAGAGTTGTAGTTTGAAGTCCGTTTACTGGGTCTGCTACATATGGCAGCAGTGTTTGATAATCCATCACCATATTCAAGTTAACAGCATTATCACAACTACTAGTTTGTGTAACTGTTGTTGCTGTTAAACTGTTTTGTACATCAAATAAACTTTGTACAGTACTCACAGAACCATATCCATTATTTTGTAAATCAGTTAATGTGTCTAACCAGTTAGTGTATGGCCCATTCCACATAGGTGTGTTCGCTTGTCCTGATGTATAATTTATCGGTCTAATAAAACAACTTACTAACCTAGTCCAAGTACCATTAGGTGCTGTACAAAGTGGTACATTACCCATCGTACCTGTACACCCTATAGCACAATCCCATTTATAGGTACCGAATGTTGCATTTTGCATTCCGTTAGTTATTTCTGCAAAATATTGTAAAGCATCGTACGCCCCACCCATGTATAAACCAGGGTTTGTTGGATTTCCTGGATATTGTGGTAATAACCCACCAAGAGGTGGTAATATTGTGTGTCCACTACATGCATCCATCAATGTGGTACCACTTTCACAAATCCATTCTTGACACTCGTCGACACAATCAACATACTGGTTTATATTGTATGCTCCATTACCATTACCCGGGTCAACACAACCATTGATTGTACAATCATAAGTTATTGGGTGTCCTGAAGGACAACATACTTGTTCACACGCTGCGGATGTTGGATAGTGATTACTATTTGGAACTTCTATACATTCACACGCGTTTGAGTCAAAATAACAAGTACATGGTTCTATTACCGCCACAAATCTCCCGTGGTTGAAAGTTGTGTTTAACCACAAGAACTGTGAGGTCATAGCTGTTGTAATTTGGTGGCCTAATCCTTGTGCTGCCGTTACAAATGAATCCCAAGAAGGGTATGGTGTAAAGTCATGAACAAGCATGTGGGCTATAGATATCATTCTATATGTTGGGTAACTGTTTGCCCCGTAAACTATATTACTTCCACCAGGGAAACAATTTGTAGTACCAGTACAAGAAGCTGTACTTCCTGAACAATACTCAAAAGTAACTGATGAGAAGTGTGTTGTTGGATTAAGATAGTTAAAGTCTGTTAGTATAGTCTCTACTTGTCCTTGTCCGTTATTACCTCCCGATACACCACCTAAGTTTTGTGGTGGTGAGAAGTTTGGTATACCATTTAAATCTGTTGTTGTACTAGTAAATGGATATTGTATACTGTTTGCTGAAATAGCTGGTGAATCCGTATATAAATCAATAGATGGGTCACAACTATATATTGTGGTACCCGTTATACATTCCCAACTTGTTTCTGGGAAACATTGTGTGTTAATTAATGGGTCTTCACAATCTGTTTTTGATAAGAAGAATGGTGGTAATGGATTATTTACATTAATACATGTTCCTTGTGGTACCCCGTTTGCGTAGTAACAAGTCCATCCAGTAATCGGACAACAGTCTACAATACAATCTGGTTCGTTTAGGTATGTACCACCACTTGTAAATAATTCATAACAGTAACAATCCGCTGAAGAACAACATTCTTTTGTTATTATATCACAATCATAACTACCAGTTCCAACAATATTAGATAAAGCTGTACAAACACCAGATACTGTCATGTTTGTATTTAATGGGGTTACGGTTGCTGCCACTGTGTAGAAGTCATTCCAATTATGATACTGGAATCCACCGGTAACTAAAGGATGAGAAATACTTTCTACATAATTTATCTTTTTATAACCATTAATTACCGTATTGAATGGCCATCCTAGTTGTATATTAATATCTTTATAACAATCTTGCCAATTATAAGAAGTTCCACTAACACTTGCCCAAACATCATTCCATGTGTATGTAGGGGTTTGTAATCCATCCTCATCAAATAGGGTTATATATTTTTTACCCGCAAAATAACTAGCTGGTGCATTTTGACGGTAATTATCTAATACCGCCCATGGAGAATCTAAAGCTCCCATGTATGTTTTAGCACTACATATAGGTTGCATTGGTCCCTCACTTGCACATTCCCATGAAGTTGCGGTAGTCGCTGAACAACAAGCTGAGTAACACTCTGCTGATGTGGTGTAAGTTCCACCAGTACCAATAACTTCAACACACTGACACTCGTCTTCTCTACAAGTACACATTGCTACACACGTAGGTAAACTATGTCCTGATTGAGCCATAAAGTGACTATTCACAATACTATAACTCATACCGGATAATATTCCTGTAACCCCTTCCGCTTGTAGTTGTGCTATAAATCCATCCCAAGTTGCGTATGAAAGGTTGTTATTAATATACGGTGAACTCATTGGTAGTATTTCATATAAAATACCTCCGTTAGGTCCTGGACATACGTCATCAACCCCAAATGCTGGTGTTGTTGATTCGTATTTTAAAGTGTTAAATTGTGCACTTGGTGCGTTTACTGTTATCCAATCCCAAGCGTCAACTGCATTAGCGAATTGATTAGGGTAATCGATTTGTGTTCTCCCTGAACAAGTGTCTAATATGGTTCCTGCTGAACAATTCCATGTAGTAGCTGTGAAACAACATGATAGTTCTGCCGCTCCAGATGTTGTAAACGGACCTACAGCGTTAGCCGGTATCACAACCGAACCATTATCACATAAAGTATAACAATCATTATTTTGACAACCACATAATGACCAATCGTATGAAACATCCACATTAGAGTTTTGTGATTGAGCCCATGGACCAACTATCTCTTGTATTACATGATAACCATACATACCAAGATTAACGTTAGCTCCTAACCCTATAAAATAGTTCACTAATGAACTCCAAGTTGTAAATGTTTGTGGGAAATTAGGTGCTGTATTACCCGTTGCTGTAATTACAAGACTATTTAATACCGCTAAATAACCAGGATTTTGAGTTACTCCTGCAGCTCCAGTTTCTAGAACATATGGTCCCGGACATAAAAGATTAGTAGTATTTATTCCTTCACTAATTAATTGTGTTTGTGACATACTAAATGAATAACTACCGAAACTACTATATTGGTCATTTTCTGCCATCCAACCTAGAGCCCCATATCCATTACCTCCAACCCAAGGTGAATTTATACCGTAACTTGAATCTATAATCCCACCTTGTGGTCCTATGATTTGTTGACCTGAACAAGAATTTATAATAACTTCTGGTACACAGTACCATTCTACTTGACAAGTACCCGTACAAGCTGAGAAGCTTCCATAGGTGTGTCCAGTATTAGGATGTTCGGTACACCCAGTTGCGTTTGTAAGACAGTCTGTTACACACTCCCATGACCTACATTCTGCAGTACATGAAGAGAAGTGTAAATAAGTACCACCACTACCTATTTGTTGTTGACACCCTTGTTGGTTACTAGGTGAAGATGGGTCATATAAACAATTATATGAATTACATCCAGATGCCACTACATTGTAGTCAGTATGTGTTCCAGTAGCTCCAGTACCTATTAGTGATGTAGTTCCAGTTGTAGTACAACTCCAAGAAATACAATCTCCAGTACACGCAGCTAAAGAACTAAATGTTCCACCAGTATTAGGTGAGACCACACAACCATTAATTGTACATTCATAAGAAATACAATTACCAGTACATTCACCAAAAGTAGCGTATGGGTATAAGGATGTCATTTGGGTACATGCGGATATACACTGTGTACCACCAGTACCTTGTCCTGTTGTTGACTCCGCTAAGAAGTCTGCTATATCATTATCGAAACCAAATTGGGTAAAGGCGGAGAAACCAATATTATAATTCCATCCTTTATCTCTTAAATTCCCGTAACCTTCTAAAACATATGGGTTACTAACCTCTAAAGCGGTTAAGTCAGCTATCTCACATAGTGTTGGTGTCCCTACACTCATTCCACCTGAAGCTTGTGTTCGAGGTGCTGTTCCAGGTAACCAGTTTTGTCCTTGTACACCTGGAGTCATAGTTCCTTTATCAATACACGCCACAACGTGTAGAGCGAATATTCTATTTCTATCAGTTATCGCACTTCCACCGAAAACAGTACTACTATTCGTAGGGTACATAAGTGCGTTAAATGTTCCTGTAGCTGCTGTTACCGCGTTGAAGCTTGTGGTAAATGCTGTATAATCTTGTCTCCATGTTTCCGTTACTTGGTCATCTAACTGATTGGCTACTAAACCAGCATATTGTGGTTCAATACAACCTGGTACACCACAACCAATATCATCACCATGGTAAACATAATCTGAAATGTTACTTGGTGTCGTTGGACCAAAATTAGGTCTAGCAGATTCATCTATAAATGTAACCACTATAACGTCATCTGTATTTGCTGCAGTCGGTGCCGGTCCATTTGCCACTACTGGTGGTACTAAGAATGGGAACGGAGTTCCTGCTACACAATTATCATATATATCTGTAATTGATAGACTTTGAGCCCATTGGTATATGAGACCCGCATTTGCGTTGTCAAGTGTTGATGACGTATTTCCATCTGCAAATGCTCCCGTATATACTGAGGTTGCCCAACCTAACCATCTTTCATCATTAATTAGTGTGTGGTATAAATTACCACTAAATCCTGGTATGGAAGCAACCCACGCATTCATACCTAAAATTGCTTGTTTTACCGCGTCTTGTGACATAGAAGTCATGTCATAGTATGCGTATATTTTACTTGTTGTTGTGGTTATACCTGTCACAATTTGGTGACAACCCCAATGGATACAGGATGCGGTACACGCACTTTGTGTACTATGTGTACCTCCGGTTCCATAATAAGGTGCGTTATATAGTTGACAACAATCTGTTGTACATTCCCATGAAGTACATGATGCGGTACATGATGACATTGCTGAGAATGTACCACCCGTACCCACTTGTATTGTACATCCAGTGGTGTAACAATTAAATGATGAACAACTTGCTGTACAAGTTTCATACCCTAAGAATGAATTAGTTGAATTAAAGTAGGTTCCTCCAGAACCAACTACTGGTGTACAATCATTTGCACCACAGTTATAAGATGTACAAGCTGTTTGACATTGAGCTAAACCTTGTACTGTGTATGGATATGTACCACCTGAATTATTTTGAATCACACACCCATTAACCGAACAAGTATAAGTTTTACAACTACCTGTACAATCTGATAATAAGTAGTATGTGTGACCTGAACCTTCTATTTCCACACAACCAGAATCGGAT
>Ga0208669_1000663_pt1 | contig 13486 bp, 27 predicted proteins | sample 21_taG_FD_184095 | JGI IMG/M metagenome (GOLD analysis project Ga0208669, IMG submission 184095) | Marine viral communities from the Subarctic Pacific Ocean - 21_ETSP_OMZ_AT15319 metaG (SPAdes) (version 2) | ecosystem: Environmental > Aquatic > Marine > Oceanic | place: Pacific Ocean | collected...
CTAAAAACCAAGTTACTACACTTGCGTATCTTTTTTACTTCCACAACTTCCGAAAGTCCAAAATTTTTTAACTAAACTACAACGGACTATCCCAATTCCATGCACTCTTCCCCAAATTTCCCCTAGACTACAATAGTCTGCTCGAAGGTCGTTAGACCATAAAAAACGGGATCGTAAAGACCCCGCTACGGTTTAGTTTAAGTACTAGTCCTTGTGTTTATGTTTAGTTTTTCTACTATACTTCTTGCTCGTATGAAACCCGCCTTTGTGCCTTGTAAATTTTGCTACAATGTTTCGCACTTTCTGTTTTATACTTTGCTTTTTCATATTAGTCTCTTTCTAGTGTTTGACCACCATTTAATTTCATAAATTCACTTACACCCAATTCTTCACTAGAGTCAATCCATGAGTGGTCTACCACACTTTCCTGTGTTTCTACATCAAGTAATTCGCTATTTTCAGTTGTTCCCTCACAACAATACTCGTCTAGTATTTCTTCTGCTTGTCTTTCGGTTTCTGCTATGATTTCGATTTCTTCTACGACATACACAGTTCTCTCAACTTTAGCGATATACTTCTTTAACATATGCTCAGCCATGGTTGTCCTCCAATACTGTATAAAGATATTTTATATCTTGCTTTGGGGCTTTCTCTAAGCCCATAATTTTACTACTATCAATTTCTAGTAGTTCGGCAATATTCTTAATAATCTGTTCTTTCGTCACTGGAATCTCGCCTGTTTTTGTTTTGTAGATAGCTTTCTGGTAAACGCCTTCTCTAGATAGTTTACCGATTATAGATTTTGCACTCTTACTCATGCTTACAGTTAGTTTTTCTACTGTGTCTCTGGTGGGGTTTTTGGTATATTCCGCCACCATGAAATCTACTTGTTCTTGCGTATAGTTTGCTGCCACAGCCATCTCCTAGTAATACAAATTAAGACCAATCTTAACGGCTCTGCCATTTCCCACATCTATGGAAGCATTACCTCCACTACTAGCAATCAATGTTGTTTTACCACTAGCTGATGGACCAATCTCTTTGTTTGTGTCGATTTTTATTGTCAGTATGCCATTGTTATCGACATCATATGATATACTGTTTTCTTTACCCATTAGTTCCATTGTTTCTCCTAAAAATCGGGTTCTAAATCATCTGAGTCGTCATAACTCAGGTCTAATTCTTCTTCAAAACCTTGCATTACTGCAAGCTCTCGAAGAATTTGTTGCATTTCTTTGATATTTCTTTCTAGGCAATGACCCATTTCTTGAATATCTGTTTTAATCCAACTGTTTTCGGTTTCTAACTCTGACAAGCGGTGTTCCATTCTATCTTTCTTGTCAGCTTCTACGACATGCTTTCTTGGTGGGAATGGTATTACTTTGCCCATTATAGTTTTGATACTGGGGCAGCTACATTCACGAACCACGCTCCCAACTCCATCTGCCTACGCTTAGCTTCTCCAACCAATAGTTCATCTACTAAGGCTATCGCCTCTGCTTCTGTAGCAGCGTTGACTATGTACTCTTGGTCTGTACTATCTAAAGAGAAGTCTACATTCATAAGCCACTTTTGTCTACCTATAATGTTGCCTAAGCCATCTCTGACTTGTCCTGTTTTCTGGTCTGTGTGGAGTTCTCTCTCCAGCGGATCGATTTCTCTACCTATACCCATTTTAATTTTACTCCCCTTCGAGCAAGCTCGTTAAGACATTTCTGTCGTTGCTTTGGCTTTGTGTATTCGCCATTGATACATTTCAGTAGTTCTGCTACTGGTGTTGACTTTAAATAATAGTGTTGCCACTTCTTTACTGGTGAGTGCGTGTTCATTCTCTGCCCTCTCGCACCTCGAGGAAATATCCTTTCGCTTTCTTTAAATTTAGCTGGCATTTTGTGTCTCCTTGCTTTCATATTTTAAGCATAAATTAATTAAAAATTCTACCTTGTCTGCTAGTTCGGGATTACTCTCTACTAGCAACTTCATTGTTTTTAGAAGCTGTGCTTCGTTCATAGTGCTTAGATTATTCACTATGCTTTGTTCTCTATTTGCGTTAAGCATTATTTTTCTGTGCCTCTCTAATTGGTTTCATATGTCTTTCAAATCGATCCTCGGCATCTTCTTCAAAAAATATGATGGGTTGTTGTTCTGACGCACAACATAGTTTTGATACTAATAAGTTTTGTACTCTACGATTACTGCGTCGCCTGTTGTTTGCTTTAATTTTTGCACTACGCCTCATTATCTACCTCTCCCAGCCATTTTCTTTTCGACTTTGCGAGCAGTGGGCATAGCAACTGGAGTAGCCATGACACGAATTTCTTCCATCTCTGCTACACCTGATGTGTTAGTTTTTAGACTTCCGTCCCAATACCCTATGTCTTTGCGTCTTTTGATTTCTTTACGCACAGCAGCGCCTTCACTATCTTGCAGTGATGACAGAGCGTTGAGTTGTTTGTCTGATGTGTTTAAATATGATAAGTTCATTGCTTTTCTCCTAAAATTCTTATTTCTTTTTTTAATATGTATATTATACATACTTTTAAGATACTTGTCAAGAACTATTTTTCCGTAGGCATAAAAAAACCCCACACATGGGCGGGGTTCAAAGATTTTGATTCGCATTTCGTATCTAGTTCATCAACTACACATGCGTGCCTGCTTGCGTGAACAAAAGTCTTACAGCTTAAAGGTTTTCGTGGTTTCCAATGCATTTGGTGTGCCGCGTTGTTGAGTTCTCCTTGATATTCTCAGCGAGCAGTGAATACTTTTAGCAAATATTTACTTCACTCGTCTTTTAAATTATTTAACAGGTAGCCGTTCTTATGGTAGTTCTACCTCGCAGCTATCGTTTCTCGTCAAAAGAGTTCCCTGCGTTTTTGTACTTTGTATGTTATAGTAGTTCGTAAGCTCTTCCACTAGCAGTCAATTTATGTTTCGGTATGATGCTTCGCCGAATATGTATGAGTATTTTAGCTGTAGGCGTGTTGCCACCAAGTAATTGGTTTGTTATCACGGGCTACCACCACTAATATACCTCTTATTTGTTCCCTACTGCCTCACCTCGTAAGGTGGCGTGGGACTTATATCGCAACGACTTGGGGGAGTGCAGACTAGGTCTACTTACCCAAGTTTATTTCCGAAGAAACTCTACTACTCGTTGAGGGTAGGTTTACGACTACCAATCGCCTATCGTCTTTCCTTTTACTAGTCAGCTGGTCAAGGCACTCACTTCTAGGTTTGTCTACACAGGTTTACTACTAATATGTTCTTGCGAAAGCACTGTGTCCACAGTATAGCTAGCGACTTACAGCACAGAAATTTAGATTTACTACTATGCAGTACGGGCATTCCACCCCCGAGATGTTATCGTTGCATCTACGGCTCAATCACGGGGAGTCTTATCGACACTCCCTAACCCGCCTGTTATCATTGACGCTTCTACAGGGGAAACGGAGGCTGTTGTTTCATCGTTAGGTCGCCTCTACCTATGCTTTCAAGAAGGATTATTTATTGGCTCCACCCGCACTATTTCTAGGTCTTACAGCTTCACGGCTCAATCATTTCTTTTTTCCTGTTTTTCTCAAAAACATATATATATTATACAGATTTTTGAGAGTCTTGTCAAGAAGTTTTTTACATTTTTGTTAAAAAACTTTCCGAGGACTCGGTAGGGGCGTCATCGTTAAGTACGCCCCCGTCCTATCGACAAATTAAAGACTGTCGATTAATCTTTGTAAGTCAGCTTTGCTAGCTTTGACTAGAGATGGTACTGCTATGCCAAAGTTGGACTCAATTATAGCGACTAGTTCAGCTTTTCGCACGACTGGTTCGCCTGTTTTGGTCACTTTAGGTTGAGCAACATACACTCCCTCTCGTGAAAGTTTAGCAATGATGCTTCTTACACTTTTGCCGAATTGTTGAGCTAGAGCATCGACTGTCTCTCTTGTAGGGTTAGCTACATATTGCTCGGTCATTATAGCTACTATTTCATCGCTATAGTTTTTCTTTGTTGCATCTGCCATTGTTGGTTCTCCTATGTTAAAAATGCGTTGTAAAAAATTCATTATTGTTTCCTATTTATACATCTATTATACAGAGTTTGGAAAGCCATGTCAAGTGTTTTTTGACATTTAGTTGAAGTTTTTTCAACTGGCTACCAAATTAATTAATAGAGCCAAAAGTATCCAAGTCAGCGGATGCAATACAAAAAATTTGATTTGGTTGCGTATTTTTTCTCTGCTTGTTTCCTTTTTCATAATATAAATATATTATACAGAACTTGTTAAGCCTTGTCAATATATTAGCGTAAGTTTTTGTCATAAATTAACGCCAGCGAATTCTGGGGGGCGCGACGCGAAACTGCTCACTAAATGTGAGAATTACGCCCAATAAACGAAAATATGTCGCAAATTGACACAAAGACTGCCCAAAACTTTCTTAAACCCCGCGTAAGTTTTTTCTTGACAAACCATACCCGCTATGGTATAATCGGCGCGCGTAGACTTCATATTTACACTTAGTTTTTGCACTTTGGCGCAGTCGCTGCGTAATAATTTCATATCTTTACTACTTTGGCGCAGATGGCCTGGTCCTCAAAGGTTGATTCTGCCGTTGTTTTGGGTTTTAGCGGGGTTATTTCAGGTCAATTTAAATTAATTTGAGAAATTGAAAAAATCCTATTGACAGGCGTCCAAAAATCCTTATAATAGTATACATATTTAGGAGTTAAGAAATGCAAAAATCAAAAGAAACAAAAGTGCCAAAACGCCCTTCCAAAAAAGTGCTAATGGCAGTCGTAAGCGACAAAAGTGGCAAAAGCCTAAAAGAACTAGAGTCCCTTTCTCGCTCAAATGTCGACACCATCGAATGGGTCATAAGTCTCCTTAGCTAAGCGAGACACCCGCAAAAGCCGACTGTTGTCGGCTTTTTTTGGTCTTGTAATGTAAGTAAGTACTTACTATCGCTGCGGCGGGGTTAGACTCACGATTTAAAAAAGTTTGAGAAAATTTAAAAAAACCCTTGACAACCCCGTTCAGATGTGTTATAATGGGCGCTGTCGCGGAAGACTTCACATTGGAACTTCACTTTAGCACTTTGGCGCAGAGCGCCATAACTTCGTTACTTCACTTTAACACTTAGGCGCAGGGCGTGTGGCTGACATTCACGGCAGTTATAATATATTATATGATTTGTGAATATTTGGGATCAGATCACATTATAAAAAATTCGTATAATGTATTATTCATGAAATTTATAAAGACCAATTGTCCCAAAAAAAGGGCGATTGCTCGCCCTTAATCCCTCGGTTAGTTATTAGTCGTCTTTGCTCGGAAATGGATTATCCCTAGTTCCGCAAATTGAATAAAATCCGAACCCGTAACAACTGGAACATTCATCTACCCCAGTAACACCACATCCACCACATTGTTCGCATGGAATACGAACCTTTAGAGGATCGCCCGTCTGGTCGTTTTCACTTGCCATATTTTTGCCCTCTTAATTTTGTAGGAACGCCTTTTCTAATTTTAGCCATATACAATTTATGGTTTTCTGGTTTCCAATGAAATTGCACATTTCTCATACGCTCGACCAAATTAACTGTATGTCCAACAGATAAACGATCATTTGAAATCCACCAGTCCCACCCACGATTTGGCGATTTTGATAGTTGATGTGGCGACCACCTAACAAACGCTCTGGGCGTTTTTTGATACAGTAAAAAATCATGTCCTGAGCGTTCAACGGCTCTGGCATGAGCTAGGCAAGTGCAAGGTAAGACCACATTAATATTCATTACCTTGTTATATTCTCTACGCCACCCGTCAGAAGTTAATCCAACTGTTACACAGTGTTCCTCGCCTTTGAGTAAAGACCACCCAATATAGACAAAGTAAGTTTTTTTATAATTCATAATTTTTCTCCTTGTTATTATGTAAAGACCTATTGTAACAGTTCCAGATAAATAATGTGCTGTATGTATATACAGTACCTGGCATGCACAAAAAAGACCAGGTGTCAAATTAAGTTACAAAAAATTGTAACATGATTTGACATTCAGATATGAGGTGTGATAAAATCGGCGCTAAATGAGAATCATTCTCATAATGAGACGCATTCTCATTTGGAAGCCAGGACAAAAAAATGGCTTCTTTCGAAGCCACCTGTAAAATTGTTTGTTGTTGTTTAACCTTGTTTATACAAACAATTTTACAGGTGTGTTGCTTTAAAGTCAATAGTTTTATGTGACAATTGTGTGACAATTTTTCATATCATATCTTGAAGAAAAAAGCAAATTTATTTGCAAAATAAAAAAGAAAAATTTGACAAATAAGAAAAAGTATGAAAATTTTTTTGAGACCAGTTATCCCAAATTTTGAACAAAAAAAGGGAGCATAAAGCTCCCTTAAAAATCCCAAAAGGAGTTAAGGATTTTTAGTAAGCAAGTTCCTTATTCTTGTTTCCCAATATTGAACATTCCCATTATTCTTTTTTGCATTAGCTAAATATTTTTTATATCTAACAAGTAATTTTACATTAATCATTAATGGTTCTTCTCTTTCTTGGGCATATGCAATCCAAGTGCTTTCGTCTGACCTTCTAATTTCTTTCATTTTGCAATTAAAGAAAATTCATGCAGATTAGGAAAGTTAGCATGTTTTAAAAGATTAATTTCATGCTTAACAAAATGGATTATCTCTCTATCAGAAATACAATCACCCATATACATTTCTGTATATCCATGAATTTTGTTAGGCATGAAATCCTTATATCTAGGAAAGGCAGAATTTAATTGTTTTCTAATATGCCTTTCATAAATTGCACATTCAACATCTATCCATTTACAACCATGTTCAGATGATAAATAAATATATTGAATTTCATAATCAATATAATGTTTTTGATGTTGTTTAAATCTTGAAACAGGATTGGAAGTTCTACCCCATTTAATATATCTTTCTAGGATATTCCCTTTCGCAGATTTTTTCTCAACGATTATTAAATACAGAATTGAATATTTTATCTTGCTAAATAAAACATCAACGCCACCAATTTTTTTAACCAATTCTTGCTTTTTCAATTTCATTCTCCTTTTTAAATTTTAAAGACCACCCAATAATTCCACAGATATTTAGTAAAACCAAGTTCCATAATTCTTGGTCTAACGCTTGAATTGTCAAAAGTGATAATCCAAAAATCATGTGGAATGAAGTTAATCTTATGTCCTGAAAAAATGGAGCAACGATTAAAACCATTGCTCCACCCCATGCTAAAACCTCTATCAACTTTTTTTCCAAGCTGTGAGATTACCTCTTGTATTTTCTTTCCATACAAGTTCTTTGCCTTTGCCCATTTCTGAAAGTATCGCTTTTGCGTCTTTCATTGTCATGGCAGTTCCAAGCCCTTTGGCGATTAAATCAACCACCTTAGATTTAGGAACATTTATCATTTTTTCTTCTTTCATATTTCTCCTTGTTTTTATGAATTAGATTATATTATATATCATGGGCAAAAAATTTGCAGGGAGTCAGCAGCAAAAAGCCCAGAAAATATCCTGCAAATCCAAAAAATAAAAATCTAAAAGTCAAATTTATTTAAAAAATTCTGTCATAAATTTTGACATTTTCCTGGTTTTCGTGTATGAAAAACCTGCAAAAAAGTTGTCACAAAAGTTGACATTAAAACCGATATGGTTTAAGATATGTTTATATCTTTTGATATATTCAAATAAACATATCTTAAACCAAGGCTCCTCAAACCCACCCCCCTCAAACACCCTCTCACACGCAACCTGGCTGCGCCTATGCCTAGCCCAGACCGGCGCCATGTATAGTAGGCATATTGAAAAGCTCTTCACCAGGCTCACCTGGTGCATTCCTGCAGGGGGTCGGCAGCTTTTCCCCTGCAAAATTAATTAAAATAAATCGTGCATATCTTGTTGAAATGAATTACAATATATGTATGTTAAACAAAAAAGGAGTAAATAACATGAGTAAGAAAGAGATTAACAATGAAGTCCAAATTGCAAATAGCAATCTTTGGGTTATTGTGCATGAGGTGAGTAAAGGCAATAAGGATTTAGCTATTAAGTTAGACCATGCCATTGCTGATATGAAAGAAGCATCATATAGAAGTGGACAATATGACGGCTTAGAAATAGCAAAGAAAATTGCTAGAGGGGAGTATTCATAATGGAAATGTATCTACCTTATAATCTAGCTATTGCATATATCCCATTGGCATTTGCCATTGGGATAATGATTACATCTAATGTCTATGAAACATCAATGCCATATAAAGCATTTCTAATGTTGCAATTCTCTTGCATATTATTAATCATGCTATCAGTATTATTAATGTTTGGGATAATTATATAATGACAAAATTAAATAAATCAGCATATGGTGGTAATACACATTTTCAAGAAATGATTAACAATATGAAACCTTATACAGTTCATTGTTCACCTAATCCAATTAGTAGAATGATTAAGTTTCGTAGAGTTTATCAAGAATATATTTTAACGCTCGGTCTAACAGCCGAGCAAAGAGATACCTTAATTGGAAAGATTGAGGATTTCGCAACAGCATCATTTGATGCAGGGGATAGTAATAATGAAAATCTTTAATATAGGATTTGATAGAGTGGTTGTTCCTAATGAAACAACAGTAAGGAGTGCCATTCAAAAACCTGTAATTCTTTCGCAGTTGTTTAAGCAAGTGCCTATCATTACATTTCGTTCAGCTTTAGCTGAACACGAAATTCAATGGTTAAAGGTTAAGCGAGAGAAAGCTACAGGAATGAAAGAATTATTTTAATCACAAAAAAATTCCAGTAGTCCCAGAATCCCCCCTGCAAATAGGGGGGTTATCTGACACCGATTTCACGCAGATTCTGCGACACCCCTTTACGTACGACTTTAAAAATTTTCAGATTTTGGTTTAACGGAGTCGAATGCGTCATGATGACACCTCCCTAAAATAATCCTTGACAAACTCCTGCAAAATTTGTTATAATTATAGTATGAATATTTTAAGTTTATTTGATGGGATCAGCTGCGGACGAGTTGCACTAGAACGTGCAGGCGTAAAAGTAGATAATTACTTTGCTTCAGAGATTGATGAGTTTGCAATCAAGATGAGTCGTTTTAATCACGACGATGTACAACAGATAGGAAATGTACTAAATATAGATGAAAGTGCCTTACCGCAAATTGATCTAATTATGGGCGGATCGCCCTGTCAGGGATTTTCTTTTGCAGGAAAGGGACTAGCATTTGATGATCCTCGTAGTAGACTATTTTTTGAGTTTGTTGACTTGATTGACCGTTGCAAGCCTAAGTACTTCTTGCTAGAAAATGTACGCATGAAGAAAGAATTTCTAGATATTATCACAGAGTACTTAGAGGTAGAACCTATACTCATAAACTCATCTTTAGTATCTGCGCAAAATCGACAAAGATATTATTGGACTAACATACCAAACGTTGGACCACCTGAAGATACTTGCTCAGACATGTTACAAGATATACTCGAACCCCGCCCATCTAGAAAGTACTTAGCAGGACAACAACTTCGAGATAACTATCAGGGCGGTAATCAACTTAATCCTAATTACAAAAGTCAAGCAAATAGAATACATGAGATAGATAAAAAAGCTCCTACAATTATGGCAGGCTCTCATGGCTATGCAAATGGTTATATAAATCAAGACGGAGACATACGAAAGCTCACACCTATAGAGTGTGAAAGATTACAAACCCTTCCTGACAACTACACAGATGGTGTCTCGGATACGCAAAGGTACAAAGGGTTAGGCAATGGGTGGACTGTAGATGTCGTAGCTCATATACTAAGGAGAATGCAATGATAGTTAAGTTTTTAAGAAAATTAAAGAACTGGGCAGACCCAAACTACTGGGGTCAAGTATTAGGTGAGAAAACTGGTGCCTTCGAAAAAGCAGAGAACAGTAAGCTTAGAAAGTGGGTAGATAACTTAGAAGGTTGGAAATGGTGGGCATGGCAGCTAGGACCGGGTTTACTAATAATTATAGTACTTGAACTACTCATAAACCAAGTAGGAATGACTATGCTTCCTTGGAGAAACTTATAATGAGTAACTGGCTATGGTTATTCCCTATAACTGTAGCTATAACTTGGATAATTTCTATAATAAAATTTGAGTATAAACAATGGAAGAAAAGACAGTAACAAAAAATAATATAACCAGAAAACTTTTATTAAATCCAGAAACAAATAAAAGATATAAACGAGGAGATTTAATACTAGAAGGAAAGTTTAAAGGAAAAGTTTTTCTTACATATAGATTTGACAGACCTCTAAGCATGTACGATAAAGACTACTGGGGTATAAAAACAAAAATAGTAGCTGATACACTTCCAAGAGATGTATCAGGTTATAAGATTCCTACCCCTGCTGTAATATCTTTTTCAGGTGGACGGACTTCAGCATTTATGCTAAAACAAATACTCAATGCTTATGATGGACAACTTCCAGAAGATATAAAAGTTTGTTTTGCAAATACAGGAAAAGAGTTACCAGAGACTTTAGACTTTGTACGAGATGTGCAGGAGATGTGGGATGTTGATATACATTGGTTAGAACTTCAGATAAATGATACAACTCCTATATGGTCACAAAAAGAAGTTACATATGAAACAGCTTCTCGTAATGGTGAACCTTTTGATGAGTTGATTACAAAGATACAAATGCTTCCTAACTTACACAAAAGAATATGTACTATTGAGATGAAGATAAAACCTATAGAAAGATTTATGCAGTCTCAGGGATATAAAGAATGGTACTCTTGTTTAGGCTTAAGATACGATGAGCCTAAAAGAGTTACTGATTCAAAAGCTGCAGCAGAGAGGTATATAAATCTTACTCCTATGTATGATGCAAAGCACACGAATGCAGACGTACTCGATTACTGGAGAAAAAATAATTTCGACTTAAATATCCCTGTTATAAACGGCAAGGCGGCAGCAGGTAATTGTGACTTATGCTTTCTTAAAGGAACAAAAACTTTATTAAATCTTATGCATGAGAAACCACACTTAGCAGATTGGTGGATTGAAAAAGAAGAAATAATGGAACGAACTTTTAACTATAACCGACCCAAGTATATTAAGTTACTAGACTTATCAAAAGAACCGCCTAAGGAGTACATAGAAGATGACTCTTTCACTTGCTTTTGCCATGACTAGATACTTAAAAATAATTCTTGACACCGAACTGAATTTTTGATATAATAACACCATGAGTAAAGAAATAGCAACCAAAATGAGTCCTGAAGGACTAGAGATCGCAAACACATATCTTGAACAGGGAAGCATCCCAGCCGTTTGCAGTAAACTTGGAGTAAGCGAAAGTGAAGTAAGTGAAATTCTGAATAAAAGAGAAATTAAACAGTATATAGATACGGTCTTTTTAGATACTGGCTACAGAAATAGATTTAAAATATCTGAAACCTTAGATATGCTCATAGAGAAGAAACTCGAAGAATCCGAAGAGACAGAGATTTATACAAACAAAGATATGGCAGATTTACTTCAGATGGCACATAAGATGCGCATTGAAGAAATTAAGGCTCAGACAGAAATGGAGAAAGCAAAAGCACAGGTAGTGAAAACGCAAGTAAACATACAAGATAACTCTGGGACACCATTTGGCCAAGGAAACTATGGAGAGCTAATAAAGAAGTTAATGAAAGACCAAAAATAATTTATGTGGAAAAAATTTAATAAACTAATGAAGGCAGGGCGCCTTACTAAAGTAATAACAAAAACTTACTCAAAACCAAAGAAGGTTAAAAGAAAGAAAAGATTGATGAGCAATCAATAGACACAGACCGTGTCAAGACTGGTTCAGCTACAGCTTAATCAGAAGGGAGAAAACGATGAAGAGACTAGTCTTATTAGCAGGACTATCAATGTTTGTTTCGGTTGCCTATGCGCAATCCAATCAGCAAGCAGGTACAGCATGTACCAACGGATCACAGTATTGTGAGAATAATAACAACACAACAACTAATACTACAACTACAACCAACACAAATACCAACACAAATACAAACACGAATACTAATGCAAATACTAATACAAATACTAATACAAACACTAATACCAATAATAATACCAATACTAACACTAGTACTAATACTAACAGTAATACAAATGTAAATACTAATAATAGTACTAATACAAATAACAACACAAATACAAATAATAATACTTCTACAAGCACTAACACAAATAATAACACTAATAACAATACGAATGTAAATACTTCCACTGTTGATAGTACCTCAAATTCTACTAGTAATAATACTAACACGAATAATAATACTAATACTAACAATAGTACTAGTAACAGTACTAGTAATAATACTAATACAAATAATAATACTTCGACTTCAGAAAGTAATGTAACAACTGATAATACAAATACGAATAACAATAATACTACATCAGATAATAGGAACGAAAACTATAATAAATCTGAATCAGTGCAGACAATTAACCAGAATGTTAAGTCTCCACCTCCAAGTGCTATTGCACCTTCTATAATGTCATATTCACAAGACTTATGTACAAGCGGAATTTCTGGAGCAGTCCAAACTCAAATATTTGGTTTCTCTGGCGGTAAAGCAATTGTTGACCAAAATTGTGAAAGATTAAAACTATCTAAATACTTATATGACATGGGAATGAAAGTAGCATCAGTTGCACTTCTTTGCCAAGACGAAAGAGTATTTTCAGCTATGGAAATGGCTGGAACACCGTGCCCTTACATGGGAGAAATTGGTAAAAAAGCAACAGCAGCGTGGGAAGAAAACAAAGAGAAAAAACCTAACTTCGTAGAAGAAGAAGAAAAAGGTAAATCTTGTAAACGAAAGGCTCACGGAAAACCAGGCGCAGTCTGTAAATAAATGAAATTTTCAACTCTTAAACTTGCACTCGTAGTTTTAGCTATCAGTGCAAGTTCCCTCTCAGCCCAGTACACTTACGAAGGTGGGCAGGCTCTTATTGACTTAACAGGTCAATCAGGTACAACAAATTTAGGGAAAGGAGATGATCAAGTTTCAGGAGCATTTAATTTAGGATTTACTTTTGACTTTTATGGTGAAGCTTTTACACAGGCAAGAATGGCAACTAATGGTTGTCTTCATTTTAAAACTTCGGGTGCATACTGTAATGACTACACACCCGATCCTTTAACAGGACAACACACATACACCCTCTACCCTTTCTGGACAGACTTAATCAGAGACAACGGCTCCAAAGTATTGGCTAAATCTTTTAGCGATAAAACAGTCTTTGGCTGGTATAACTTGCGTGAATATAATAGAAGTAATACTGATAATAGTTTTGAAGTTATACTATGGAGAAATGATACTTTTGATTTCAGATATGGCGCACTAGAGATAATCAATCATGATGTACTTATAGGTGAAATAGGAAGTGGTAC
>Ga0208669_1000664_pt1 | contig 13470 bp, 12 predicted proteins | sample 21_taG_FD_184095 | JGI IMG/M metagenome (GOLD analysis project Ga0208669, IMG submission 184095) | Marine viral communities from the Subarctic Pacific Ocean - 21_ETSP_OMZ_AT15319 metaG (SPAdes) (version 2) | ecosystem: Environmental > Aquatic > Marine > Oceanic | place: Pacific Ocean | collected...
TTATATTGCCTCTTTTAGGTACAATTGTAGGTGTTCTATGGGGTGGCTTTGAGATATATCAAAGATACCTAGATATGGAAGCTAAGATAGCTTCTTATACTGCTCCTGACTTAACAGGTATAGAACAAGAACTAGCAGTTATAGAAGAAACTTTAATAGGTTTAAGTGATTCAGTTGAAATAGCTAAAGACTATACAAGAACAATTAAGAATGATTTAAAGGATGACTTAGCTAGACAAGAGTCACTTATGGAAAGGCTAGAGGATAAAGTTAATTCTTCTCAAGATGAGATTGATGCTACTATTGACACAGCCGAGGAAAGATTTGACGCAAGACGAGATGCTTTATATTCAGATACAGATAGGAAAATTAAAGAAGTGGAAGAGAGAGTAAATGCTAAGTTACAAAGAGCATTAGACAACCCATTAGCAAACTAAGAACATTATGGAAGAAAGAGTAGCGCGTATGGAAAAGACATTAGACAAACACAGCTCCCAAATAAGTAAATTATTTAGCAGAGTTGATGACACTAATGCTTGTATCCAAAAGATTATGAATACATTAAATCAAATTAGATGGACATTCTTTGGAGCTTTAGGTTACTACGCAATTTCAGAGATAGGATTATTAGGAGCGTTTAGAGTATTATGATAGGATTTATAACTAATGTAGCACCGATAGCTTTAGGCTTTGTTGCTAAGTTGTTTGCCTTAAAGAGCCAAGCAGCACAAGAACAGCAGAAGCTAATGATACAATCACTTCAAGTAAGAAATGATTCTATTAATATGGCTAGAGATAGAGCAGACAAAGAGAGTCCAATGGCTGCTATGAATAGAAGAATTATTATTCTGGTTATACTAGCTTTAATTATCTTTACTCAAATAGCTCCTGTGTTTTTTAATGTACCTACAGTAATACCTACTGTTATAGAAGGTGCTAGTATCTTAGGGTTTGAACTTACACCTGATACAATAGAGTATGTAACTGTACAAGCAGGGGCAGTACTTAAATTTGATGAGGTATTCCAATGGGCGACTATGATAATAGAGTTCTATTTCGGTGCGCAATTAGCTAAGGGGAAGTAGATGACATTTAGAGAAGTAATAAACGAAGTATTAATAAGGTTAAGAGAAACACCTATTTCTTCTGATTGGAGCGGTGCTATTAATGATAGCTCTACTGTATCAGACTATAATAAAGTCATAGGAGCTTTAGTTAATGATGCTAAAAGAAGTATAGAATCTTATCATGACTGGCAAATACTTAGAGAAACTGTTGCTGTAACTACAGTAGCAGGTACTAAAAACTATAATCTTAGTTCAGGACAAGAATTTAAGATACTAGATGTAGTTAATAATGCTACAGGTAATGAGCTAGTACAAGTAAGCAGAGCATACCTTAATAGAGAAAGATATCCTACAGCTTCTACAGGAGAACCTCATTACTATGGTTTTAATGGAGCAGATAGTTCTAATAATCTTAAAGTAGACTTCTCTCCTACACCTAGTAAAGCTGAAATTATTTCTTTTGATATAGTCAAGTATCAAGATGTATTAACTGACGCTAGTACAGTTGTTAAGATACCTACTAAACCTTTAATACTAGGTGCTTATGCTAGAGCTTTATCTGAAAGAGGAGAAGATGGAGGTACGCAATCATCTATAGCTGCTGCTGAAGCTAGTACTGCTATAGCACAAGCTATCTTAATGGATAGTGGAAATACTCAGTTTGAATCAGATTGGTTTATGGGAAATATTCACTAATGGCTAAACAATTAGCATATCAAGCTTTAACTAACTTAGGTGTTAATGGTTTAAATACGCAGTACAATCCTGCGGTTTTAGACCCCTCGTTTCTTACCGTTGCTGATAATGTAATGCTTAGAGAATCAGGTAGAATTTCTTTTAGGAAAGGATTAAAACAAAAAGTAGTACCTACTGGCACAGCTATAGGTTCTATGGTAGAGCATAACGATGCTGGAACTAATAAGATATTTGCTAGTCATGGTACTAGTATTTACACAATTGACTTTACATCTCCTAATGCTGCTTTTCCTAGTAGCGGTGCTGATGTTAAGCATACCGTTTCAGGTAGTTCAGGTAATTGGCAGTTTATAAACTTTAATGAAAGACTACATTGTTTTCACGCAGGTATAGTACCTCAAAGATATGATGGAGCTTTAGGCTCTGGTTCTAGATGGGCAGCGTTTAATAATAGCACTAAGCCTTCTGGATTAACTACATTTGACCCTAGCTGTGGTATGGGTTTTTATGGTAGAATGTTTGTAGGAGGAGTAACAGAAGAAAAAGCTGTAATGTATTACTCTGTTTTATTAGATGGAGATGATTATACAGGTACAGGTTCAGGATTATTAGATTTAAAGAAAGTTTGGGATAATGATGAGATAGTAAACATTGCTCCTTTCTTTGGACAGTTAGTTATATTCGGTAAGAATAACATAGCTATATATGACAATCCTGATGATGTAACTAACATGTCACTAAATGAAGTTATTAGCGGTGTAGGTTTAGTTAATAGAGATTCAGTACAAGCAGTAGGAGATGATTTAGTATTTCTTTCTGCTACAGGACTACGCTCACTTAATCGTACTACTGAGAAAGATAAAGTACCTTTAACTGACTATAGTGTTAATATAAAAGATACTTTAATAAGAAATATAGGTGCAAGTGCTGCTGTAAAATCTGTATACCTAGAAGATGAAGGTGTTTATATTCTTACTTTTACAGAGAAGAACATCACATACGCATTTGATTTTAAACATATAACACCTAATCAAGCTCCGCGTGTAACAACATGGAGTTTTGATAACGACAGAGAACCTGCTTGTATGATAGATACTGAATTATATAGCGGTTTATTAGTAGGGCAGAAAGATGGTGGGATAGCAGGATATGAAGGGTATTTTGATACGGATTTGGCTTGGGTTAGCTCGGCAGCTAGTTATACTAATTCTCCTATTACCGTTGATGTTAGTTCTATATGGATACCTTTAGGAGAAGGCATTGTTGCTTCTATTTTAAAAAGGTTAAGATTAGTACTACAAGGTGGTTCTGGAGCAGTATTAGGAGTAAAGTGGTATAAAGACTATAGCCTTGATTTTTCTTCTGCTCAAATAAACTTAAATCCTGCTACTACAGGAACAGTAGCTTTATGGGGAGCTGCTGCTTCTTTATACGGTGCTTCTAAGTTTACGCCTATATATGGATTACAAGAATATAACACGCCTTTAACAGGTAGTGCTAAACATTTACAATTAAATTTAAGTATTGTTAGTAATGGCTATGATACTTCAATTCAAGATTTATCAATTATATCTTTACAAGGGAAAATACGATGAGTGATTACACTATAGCAGTCAATTGGTCAGGTAAAGACTCACTTTCAGATAGTGACTCTGCCAAAGTTATATCAGGTGCTGATTTTAATACTGAATTTACAACAGCTAGAACAGCAATTAATTCTAAAGCAGACTTAAATGGAGATTCTGGAGAAGATTTTGCAGCTAATAATGTAACAGTAGCAGGTACTTTAAATGTTACAGGTGTGCCTACTGTTCCTACTGCTGCTACTTCTACTAATACTACACAAGCAGCTAGTACAGCAATGGTACAAGCAGCTATTGATGCTGATGTAACAACACACGCAGCACTTAGGTCTAGTCAGACAGTTTACGGACACGCTAAGATTTATACATCAGGTGGAGATTTATACATAGTAACTACATAATATGGGTGATTTATATTTTAATGGTTCTGCGATAGCAGCAGGTAAAAAAGTCAAGTTCAATGGCTCTGATATGGCTAATGTGTATCTTAACGGTACAAAGATTTGGACATACTATATACCTGCTTTAACAGGATTTACATCAAGTGGCACTTATCAAATTAATGGTGCTGAAACAAGTATTCAATACAAAGCCTCTGGAGGTGGAGGTGGTGGTGGAAAGAACTTATGTAAAAACTGTACACCTATTCACGGTGGAGCAGGTGGTTCTACAACTTTATCGTTTCAAAAAGCTGATGGTACTGTAGTTCATACTATAACTGCATCAGGTGGTTCTGGTGGTTCTATGGGTGGCGGTTCACCTACTGGAAGTCATGGAGATTTTAGTGTTCCTTCTGGCTGGTCTACTTCTATTTGGACAAGTACAGTTTCAGATGGTGGCGTAGGTGGATTTGGTGAAGAAAATTGCCCGGGCGGTGATAGAGGAACAGCAGGTGGAACTGCTTCAGGAACATACACAATACCTACAAGCGGAGATATTCCAACAAAGATTGTAATTAGTATTGGTGGCGGTGGAAGTGGTGGTTTATGTGGGGAAGGTAATTTTTCTGGACCGGGAATAGCAGGTGCAGCTTCAATACTAGGTGTACTTTAAATAATTAGGAGAAAGAAATGGCAGATGCAATGAGTTTAATAGCAGGAGCAATATCAAGTGCTATACAAGCTAAAGGAGTTAAAAAAGCCGCAGCAGAGAATTTAGCTGGACAAGAAACAGCAGCTAAATATGCTTTAGACTCTGCAACTGGATGGGATGTAGCTGGCTCTTTAGGTGGAGTTAAGTTTGACCAAGATGGTAAAGCAATAGGATTAGGATTATCTGATACTTTCCAGAAACAGCAAGATGCTATGATATCTTCTGCTGATGCTAATAGAGGATACTTAGCAGGTATAGAAGCTGACCCAATTACAGCAGAAAACAGATACTATGAGCAACAAATGGCTCTTCTTAGACCGGGACAAGAGGCAGAGAGAGAACAGTTAGATGCTCAATTGGTAGCTAGAGGTATGCTAGGTTCTACAGGAGGCATGGGACAATCACAAGCTCTAAGAGAAGCTCAAGGAACTACTAATTTGCAAGTTAGACAATCAGCTAGCGATAGAGTGCAAGATATGATAGATAGATACAGAACCAGAGTGAATGAAGATGTATCTGGAGCAGCTCAATTAGGACAATTACCTTTAGAGTACGCTAATGTAGGTTTAAAACAAGCTGAAATATCTTCACAAGCAGGTATGTTAGGTTCTAAGTATTTATCTGGAGCTTATACTGCTGCTGCTAAAGGCACAGCAGGTAGGTATATGGGTATGGGACAGCAAGTTAGGGATTTTGCAGGTTATGCTTGGGGTTCTAGAAATAATAATACACAATATGGAGGCGCAGGACCAAAGACTGCTGCTCAAGCTTCCGCACTAAATAAAAATGTATATAGCCATTTATAAGGAGAAGAGATAATGGGAATGTTTGATATCAGTTCTGTCCCTGTAAATAGTGGATTCAGCTATGGAGATACTAATGCTTTTATGATAGGACAGTACGAAGCAGGTAGAGGTATGATGGAAGGGATAGGTAAGCTAGCAGGTTTTCAAGATGAAGAAGATATGCTAAAGCAGATATATTCTAGTGCTGACTTTGAAACAGACTCTGGTAGGCGAGCTGCTGTAGATGCAGTAATGGCTATTAATCCAGAGAAAGGAGCAGAACTCCAGAAGATGCTTACAGAACAAGCTATAGGAGATGCTCAATTAGCTACAGCAGAATTAGCTACAGAATCTGCTGAGTTACAGAATGTAATGATAAAGCACGGAACTAAGTTAAATCGTGAGTTTGTTATGAGTCCTGCTGATGGCGGACAATCAGCTACAATTCAGCAATGGTTTGCTACAAATAATATACCTACTGGTGAAGTACCTCCTACTACTTTTACAGGCGCACTTAAGTATATTTATTCTTACTTTACAGCGAGTGATGGTACTATAGATAGAACAATGGCAGGTAATTATAGAGATGACTTGAAGAATAACCTAGATGCTGCTAAAGATAACTGGATTCAATCAGGAGCAATGGCTATTATGGAAGAAGGCTCTGCTGAAAATGTACCTACTTACTCAGCAGAAGAAGCTTTTAATGCTAACTTACTAGAAGATGAGGAGTGGGAGAAGTTTATTAAAGAGAAAGTAGAAGCTGCTCAAAAGAATAAATTATTAAACCTTAGAGATTCTTCTGGACTTAAACTAGGAGGAGATAGTAGTCCACTTTTAAGTATTAACAGATAATAAAATGCTATCCGTAGAAGAAAGAAACAAACAATTAGCTGCTGAAATGGCACTATATAACTCTCGTTTTAGTGAGCCTGAGAAAAAAGGCTTTTCTTTAAATCCTTTGGGTTATGGTTCTTTCGGTTCTTGGGCAACTTCCGCCTTAACAGGACAGGTTATATCTAATTTAGCATATAAAGAAGATGACCCCTTGATGGAGAAGTGGTTTGTAGAAAGAGGATGGATAGAGTTTGGAGCTAATCTTGTAGATGATGAGCTAGAACTTTATAAGAAGATAGGTGAAACTAGAGATTTTACTCAGCAAGAATACGATACTATACAAGAGTTGAGAAGAAGAAAATCTTTACTTACTAGAGATTTAAGTTATGTCTATAAAAAACTAGGCGGTGACTTTGATGCTCCTATGGATGTCAAGGGACAGAGCATGAATGAGAGATGGGGTATCGACCACAGTAATGACCCCGATGTTATAGATTTTTTAAAGATGTTAAAAGATAATCCTACTTATACTTTAGGATTATTTACATCTGAGATGATAAAAGATTTACCTCTTAGTGTTTTATCTTATGTAGGATTAACTGCTAAAACAGCTAGTGGAGCTAGTGCTTTAAGGACAGCAGTTAATACTCTTAATAAGATAGAACCTAAAATCATGAGGAATATTGCTAAGATAGGTACAGGTGTAGCAGCTTCTTCTGCTGCTGGTGCAGGTTATGAGGCAGCTTATACTTTGTTAGACCAAGGTGATGTAAAAGGATATAGGGTAAAAACAGGCGCACAGTTCGGTGCTGCTTTTGGTGTATTAGCTGGACTAGGTTTGTTAAGAAGTGGTTCTAATTTAACTAAAGCTACTCCTAAAACAAAAACACCTACACCTCCTGATGAAATAAAAGGAGCAACTTCAGACGCTAAAGAATTAGATGCAGTTACTGAAGCAGTTACAACAGCTAAAGAAAAACAAACTATTCTTAATCCAGCAGAAGAGTTAGCTAAGAATCCTAGAAAGATATTTCCTGAATTAACTGAAAGAGAACTTGTATTTGGTGATAAAGAAAAGTCTGTTTACCATACTTCTAGAGAAATGTGGAGTAAAGACCGACTACCTGATAGTTATATATTAGTAGATTTAGGCACTAGAGAAGGAAGAGCATACGCTAGGCAAAACAAATGGTTAGGTAAAAATAAAAATGATACTTTAAAAGGATTTACTGGAGTAAAGACTGTAATTGATAGGAATATAGCAGATGGTATGCCTCATATTGTAGTAGATTACAATAGAACTGCTAAAGTATTTAGTAGACTTAAGAAAAACTTTAGTAAGCATGTAGGAGAAGGTGGTAGATTAAGAAAGGTTTCTCCTAGTGAGCATGTTTTTCTTAAAAGTCCTGATAGTTTTAATTCTTTTCTCTTTGCTAGAGAGAAAGCTGATATTAAATTAAAGAATGAAGATGCTAGATTAGAAGCTGAAGGTAAGCAGCCTCAACAATGGAAAGAAGCTGATGGTAGAGATGTTGAAATAAACAAAACAGCAGCCGATGAGCTTAGAAGAGCTTACGATGAAGTTAATACTACAGAATATAGAAGTAGAAGTGATGAAGACTTGATGGATGATGCTGAGTTAAACTCTCTACAAGAAGAAGATATGATTCCTTTAGCTCCTACTGGGAAAATAGGTAGAGCTATGGATTATCTAGAGGCAAATCCTAAAGCATTAGCTGGAGCTACATTAGGTACAGGAGCTTTAGCTGCGCTTGCTTCTGATGAAGGTACTCCTCTTAGTGATAGAGCTTTAAATACTGGTGCTGCTATGTTAGCTGTAGGCTTAGGTCCGAAAGCTAGGGCGTTTACTAAAGGCACGCCTCTTAATAGAATTACAGCTAATATTAAAGCTCAAGTAGCTAGAGGTTTAGAAGTAGATGCCGCTACTGCTAAAGCTTGGGAAGCTAATGTTCAAGGTGTTGTTGATGATTTAGACATAGCTATAGAAAAGATAGTGAAAAGTAAGACATCTTCGATTCCTAGAGAAACTGTAGGATTAGCTTTTACAGATTTCTTAGAAGGAGGTATGCTTAAACGAACTCAATATGTACAGAATAGAGAAGTATATATTAATGATGAGTTACTTGACATAGCTAAGAGATATAGAAAAGTACTTGATGAGATAGGAGAAGCAGCTATAGAGTCAGGCTTAATAAAAGATAAGTCTAAGTTTACTAGATTTAAGTTTGGAGATAGGAACAATTTAGGCACAGGTGCTTTCCTAGCAAACTATGTTCCACATATATTTAAAAGAGTAGATGAATTACCCGAAGAAGCTCTTATGAGAATCTATGGAAGAATAAATGATATGAGGACTAAAGATAGAACTATCAAAGGTACTTTGGCAGAGATTAAAAAGATGATAGATGAGGAGGATTTTGCTGATATAGATGGATGGGGTAGGTATGTTTCCTTAACTACAGAGAAACCTTGGGGTATTGGAAGTAGAGGAGTACTAGAAACTGACCCAGTTAAATTAATAAGTATCTATACTCAAGGTATGACAAGAGCTATTGTTGGAAGAAATGCTATAGAAAGCATGAGAAGAATAGATATGGCTCCTAATGGTAAGAAGCCTAAAGGTTATGAGAATTGGGATGGTGTCTGGAGAAAAGGAACAGAAGAGTTCCAACAATACTCCAGTAGAAAAAGGATGCCTTCTGTAGTATTAAAGAAAGACTTTCAGAAGATGCAGGAAAGTGGTAATTACTCTAAACAAGAACTACTTCACTATAAAGAATTTAGACATCCAGCTTTAGGTGCTTATATGGGACATAATAATGTCATGGGTATCTTAGATGACTTTTTTGCTATCAGTAAGAAAGAAGGATTAATAGCTATACCTGAGAAGTTATTGAAAGTAAATAATGGACTTAAGCGTGTTTTTGTATTTGGTTCTTTATTCCATTCACAAGCTTTACTTATGTCTGCTATGTATGCCTTAGGTCCAGTAGGAGCTATTAAAGGAGCTTTACCTAAAGCTTTAGGTGGAGCTAGGGGTAAAACAGGAACTGTAGAATGGCTTAAATTACAGCTAGGTACTGAATCCTTTTATGATATAGCACAAGAAGCTATTAAAGATGGGTTACAAGTTGTTAATATTAAGAGGCAAGAGTTAATAAACCCCGGTAAACCTAATGTAGACCCACTTTTAGAGAAGCTAGGAGCTGCTGGACAATTAGGTAAGAAAGGTTTTGACATGATAGATAAGGTAACATGGGAATATCTACATGATAGATTCAAGTTAGCTACTTATATAAGACATAAAGAAAGAGCTATGAAGAGAGGCTTAAGTGAAGAAGCAGCAGGTAGAAAAGCAGCTACTTTTGCTAATGATGCTTTTGGTTCTTTAGACTTTAATGACTTCTCAGCTAAACTTCTAGAAGATGCAGCAGCTAATCCTGATAGATGGATAGGTAAGATGAAAGATTATGTAGGTAGTAGCATGCCTGTTAATAAACGCAGATGGTTAAACATGTTTCTATTTGCACCTGACTGGACTATATCTAATATCAGGATTATAGGTAAAACATTTACAGGTGCGCCTGCTGCTAGTAGAGCTTTCTATCAGAAGATGTTGAAAGGTGAGAATTGGGATGACCCAAAAGCTAAAGAGATATTAGCAGCTTGGCAGATGTATGGAGGCTATACTGCTAGAGCAGGTATATACACTTCAGCTTTATGGTGGGCGATGACTTCAGCTTTCTCTAATGAAAAGCCAACAGTAGATGGCTTATGGGACTTTTGGTTTGGAGAGCAGAGTGGTAAATTAGACTTAGGAGATGGTGAGAGTATGGTTATATCTAAACAGATAGCAGAACCTATACATTTTATACAACACTTTCAACATACATTAAGTAATAAAGGAGCTGTTGTACCTAAAACTCTACTAGAAGCTATGTATAATAAACAATGGTTCTCAATGAAAGATGGAATACCACTAGGTCCACGCATTATAGATGAAGATGGAACTAGTCATGTAGGTAAGTGGCTATTTGGAAAGACATTACCTATCTCAGTTAAGCCTCTTGTCCAGTCTTTAACAACAGATGACTTCTCTGTAACAGAAGGTTTAGAAAGAACTTTAACAGGTTTCTTAGGATTTCCTCAATATGGAACGCCTAAAGAACGCCCTTATTTAAAATAATTAACAGGATATAATTATGGCAAGTTTAATGCAAGATAACCTAGACGCAGCTTTAGCTGCTTATGAAAAGGATAAGGCAGCAGGTGAGGATATGTACAGCCTAGAGCCTAAAGAAAGAGAGGAAGGAGCTGGGTTTTTCTCGACTCTTTATACAGCAGTTCAGAATCTACCTACTGATGTAATATTAGAAACCTCTTATTTAGTAGATGCTGTAACTAATCCTTTAGAAACTGGAGAAGCGATACTTAGAGTAGCAGCCGGTTATGCTCAGAAGGCATTACCTGATGACTGGGAAAGATATCTTCCTGAAGACTGGGCGACTAATAAAGAATATGCTAATGCTATTAACGAGTACTATGCTGAGAAGTATGGTAGTTTAGAATTAGCTGCTGATTCTCTTGCTGAGCAACCTGTAAGCGTAGCATTAGATGTATTCGCAGTTAAATCTTTACTTACTGCTATCAGTAAACAAGCAACTAAGACAGCTTTAGCTAGTAAAAAGATGGCTGATACAGCTAAAGGTACAGTTATGGAAGGAGAACTAGCTTCTAGAGCTGCTTCTGATGCAGCAGTAGTTAGAGAAGTTAAAAGAACTGAACGCTATGAAGGTGTTTTAGTATGGGATGAAGCTATAGGTGCGCATGTACCAGCCTCAGAAGTTACAAGAGCAGCTAGAATAGATGGAGCAGAAGCTGCTAAAAGAATAGATGATATTGAAGCAACCCGACCTACTAACGCTCCTGCTGTAGCTGCCCAAGTAGATAATATAGATGATTTTAATATTGTCAGAGATGACTTAAATGTTGTTTCTAGAGAAGACATGATAGCTTTAGCAAATGTAGTAGATGATTCTTCTTCAGTAGGCGCGCAAGTAACAAATCCTGAAGGAATGCGTGTGCTTGTTAAGGCTGCTGAGGAAGCAAAGAAAATAGAAAGAACATTAGATGATAGTTATCAAGATATATATAATGCTAACGGACCTGAAGCTGCTGAAGCTTTTTATCTTAGTGATGTTGTACCTGCAAAAGCTGCTATTATAGATGCAGAAATAGCTATTGATAATGCTATGATAGCTAATGCTGCTGCTGAAGGTAAAAATGCAACAGGTTCTTTAAGAGCAGTAAGAGAGAATAATATAAGAAAGATAGCACTTGAACAAGATATAAAATATTCAGAAGCTACTGGAGTGTATAACGCAACCTTAACTCTTGATGAGTTAGCAGCGCAGACTAAACTATATCCTATTCATGATGCAGCAACTCAAGCTCGAATAGTAAAACAAACAGGTTCTACTGCTGAGTCTGTTGCTCAGAATCAAAAAAAAGCTCAAGCAGTTCATGATGCTTATAAAGCTAGAGCTGCTGAAGATGCTGTAACAGAAGCTGCTCTTATAGATTCTTACAATGCTTTAAGAATGCCAGATATGGAAGCTGATGGTATGATGGCTGCAACTAGGAATCAGACAGTTACTCCTGCTCTTGCTGCTAACATGGAAAAGATAATGAACGATAATGCTAGGATGAATAATCTTAGTAAGAGCGATGAGTTTTATCAGACAGAAGGTTTAAGACAAGGTGAGTTATTTACCAATGCTAACGCTGCTGCTTATGAAGCTATGCAAGCATCCAAACTAGCCAATGAAGTTAGAGCTGCTGCTGAATTATCTAAAGCTCAAGGAGCTGGTACTCCTGCTGTCAGAGGTATGTTGGCTACTACTCCTGAAACTAAGTTAGCTAAATTAAGTAGCGTAGAAAGCAAGATAACAGATAGAACACCTGTTAAGAAGCAAGAGTTTGCTCCTGTATCACCACCTAAGAATACTGAATTACAGTTCGATGCTAAGAAGGTTCTGCCTGTTGCTCAAAGGGTAGGTGCTGCTGCTAATCAAAATCAATTAATAGGAGATAGAGATATAGATGGTTCTCTTATTCCTATAGCTCCAGACAAAGGTATTGATTTAAGAATGCCAGATATGCCTCCTTATGAAAAGTCTATAGACAATAGAAAGATAGGTACTAAGAGTAGCGAGAAGCCGGGATGGTATCAAGGTGTTTCTCCAGACGATGACGATGATGGTAATTACTGGAGCGCAGACTTTGAAGATGAACATTGGAATACACCAGCAGGTGTACAGGAAGCTATTGGTATATGGGGTAGACCGATAGGTAATCGTATAGGAAACCCTATTGAATGGAGTTGGAATTAATATGGCAGCAGATTGGTTAGATGCTTACTTAGGTAATAAAAAGAATATGAGGTTAACACCTCTAGTTAAAGGAGCTAAGTACGCTAGGATGATGACTCCTTGGGGAGCAGCTTTAGGCATAGGTATGTTAGCAGGTGAGAAAGCTTGGGATTGGTATCAAGATTCTAAAGGTGATGCTATAGAACCTACACCTGCTAGAGAAGATTACCTAGCTACTCTTAATAATAAATTTAGTGATGAAGAGTTAGAGGAATTTAGAGCAAGAACAGGAAAAACATACCACTCTCCTGAAATCAAATGGTGACATAGGTGGGCGAGGTGGATATCTTTCTTCCTCTTTATCTTTCATACAAGTACCTCTACTATTATTTGTAGCACTATAATTAATACTATAGTTTGCATACACCATCCTCACAATCATCTGGACCTGTTGTAATTATATATTCATCTGCTCTACCTGCTTTGGTAGTGGTAGGTAATCTCCCTAAGTTGGCACAGGTAAACTGCTGTAATAGATTCTCATCTGTTCTTAGTTCACATCTCTTGACATATCTAGTGTAGGCTTCTTCAAACTTCATACTTAATACTGCTGCTCTCTCTGCGTAATCTTCTGCTAATCTCTTAATAATCTCTTGCCTACCACTTTGTGTCATAATTCATCTCCATTTAATTCGATAACCACATAGTTATCTTCCATATCATCATCACCAAAACTCGTGGTGAATCCCCTGACATAATCATAACTATCATCGGCTAACACTTCTTGCTCTACCAGCGCATCCATTAGGAACTTGTGTATAGGAAATGTATAGTTATCTATGTCTTTCTTTCTCTTTCCTTTAAAGAATAGAACATACTTAGGTGTAAGATTCTTAAACTTAGGTAGAACCTTTACCCATTCTTCTACTTCTTTGTGATAATCTTGCTTTACCTTATTCAGACTAAGGTAGTGCATGTTTCTATAGATGTTCATACTAAAGAGATTAGTACGCTTCTT
>Ga0208669_1000667_pt1 | contig 13454 bp, 22 predicted proteins | sample 21_taG_FD_184095 | JGI IMG/M metagenome (GOLD analysis project Ga0208669, IMG submission 184095) | Marine viral communities from the Subarctic Pacific Ocean - 21_ETSP_OMZ_AT15319 metaG (SPAdes) (version 2) | ecosystem: Environmental > Aquatic > Marine > Oceanic | place: Pacific Ocean | collected...
ATCATACTGATAAAGTTAGATAGGTCTTCACGTTGTGAGACCATTGCGTCGCTTGTGCCTGACGCTACGTCAGCACCACCGCGACCGGTTGCTACGGCTCTTGAGCCGATTGTCTTTGCCATGATATACTCCTAGGGTATCTACCCCTTATTTACAAATTTAGAGATTTAGAAGCAAGCTGTCTTAAATAAGCGTCTTGATCAGCTTTACTAGAACCTTGTTTAAATGCTCTAGCCTTAACTAATGACTCTTGATTTTGGACTTTCTTTTTAGCAGACACAGGTTTCTTTGTTGGCAAGGCTTTCTTCGCAGGAGCTGCTTTTCGTTTTGCCGCTCCCTTTGTGACGCCTTGTTTCAGTCTCCTGTAGTCGTCAACAAATTTAACAATAACAGGATCTGTAATTCTATCTAAAGCCGCAGGATTAATTCCTTCTGCTATAGCAAAATCACGGATCTTATTTGCAACGGATTCATTAAAGTCAGGTATTAAACCAGGTATTGCTTCTTGAAACTGTTTGATTTCTTTTTCAAATGTTTCTTTAGCAACTTTCTCCCTATGTTCTTCTGCTGCCTTTAACATTCCTTCGCGTTGATTACGAGCTTTCCAGTATTTCTGCTGCGCTTGCTCGCGTTTATCTTTAAGTTCGTTAACTTCAAAAGTATCACCATCATCTCTAGCTTTTTGAATCTTAGCTTCGATGTCATGATATTCTTTAGCGAATGCTTGTTCAGTCTGGCCTACAATTGCACTAGAAGCTAAAACAACTTTATCAAGTTCTTCTAGTTTTTCTTGGCGTTCTGCATCCAGAGCTGCGCGTGCTTCTCCGAGTTCACGACCCTTTTTAGAAAGACTTTGTTCGGTTGTGTAACCTTTAAGTAGGTCACCAAAAGATACTGCGGTTTCTTCTCCATCTATTTTGACAGACACCTGTGCATCTAAGTCCAAGTCGTCAGCTGTGTAAACTTCAGCTTCTTGGGTAGCGGCTTCTTCAGCGGCATCCTCATCTGAGTCCTGCTCTTCAACTACTTCGACTTCCTCACCTTCATCTTCACTAACGGCTTCTTCAGTATCTTGGTCTTCTTGTTCCACTGCTTCTACCGGGCCATCTTCGACAATCTCTTCTTCTGGTAGCGGTACAATTCCAGCTTGCTGTGCAAGTTCAGAATTTGCTAGTACGGCATCTAAGAGTTGTTTTTCAGATTGACCATCAACTTGAACGTCATCCGTGCTGGGTAGAGATTCTTCGTTGTCCATTTATTAACCCTCCTTCTTTTTAGGTTCAGGTTTTGCTTTAACTACCTTTACAGTATCAGCCTTCTGCTTTGCTGCTTTTTCTTTATAGATTGGTAGTAAACTGTATAAAGCTAAAAGCTGATCTGAATTCATCTTCATCTTTCCAGATGATCTCATCGAGTCGTGCTCGAGAGTATTGATAATATCTTCACAATTTTTAACTAATGTTTCATAATCAATTAAACGCATTGTTGTCCTCCATGTCCTTCATGTGCGGTATATTTTTACCTAACTGCTCTGCTTGTATTAATCGTGACTTAACGTCACCAAGTGCAAGCGCACTATTATATATAAACTCACGGTGCTTTATTTCGTGTGGCGCAGTCTTTAACCACTCTACAAAATAATCTACAAGTAGATCACCATAAGCGTTATTGAAAAAGTACTCCCGCTCTCGCGAAGAAAACTCTGCTTTATCCAAAGCTTCCTGCGCAATTATATCTGGGTGGACTTTATCGCCCAGCTTCTTCTCAGCTGCTCTACGATATTTATCCATTGTACTTTATTAAGTTACTAATGTTAGGTAAATAATCTCACCGCTCTGTGCAGATGTGCCGTGAGCAGTTGATACAACAGTTAATGTTGTTGCACCGTTATTAAGTCCTGTTATTAGTTTATAGCTTTTAGCATCACAGTATTGATCAGTTAATACCACTGATCCGCCTGTAGATACTTTAAATGTAATAGGTGAATCGCTATCGTTAGTTACGATAACTTTCCCTCCGCCAGAACCGCCTGCAGTTGTGATCGTCCCTGACTGTGTACCGCCTATGCCAGCGGCTGTTAATGTTACTGTTGCCATTATTGAGCTCCTAAATTGTCAGGCCCAATCTCAGGCCCTGGTTGTTGTGGCTGAGGTTGTTGCCCTTCGCCAATTAGCTGCTTTGCCATCATTATGATAGCAGAGTAATCAGGACGCGGACCTAAGTCTAATCCTTCTTTACCAGCTTCTAGTTTTAATTTCTCCCATTCTTGGAAGTGTCTATCTATAGATACTGCTAATTGTTTAGCATTATCGTCGTATGTATTTTTAGTTTGTGCTTGTGTAAAGCCTATGTTAGCAGCTACTTGCTCTGCTTCTGCAGCAGCTTTCTTAGCTTCTAAGTCAGCAGTTTGTTTAGCTTGTGCTGATTGTTCTTCTAATGCTTTAGCAGCTTTATCTTTAAATTCTTCTGTTGTATAGTCTTCTAAGAAATCATTTGAATCTAATCCTAAGTTTTCTATTAACTTAGTAGCTAATACTGCTGGTGCCGTAGGTTTAACAATCATACCTTGCCCCTGTTGATTAAGCGATGGAAGTATTTCACCACCAACTTTACCTAACTTAGCAATCATGTTTTGATTAGAGTTTTCTCCTATATCTAACTGTACATCACATTCCATATCATTAGGAAGATCTGTAGGGTTTATAGAATAGAATACTCCGTTATCAACTAGACCTATATTCTTATCTAATGAATCACGCATACAATGGTATACACCTTCAATAAGACGTTTAACTCCAGTTTCAGCAAATCGTCTAGCAATGTGCTGTATACGCTTCTGGCTAGCAGTTTGTACTGCAGCTACTTTAGCTTCAGAGTTACCAGATATATACAACGCGTCATTTAATCCTTGAGCAGCTTTACTCATACCAGTCGCTTGTTCTTTTATAACTTGCAAATGATTTAATAAAGGTACTGTACCTTGAGCCATAGCTTCTGGAGCCATTGCTGCAACTGCACCGTTAGGATTACCATTAGTAGGTATAATCTGTTTAGGTCTCATATTCTGTAATGCAGAGAAGTCCACAACGTTTGGATCAGCAAGCTTAGGAGAGTAGTTAGTTAAGTATGTATTCTCAACAAATCCTCTTAATATAGCTGTGGATGCAAGCGTTGCGCTTCGAGTAAAGTCTGCCATGGACAGACCATAAAACTCATGTGGAATATCAATAGGTGTAATAGATGCAAGTGGAACTATATCAACATCTTCTTCAAACAAAATATGTTTGCCTGCAATTATGACATGTTTTAGTTCAGCTATACCATCTCCGTCTCGGTCTACGTTTATCCAACATTCTGTTATTGTTACAGGTCTACTAGCTTCTAATGCGTAACCGCCTTCGCTTTCAGAAGACCCTTTCCAATATTCTTGGCCAGTAACCATTTTACGTGAAGATACTTCTTCAGAGTAACTGGTTCCACCTAGCCATGTTTCGTCGTTATTTAACTCAGCCCACTCATCTTCATTTAGCTCATCAGCCCACTCAGGCCAATACTTTCTAATTTCAGATCTGGTCATTTCAGATTGAATACCTACAAAGCTAGCATCTTCTATAGTCGCTGCATCACGAGATATTCTAAATGCTTCTGGTGGGACATTGTCTATTTTAACTCTAGACTTATTATTCTTTCTCCTAATTCTTACGTTAGTATATACTAATGTTGCATTAGGATCTTGCCCGGCAAACGGATCAGAGACACCTCCCATTTTGTTTTCAAAATTAAGGTCACCAATGATCTCTACATTATCGTCCGCAAGAAGTAAGTCAAGTTTGTCTTGATCTATTTCATCATACTCTTCTATTTTATAATGGAAGTCTTCTATATAGTCCCATCGGACTACACCATTCTTCCACAGGAGAGCAGACTTAAACCAAGTCTGAATTAACTCCCAACCTCTATTCTGTTTAAAGATTGCATAGTTAGTAATTAGACTTGCGTTATGTGCATTTTTAAATGCAGTAGCATTATCATCCATAGGAAGAAATCGAGCAAGCTTACCATTAGCAAGAAATAAATCTGCTAAAATAGCGGTATAAGCTTCTACAACCTCAGTCGTTGATGTATCAACAATAGTAGATACACCCTGCGGAGCGAGATGAAAATCCGGGACACCTGCGAATTCATATGTAGATCTCTGTCTTTCTTGAGTAAGATCAGATGAATTAAGCCAGTCACCTGTAGAATTTTCAATCCCTGATACTATTAAGTTATGTAATTGTTCGTCAGTTACTTTTTCTTTATATCCTGCATTAGCCATTTACGGAACCTCTCGACCACGTTGTTGTTTTCTCTGGTTGTAAATCCTCTACAGAATACTTACCTGCTTTAGGCATTTCACGTATTTCTTCTTTACTTTCTTTTTCTGGCTTAACAGCCTCTTGTATATATCTTGACATAGTAACCTCCTAGGTTCTATCTATCTAACAGGCTACTAGCCTAATTATGTGGTGGTCTATCCGCTGACTACCACCGGAGTCGTGAGGACATTGCGGAAACTTAATCTGAGAGTGGGTTATCCAAAGCTTCTTGTAACCTTTCGATTAGCTTGTCTTCTAACTTCCTCATATTAGAAGCGATCCTTTCTTCGGTTTCTCTCAATGTATTCCTAACATCCTTCTCAGTTTCTCTATTTAAAGATTCAACTTCTCTGAGAGATGCAGTGGTATCTTTCTGTAATTCATTGTTAGCAGTTAACATATTCTCTAAAGTTGCATCTATTAATAGTTTAGTTTCTCTAACACTATCTATAGACTTTTCAACTTTAGAATCCATCTTATCGATATAGCCCTCTAGCTTCAAGATGTCCTCTCGTAAGTCATCTTTAATATCACGCGTATAGTCAATTGCTTTGTCTAACTTAGTTTGAACAAGAGTATTCTCTGATTGTATAGAGTCTATATCTATATTCTGTATAATTTCCTTCATGTCCATATAGTCTTTATAAAACTCAAAGCCACCCCATAGTCCGCCACCTAGCGTACCTAGTAACGGTAGTATAAGCATTATCTTGCCGCCTTTAATCTTAGCGCCAGCGATTTCTACTTCTGCCATTGTGCCCTCCTAGTTTTCAAAAGACAATTGTCTTAATTGATTTATCTCTTGTTGTAACTTCATAACTTCTAACTGCTTCTTCTGTAACTCAAGCTCGTACAAACGATTACAGTCAATACGATTCTTTGCCCGCTTTCCAAGCGGTATTGTTATCTTAGAGTACACTCCAATGTCTCCTACTTGTTGGCGACTTGAAGTACCTCCTTGAATAATTCCAGTCACTCCAAACTCAATGTTCGTTGCGGAGCCTATTGCATTGCTACAATCTAATTCACCCGCTCTAAACTTATCTGCTTGGAAACTTGTAGTAGAATTAGGTAGCGCTAAACTCAAAGAGTTAGACATAGAGTCTGCATAAGTTCTACTATAACTACAACTACAAATAACAGTGACTAGTAAAAGTAGTAAGTATATCCTCATTTACTTGTCCTTTATTTTTGAACAAACCCTCGACGTTATTAAAGAAATTTGATCAGTTTGCTTAAAGAGTTTTGATTGTGTACAAATATATACAGCTCGATCTATATCATTAGATCTAATGTACACATCAAATATCTTTGATTTATTATATCCGACCTTTATAACCTTAGATGAAACTGTAGATATAGATGATGAAGCAAACGGAATAGGTTTAAAATCTGATGTAAATACCTCTATTAGATAATAGGAAACGTCTTGTCTCCTATTAAACAGTTTCATTTTAGCAGATAATACACCTTCTATATAAGAAGATTTCAACTGCGGATATGCCGGTGTCATTTCGTGTGCGTAAGCTGTGGTACAAAAAACAAAACATAAAGCTAATATTACTTTGCTATACATTCGGCTACAATAAGCGCTGTATAGTTACCTGCTGGTAAAGACTTAGTTGATCCATAGCTAGCCTCTGACTCTATAGTAAACCAAGTAGATCCTGCTAATGTCATATTAAATTCTGTTACATTATTATAAGTTACCTTAGCAGCTTCATAAGCGGACATTCCTGCCACTCCTACTGCTCCTACTACTGTGCTTCCTGTCCATGAGACTGCATCTGTCAGCGTAGGGCTAGATGAAAAACTATTAGGGTGTGTAAACTTTGTTTTATAATAATCGGCTTGCGCAATATCCACGCGAATGCTAGCTTTTACTCCGCCATCAGCTGGCTTAGTAGTCAATTTGTACGGGAGTGGGTGTCCATATACGCCTGCTGTTTCTGTCCATATAGAACATTTAGGTTCTACTACACCGCTTATAGGTGAGTCAACTGCCATTGCAGCAGTGGCTGGCATTAAGAACGCTAACGTTGTTATTGTTTTAATATCCATGTTATCTCCATTTATCTATATTGAGAGCGAACCATTGTTCTATGAACCTTATCTTGTGCAAGGTTTCTCAATGCTTTAAAATTATCTATAATGATACCATCTTCTAACTCAACAGTGTCTTCATAAGTTCCACCGTTTATAGTTGCTCCATAGTATCCATCTAGGGTTCCTGCTGACATCATCTGAGCCATCATGATTATTTGTCGTGTTGGATCTGCAATCTGTTCAGCTGCACCTGCTACAGCAAGTGCTTTCTCTATTTTTAATTCTTGTTCCTCTTCTTCTTCTTCTTTAGCTTGTTCTTCTTCTAGCTCTTCTTCCTCTGCAGTTTCTGCTTTCTGATCTAACTGGAATTGTACCCAGTCGTCATAGTAAGGATCGTTGATATCTGGTTCACTATCTATTAAACCATTATCAAGAAGATATTTCATAAGAGCGTCTTCATAACCTGGACAAGAAGAGTCTGTTAAAGGTATCGCACAAGTATCGTACATATAGTTATAAGCAATAATAACATTACTTAGTTCTCCATCACCGTCTACAGATATACTTCCGTCGCCAAATGATGTACCTAATGTAGGTGTAATAGTATCAAACCCTAACTTTGTATTACTAGGTATTTGATCCCAGTTATCATGTCTTTCATATATATTACCTACACCATTAGTATTTTTATTTACTATAGATACTGTAGCATCTGTGTTAGGATCTTTAGTTATAGTATACTTGTGGTATATCCCTTGAACTTTTAATCCTGCTTCTGGTGGTAAGACCTTAGTCATATCCCAGTTGTAACCATTTGTAGTTACATTATTCGTTCTTTCATATATAACATCAGATAAGCAGTAGGAGGAGAGCAAGCAAACCGCCGACGCCAGCAGCACCTTTGGCAGTATTCTTATCTTCATCTGACCACTCCTTATTCTTTCCTGTTTTAGCTCCAGGTATTAAATGTGGATTATTATTCCATGCTTCTTTAGCTGGACTACCTACGAGTCCATCGAACGGACAGGGAGTCCCGGCGTTCATCATGCTCGCAAAAATTCGTTTGTCTTGGCACATTACTGAAACCGCAGCCACCTTCATCCCCATATCATATAATACCTTAGCATTCTTCAGCCGCTCACAGTTCATATCTCTAACTGTAGCACCTGCGCTAATTCCTAGTATTTGCGTTTGCACTGCGCCTGCTACACCTACTGTACATAAATCTGAGTTAGAGTTATTAATAGATGGAGACATAGCTGATGGTGGTGGTGACTTAACTGTAGTCTCTGATGTCATATTAGAGTTAACATTAGAGTTAGTATTACTATTTGTCTCAATACAGTTTGCATTAGTAGTGCTGTCACAACCTTCTGCAAGGCCTATGCTTGCTGCAAACAAATAAAGAAGTAATGTAAGCGTAACCGTTTTAAGTTTTAAATATTTCATATTAAGTGTCCTCTGGTATCATAAAGCACCACGTCTTAAGTGACGACGCATTTTCTGGTCTAAATTCCCATAGCTTTTTATTAACCTCTTGTTTGGTTTCAAAACATGCTTCATAGCTTGATTGTATGTCTGGATATACTCTCAGACTACAATTCCTGTCTAGGTCTGTGCATAGTAGTGCTAGTACAAAATACATGATGTACTCCCTAGGTTTTGAGTTCTATAAGGAGAGCATACTAACAATTGTACCACCTTAACTGAAACAGTGGTTCTTGATTAAAGTCTTCTACAACTCTAACGCAATCCGCTGGTACAATTCCTTCTAAATAACGATCTATTAGTTCGTTAGATATTTCTTCTTCGTGGTTTACTATAACCACTTTGTGTTGTCTGGTTTCCAATCTGCTGTCCTCTGTGTAAAACTTACGTTTCTAGTTGTTAATCTATCCCAATGTGTACGTAAAACTTCTGCGCATATAGCTAATGATATAACCATATCGTCGTAACATCCGGGCGCCGCCTCCGTTTTTCCGGTATCGGTAGATATATACTCCTTCAGCTCCTGTATTAACTGCGGGGAAGGTATCATTATCTCCTCGTTTTCTATAAGGTTCTTTAAATTTCCTATAATTGCCGGTTTAGTCCCTGTTGTAGTCCTAAATCCTAGCCTAGTTCCCTCTTCATTGCTTACATTAGCGATCTTAGTCTGTCTATATAGGTTAATATAGTCCATTGACTCCAGCTTTTGCAGGGTTGCAATGCCCATTGAGTTAGATTCTACTGCAAGTAGCGCATTATTGTAGTATCTTCCTAGATAAAACAGAAGTTCTCCCCACATTGAGGGGTCAATACGGTTATTCCTGTAGGTTGCTACCACTTCTCGCTGCTTATTCATAACAACACAAGCAGAATAGTCTTGACCTACGCCTAAACAGACATCTGCCCCTATAACGTAGGGCTCTTCCCACTTAGGAAAGTCGTATACGTAGAGGTTTCCTTCTCTATGTTCGTCAAACATCTTGCTGTGTGGGTCCCATTCTGACCTTCGCTGCTGTGGTCTAGGTAGTAAGGCATCCAAGCGCTCCATGTTGAACACGTTAGATCCGCTAACAATAAACGCTTCGTCAGCTGTTGCTGGGTATTCCTGTTGAAACTTAAGTTCTCCGCCTTCGGCAATCTTAAGTCTTCTCCAATATAGTTGGTCATTATCTAATCCGTACTTTTCTGCTAGTGATTCTTCCTCTATAGTCAGCTTCATACCCTCAGGGGCTTCCCTTCTGTATTCATCTGTTATATACCAAGGAAGAAAAATTGGCATATATTCGTTCTCACCAGCGCACGCACCTTTCCAAAGCCTATAAAACTCGCCTTGAGCACCGTTAGCTGTCGACTCTAGTATAACTTCAGTACCTTCAGCTGCGGATATACCTTGAAACAAACCAGCTAAGATCTTCTCATCGTGTTGCCAGAAAGCAATCTCTGACAAATGAGCTATGGTCGGTGTTGTTCCTCTACCTGCCTCTGGCGAACCTGCTGTATATAATCTATAGGACGCCGTTGCATCCTTGTCAGGCATAGCTGGACTATTAATAATAATCTCTTTAGCATTAGAGCGTAACTCCGTAGGTGACAAATCACCATCTATCTGCTTAATTAAATTCTTACTGAGAGCAAAGAGAGCATCCGATGTAGCAGAGTCGTGGGCCATAACAACTGATCTAGCATAAGGAGTAAAGTAAGATTTCCAAAATACTCTACCAGCACAGTAAGTTGATATACCCTGCTGCCTAGCTTTGAGTATAATAGCTCTAACCTTTCCAGTTTCTTTTAGTTGTTCGTTTAGTTTATCTGTTATTATCTTTTGACATTCGTTAAGTTTAAAAGGTACAAAGCCCTGCGATGCATCCTTAGTAATAATTTTAATCTGCTCTTCAGCAAAGGAGGCAAAGTCACTTTTATATTCGTTTAGCTTCCCGCGTTTTTGCTTCTCTTTTAATAATTTAGTTAATTGTTGTTTATCCATATTTGAGGCCCTCAGTTTCTATGAGGGGAGTATGGTGCTGGGAGAGAATGAATAAAGAAGGAATTATATATCTATACCCTACTTACTATATTTATCCCCCTAGTTCTCTCTTACATCTACCTCCTATTCCTATACACACACAAAAATTACCCAAGCGTAATTTTCTCTATACATTAATTAAAGTTCTAGAAAGGAACACATCATGAACAAGTATCAAACAATAACTGAGCCAACAACCGTAAAGACGGTAGTTAAGAAACTAACTTTATTCCCAGGGTCTAAGATAAACTCTAAGTGGGTACGTGACATGGTTGGTGTTACAACAGGTAAAGGTAAGTTTCAGGCGCATCTTGAGCAACACGACCACTTTAAGAAACTACTTAACACTAAAGGTGCAGTAACCTTAAAGTTAGTACCGTGTTACTACCACAAGTCTCTCCCTCTTGCGTCGTAACAGGTCAGTTGTAGGTAGGCTCAAGTAGTCTGCCTACAGCATCTCTATGGTTCTCTAAGGACCTTGGGGTTGCACTGAGCGTTGGATGATGGTTAGTAGCTGTGAGGAGCTGCAAGTGGCAGCAGGGGCGAAGCTCTTCTCAGGTACTTATCGACACATATAATCGTATACTCTCCTTATAGGTGGGCGGTAATATACCTACTATATATACTCTATAAAGAACAGAAAGGAATTGTTATGAGTACAACTAAATTACTATCAGATGAATACAATGAACACGATGATCCAGCAGATCACGAAGAGAATATCTTACAAGGTCCAATAAAAGACACTGAAGACTTCTTTGAGCGATTCAACAACTGGCCAATAAACAAATGAGTGGCTTCATAGCAATCATTGTATTAATTGTCTTATTCCGAGCAATTAGCGCTCGAGAAACAAGATTAAACCAAAATAAGGAAAAAAGGCAGTGGTTTGATTATATTGACCTTAAATACCTTATAAAACCTAAGAGACACTTTTAGCACTTATAGCTTCTCTTATTATCAAAAATTGCCCAAGAGCAATTTTCTCAAAACATTACAATACTGTAATGCAACACTCAAGTTAACATGACAACATAAAGGATTATATCATGGAAAAACCTAGAAACTATCTAATCAGCGACGTAACTTTCAACTGGGCACGTCTTGATAAACCTCAGAACCCATTCGGAACTGAGCAATATGAATTACAAATAGCTACTACAGATGCAGCTAAAGCAGAAGAGCTTAAAGCTAATCATCTGAACGTCAAAGAAAAAGAAACAGGTACATTTACTGTATCTCTCAAGCGTAAAGCTAAACGCGCAGACGGTTCAGATAACGGCAAAGTTCAAGTTGTCGGCACTAAAGCATCTGACGTTATTGATGTGCGTACTATCGGCAACGGCTCAAAAGGTAATGTCATCATATGGCAGTACCCTTACGAAGCAATGGGCAGATCAGGTATTGCTTCATCACTAACTAAAGTGCAAGTTGTAGATCTCGTAGAATACACAGGTGCAAACGATGTAGATTTCGAAATGCAACCAGATGCAGATCTTCCTGACTTCAGTAACATCAAGCCAATGACAGATAAAACTGCAGATGAGTTAGGATTCTAAGAATGCTAAGCACCTAAGCATGTGATAGCTCACGTTGTCAAAGTCTATGTAGATTCACTACGACCTCTGGCGTGTATAATAAACTGCTTAAACCCAAGGAGACCGCTCTAACGATATACTTTATGTTCCTTTTGTGTATCGTTAGAGCACTTTTTTTTGTAATGAAAGGAGTAATGATGTCAATATGTGGTGAAATAGAAAATACTCAAGCAACTATAGGTATGTATGTAAGTAAACTACGGAAAATCCTACATGAACCTAACTTAAAGTGTGAAAGCTACAAAAGACGTTTGAGATTATTCTGTGGAGAATTAGAAGAACTATTCGAGCGTCTTGAAATGCTCGAAGATATCGCTGAAGAGTTCGAGCTGCCAATGACAGTCGAAACATTTGTTGATCAACTAGAAAAGAAAGGTACATAATGAGTAAAACTATATTATTATCAGATGAATTTTATGAGCATGATGATCCTGCTGATAACATCGAAAGAGTACTCAAACAAAAGCTTAAAGATAAAGGAGTATCAGAAAGCTGGATGAATGATCATTTAATTATAGATATACCGGAGAAATATAAATGAGTCTAGCAATATCGTACGCACTAGCTCTTCTTGTTATCGTAGGTATGCTAGACTTTTGGCTAAGGACAAAATAATGGGAAAACATAAAGAACTTAATACACGTGAAGATGAAAGGTTAAATAACGTGGCAATAGAAGAACAAATACAAGTTTCATTCAATCCGAATGATAAAACAATAGTGATCTCCATCGACGGCAGAGGCTTGCTCTTAGATATTGAAGAAGCAGCTAAAGTATTTGTAGATCTAGGTCACATACTTCAAGATATAGAAAGGAATACAAATGACAATAGTAAATAAAGACGTATGGGTTACTGTACAAAATCGTGATGTACATAGTGGTTATAAGTTTAGTACATCAGATAAAAACCATAGCTTCGTAAAAGCACTAAGGCAAAATGCAAAGCAGTATAATGATAGACGTAAAGAACTAGCAGAAAAACATAATGTTAGTGATGGTGTACGCACATATCATAGTAACACTGATCCAATACGTGTACGCTTAATGCCTCGTGGTCCTCGCGTAGGTCCTTCACTCAAAGACTTCGGTACACGTAGAAGTTACGATACATATTTACCTATGCGATATGCTACACACTACGATGTATACGTGTATGATCCACGAGATGGCTATGCATTTAAAACTTATAGTCGTGGCTTCAACGATGGTATGACACGAGCTAAGCAAGAAATGATCACTAAGTTAGATAATACTATAGATGCATTAACAGGAGTTATTGATGACAGCAGAGACAGCATATAAACCTCACGAAATGTGGGATAATCAAGGATTGTTTGCTACACCTAATAGTATAGAAGAACTTATGCAACATCCTTTAGTAAAGCAAAATCACGATTTAGGAACAGTAACATGCACAATGATGATGTACAACGTAATGGTAAACGAGATAAACAAAGTGATAACATTATACAATTCAAGTCAAGAAGAACTGAACAAACTGAAGAATGGAAGTTCTCATTAGAAGTCTATCAAGTTAACGATAAAAATGCTTATACTTTCAATATCTTATTACCAGAAGATAATCCATTAGATGACTTCAGTATTGCAGATATTCTAGCTCGTGCAGCATTCCAAGTTTCACCACATGATGAAGGTGATATAGGTTTCGAGCCTGAAGAAGGTAATGATGGTTGGGTTGACGATGATGAAGAACTGCTTAGCTATGTTATAAAAGGTAATAAGGAATTAAATGATGACTAAAAAAGATTATGTTGCAATAGGTCAATGGCTACGTATACATGACATTCCTCGTATACTAGATAAACATTGTAATGGGCAAGCACTAGATTACCTTATACATGTAATACTAGCAAAAGATAATCCTAAATTCGATGAGCGTAGGTTTAAAAAATACATATGGGCAGAAATAGATACTGAAGG
>Ga0208669_1000670_pt1 | contig 13416 bp, 6 predicted proteins | sample 21_taG_FD_184095 | JGI IMG/M metagenome (GOLD analysis project Ga0208669, IMG submission 184095) | Marine viral communities from the Subarctic Pacific Ocean - 21_ETSP_OMZ_AT15319 metaG (SPAdes) (version 2) | ecosystem: Environmental > Aquatic > Marine > Oceanic | place: Pacific Ocean | collected...
AATAATGTTACGAGATATGCAATTTTGTAACCTTTCGGAAGTAGTAGTAAGAGAAGACGATGACCTTGATACGTTGTTAGACAAGGTTGAAACAGCAACATGGCTTGGTGTTATACAAAGTTCGTTCACAGATTTCCCATACCTCAGAAAAGAGTGGAAAAAGAATTGTGACGTAGAAGCCCTTCTAGGGGTTAGTTTAACTGGTCAGATGGATAACCCTTCGGTATTAACCTCGGAGGCATTAGCGGCCCTTAAAAGCCGTGTTTTGCGTATATCTCGTAAAGCATCTACCATCCTTGGTACTAAAATGCCAGCAGCGACCACTTGTGTAAAGCCATCGGGTACTGTTTCACAACTTGTAGATTCAGCGTCTGGAGTTCACCCTAGATATTCTCAATACTATATCCGTCGTTATAGGATTGCAGCTCGTGACCCATTATTTAATCTCATGAAAGATGCTGGTGTTAAATGTAGTCCCGAAAATGGACAAACTAAAAAAGATGCTAGTACTTGGGTATTAGAATTTCCTGTTAAATCTCCTGACGGTTGTATAACTAGAACAGACGTATCTGCTTTAGACCAATTAAAACATTATAAAAACCTACAACACAACTGGTGTGAACACAATGCTAGTATGACTGTGTATGTTAGAGATGATGAATGGTTTGAAGTAGGGAATTGGGTATATCAAAACTGGGATATAATAAATGGAGTATCTTTTCTGCCATACTCAGGCGGAAAGTATGAATTGGCTCCATATGAGGAAATTGACCACAGAACCTACGAAAGGCTTATAAAGGCTCAGCCCGTAATTGATTATAAGCAATTGTCCCAATACGAGACTCAAGACAATACTCAAGGTAAATCTGAGTTTGCTTGTGTTGGTGATAAATGTGAAATTTAGGATGAAACATGGCAACGAGTATAACCCCAGCAACATTAACTTTAACAGTTAAAGAGGAAATAAATATAAACGGTAGCGAAAATGGTGCTTTAAACCAGAAAGCAATAACGAATGTTACAGAGATTTTTAAAAGAATAGTCTCATGTGTCGCAGGTCAAGAGACAACTGTATTAAAATTTGCTTCAGGAGTTAATGTAGCACCTAGTGATTTAAACGTAAGTGACTGTAAATATTTAAGAATAACCAATAAAGATGCTACTAATTCATGTAAGGTGGCTTATATAACTGCTTCCAGTAATTTTCAGGTAACTTTGTTAGCTGGTGAAAGTAATATATTTGGTGCACCTTCATCTTTATGTGTAGCTGAAGCAGATAATGACCCAGCTTTTGGAGCACTCGCAAACTTAGTTTCTGTTGTAGTTCAATCTGGTGATGCTATAGATGTGGAGGTCTTTGCAGCTTCTGTATAGAAATAAACATGGAATACGAAACAGATATTACAGGTTATGGTCGCAAGATGGGTCGTGATGCAGGTCTAACCTCCGAAGGAAGAATAGATTCTGTAGTAAGATTAGGTGATGGTCCTTATAATGGAGAACAGCCAGCAGGTACAGTCTCAGCTAGAACAATGAATCCCGGTGGTTCAGAAGTTTCAGGTGGTACTGGATTAGCTGGAGACTATTGTCCTACTTATGGAAGAGATGATGGTGTTGTTGGTAACCCACGCGGTCCACCAAATATGAACACACCCTAACTATCTTGTTGTTTAATATATTCTGCTAACGATGGTGGCTTTCTATTTATATTTAATCCAACAGTAAAACCGCCAGTTGTAAAAGCAAGCTTCTTTCCACGAACTCTATAATTACCAGAATATTCTTTCTCATTAGTTTTAATATGTATTATATCATTTTCATTTAAATAGTAACCATCAACTGTATCTATACCATATTCGTATTGGGTTTGAAGATTAGCCCTAAATATCTTTTGAGCAAAATCTTTACAGGCAGCTGGTGACTCTAGTGCTTCATTAGTTACTTCTAAATAATTAGCGTCATACGCCTCTAGAGCAGAAGTATGAGTATACTTACCTTTTACAGCATTCTTACCATTAACCACAATAACAGTAGGTATTTTTTTATTAATAATCTTAATAGCTAATATATTTTCCTCTTCACTAAATTTCTGAATCACTTCACCATTTTCCAAATCACTCTCTAACTCAATAACCAACTGAGACTTACTACCATCATCGATTAACTTAGCAATATTAGGGCGCGGTAAAGTACCAGAATCATCTACAGCCCTACTAATCAATTCCTTTATTATATCTAAGACGCTCATCGTACCTCTCAAGGGGGGCCTAGAAGAGCTTATTAAGGGCGTAGTGTCGCCTATATAGTCAGTACCAATCTTAGAAGATAAGTTAGCCATAGATATAGCTTTACGAATTGCGTTACCCACAGTTAAACCATCTAGATTCTCTTTGTCCGTTAGTGAAATTATTGCTTGGTCTGCACTTCCACCTAATACTAGATATCCTATACTATCCTGAGCTATAACATCGATTTCATTTAATGTTTCTTTAATTCTCTTAACATAACCTCTGAATAAAGGAGAAGAGTTTTTTTCGTCTAGATAGAATAAAACTTCTTTATTCCATAGATTTTTATCTACAGCATATTCTAAGGGTAATGTAAATTGTAATGAAGCAGCACGTAAACCTCCTGTAGAGGTAAGAGCTCCTTTTAAAAATATAGCAGTCTCACCATCAATCGTAATTTTAGGTGTAAGTTTGTTCATCTTCAATTCCTCCTAGAGGGAAAATATCAGTCATCAATCTACCAGAAGTATCTAGTAATGCTACACCATCAACTGTCATAGTGAAATTATAATTAACAACACGTCTTGGTCCAGTAGCAGCAGCAGTTTCATTAACATTTTGTACTACACCAAATAATCTTACAAAGGTACCATCTTTCTGAGGTTCATCCCAAAACACTCTACAATCCTCTGCTTGTATCTTCCGAAGAGTATGTAAGTGTCCGTATAGAGTACTAGGACCATGGTCATCAAAGGCAGTAGTAGAATTTTCATCACCCAAAGCTACACTAGAAAAGCCAACTTCTTGTAATGCTATACCTGTCTTTGTTATTATAACTTTACCTTTGTGAGTTATGGCTTTGTAATATACACCCGCTCTACCTATACTAACAGAACTAGTAATAGCTAGTGAGTTTAAATTATAAGCAGAATCATCTTTAACAGTAATAACAGAACTATGAGGTTGATTAGCATCAAAAATATTCCATAACTCAGGATGTAAATGGTCGGCTGTTAAATCCATAGTACCTGACAAACCAATCTTAACAGCATATTTCTGCTGACCAAACCACGCCTGTTCAATACTTTCTCCCATATTATCTCCACGATTATCTCCAGTGTATAAACAAAATTCATTAGCAAAACCTAAAGCAGGTGTTTGACTATCGACACCTAATAGTTGGTTACTTACTGACGAACCAGATTCTCTATAAACTTTACTGAAACCAGTAAAGACATCATATATATTAATACGGCGTATAACAAACTCAATATCACCAGTTAAACTCTGACAATTATCTCTTAATGTGGCAGAACTATCTCCTATATGGAAAAAGAGTGCGTCATCATCCCAACCATCATCACCATTTTTAGATATCCAAAATGCATTTTTATCATATGCAGCTGGAGAAGTAATCTCTGCTATATATCTCATCGAGCCTATGTCTGAAGGATATAAACCAGTATTACTTAATTTATCTTCAATATCCCCAGCTGAAGTCCCAGTGATAACAAAATAATCCCCAATACTATTCCCGTTCTGCACTGAACCCGAAACTGTACCACTCATTATACCGAAATCATAATCATTAGAAGCACTAGTATAACTACTAAATTCACCACCGGTTAGGTCCTCTAACTTCACACTCTCCCAATTATCTATCATATCATAAGATATAAGACCATTCTTAGATAAACTACATTTTACAGTAGAATATGTGTCATTAGTCTCATCCCTATATTCTTTCATAGACATAGTTCCATCATTAAATTCAACAGGCTCCCAAAAGGCATTCATTATATTAGTACCTGAATTCTCTACTTTAAGTAGGGATACTGAATCAATACCCCATGGCACATCAGTACCAATTGCAGACTGTAGATAAGGTGCCCAATTAGTCATATTTAAAAATATCTTATCTGTCTTTTCATCAAATAATAAGACAATATATTCTTCTAAAGGTGTAGTTCTAGTATTGTTATCAGCATCCCTCCATACGTGGTCATTAGTACCACTTAAGCTAATTTGGTTTGCACTACCATTTTCCATATTCTTTGTAGTGTAGTCTTTACTATCAGAATCTGCATTTGTAGCTCCAGAATCTAATATCTTTGTAGGGTTTGTGCGTGCATTTAAATAACCAGCAGCAATACTACTACCCGGATTCCAAGCCCATGAGCGGACTGGAGTAATTCTGAAAACATTAGGCATATTAAGTTTATTTTTATAACTATTAACAGTACCTACCTTAGCTTGTGACCTCAGTAAATATGTTTGGTCCATCAGTCTACCGAAATCATCTAAAGCAAATTGGTCTTCGACATATGTAGTTGCATCAGTAGTAGACCACTTAGCAGTATTTATCTTCCATGGATTGTAGTCTGCGTCTAATGTGAAACCGTAAGGGTTATTTAAATAAGTGTAAGATAAGGTCTTCGTTGATGTTGTTTGATATGGGTAGGTTATTTGCCATATATTATTATAAAAAGTTGAAGCTAATTTATAATCACCCAGTTGTATTGCTACACCGGAATTATGAGATTGTGGACCAAGTGGACTTTTCTTAATACCGCGAACTACGTTCAATAGGTGTGTAGAAGTAACGCCATTATAACTAATATATTCCCAACCAGAGGTACCAACTACAGCATCACCACTCGAAGGAAAATTAGAAGTATTTGTAACTGGAATAGTGGTCTGGGATGCATCTATACTGGCACTAAGAGTACTTGTAGCACCGGAAGTAAGCCAACTATCTGTAGGTTGAAACCATACTTTACCATTATCATAGAAATATTCTGTAATAGAACTATTTGCAGCCGCTGTCCTACTCTGAGAATAATCTATTGTCACTGAGCGTTCTACATCGTTAGCTCTTTTTATAGGGTCTCCTGCGGTTATATAACATATAGGTAATCCTCTTCCAGTAGAGATAGCACTATATCGGTTATGGGCAGTAAACAAACCTATTTTTAATTTATTCAAAGCTGCGTTCTCAGTATATGCTGTCTTACCTGAGGCTCCCATATATTTAGGGTTTTTATATTTTACCTCTAACACTCGTACAACAGCTGCTCCCGATACTAGAGGTTGGCCATCATGAGTACCTTCATGTAAAACATTTTTTAATCCTGTCTCTCCAGTTAAACCGGTGCCTGATAAGACACAGGTTAGAGTTTGAACTACACGTTGAGTACCAATCGAACCCTTTTCTATAGGAGTAGTTGTTTGAAGGGATGAATTACCATCACTCAATGTTAAATCTAATACACAAGTAATATCTACTTCAATAGGACTAAAATAAGCTAATTCAGTATCGGTCAAGGTAGGCATAGTACAAATATATAAAGCAGAAGGTCCAAGTAAATCATATACAGTATTATCTATACCAGATTTTATAGTAGTATTAGTTGTTCTCAGTACACCATTAGATGCATCATCAAAAACCCCTATGGTATTTATTGTACTGTCCTGTGAATATGGTTTGATTTCAGTATTGGAAGCAGTGGAACCGAAATATCTAGATACAAAGCCATCTGAATTTACAGCTTGTATGACTGGTGAAAAAGTACCAGTAGAATTGTAAGTGTGTTTGATAGTAGTGGTAGAAATAGGTTCTGTTGTTTGATACCATTGGTAATTAGCTTCTTCTAGTTTATTACTAGCGCCATCATCCCAATCAATATATACTGCTCTGATATCATTATCTTTAAATGTTAGTGTTGCTTCTACTTCAGTATTAACGATAGATTGTGTAGTGCTTGCTGAAGCTGTAGTCCAAGTTAAACTCATTCTTCCTCATCTCCTATATCATTCCAATAATACCAAGTATATTGTCCTTCTTTCTCAGCTGGTATTACATGAGCACAAAAACCATTTTTAACAACGAAGTGTGTTTTATCATCACATACTCTGTATTCTTTACCCTCTTCATCGAATTCCACAGCAGGACATATATTACTATCAATTAGTTTTGTATGCATCTTCATATTGAGGCCCTCCAACTAACTTGGTTACTACTGGTCTGTGTTTTACTAGATTTACCTCTTATATTATGATAGTCACATAAGAACAATCTAGCATTGTGTGTAATTAATTTATCACTATTAGTAGTATCAATATTTAATTTATCGGCGGTATTATATACAAAATTACCACCATTTTGTGGTACTTCTAATACATGATTATAAAATACCAACTCTTCAATTGTACCATTAAAAACTTCTGCATCGAATTTAGCTCCACCCTTTTCGGTAACAGTTAGTACAACAGCAGGCGCACCCCCACTCCCCATTGTTGAATCGTTAAATGTAATAGTGTCATTAACAGCATAGCCACTTCCGCCAGCTATCATTGTAAAGGTAGCTACCCCACCAGCAGCAACATCTATAGTAAATTTAGCATTAGAACCACCACCGGATGTACTACTAGGAACTATACCATTACCTGAGTTATCATATGTGTCCGGTGTTCTACTTGCATGAGCAGAAGAGGGTGAGCCACTATACTTCCAAATAGCAGATGCAGTACTGTTAAAAGCAGTGCCTATAAATAAATTTTTATCAGTCGTAGACAAAGCAGTACATGTTGCAGAATAATCTTCTAATATACCATTTACATACAGCTTAGCATCAGGACCTATAGCACTACCACTATTGTAGGTATATATAACATTAAACGAACTTCCATCATTAGGTAATGGTGTAGTAGAGGTTAAATAAGTTCCTCCATGACAAACTTGTACTACTGGAGTATTAGTATTAGCACCACTAACTAACATAGCTATACCAGTTTTAATGGCAGAAGGTGATGAATCTACACCTTTACTAAATATCCAATTAAATTGGTCTGAATTTCCACTTACCATTGTTGCATGTGCCACTATACTAAATGTTTTAGTCTCAGCAGCACTACCCATAGGAAAATCAAAATTACCACCACTAGGTAAATAAGCCCATTGCGAATTAGTAGTATTATTACCAAAGATTGGAGCATAACCAGCAATTCCAGTTATATCAGAATGAAGTCTACTTTCAAACACTGAGTTCACTACTCCAGTCGCATCAGGTACAGAACCCATACCATTACCACCATTAGTCAATGTCGTACTAGTTCCACTCACTACATCATAAACATTATAGGTATTTGTATAATAGTCTAATCTACCATTGTATGCTTCTTCGTTTAAAGGTATCCATAATCTAGCACCATGGTATTTATTATTAATATTTCCAGTGCCCATAATCATATATCTATACCATATATCTTTATCATCTTCTTTCCATTTATATCTAACAGAGTTTAAATTTTCATCTGTCAATTCATATAAATTAATATCAGCCTCTAATAGATTAGAAGCAGGTTCAACACTAACGGCTGGAGTACCGGGAGGTAAATCTCCATACTCCCAATAGAAACTTGGTCTAAGCACAGACTTTTCGACAGTATTACCTGCTAATGCAGGACTATACAAATCAACACCACCATCTGTAGATTTATCGTCTAATTTAGCTAATAGAAGGAATGTATTATCTGTCGTTATAAGTTCAGCCCCGACAGGTCCTGTTAAATTAAAATCTACATAATTACTCTGTAATATATTTTTGATATCAACCTCTCCTCCAGCTTCTGTAGTTGGGTCATATGTACCAAAACCAAAATTCTGATTTAATTCAAACACAGATTCTATCTCATCTAAATCAAAATCCCACATTTGAGTATACATTCCCGAACGTCCAGTTGTTCCAGTTAGAGTAGTCTTATAAGAATATTGACTCTCATTTAATGTAGAGCCAGTATATGTACTTAATGAAGCACTATTCGGAGCACCCTTAACCATTGTAATACCATTATAACTTCTAGGTGTTGATAGGGTATTATTAGAACTTCCATATAAAGGTGCGCTAGGGTAATTCATAGTTACCCAATATTTATAAGGTGATATATATATTTCACTCCAAAATTTAGGCAGTATATATGATTTATTATTATCAGAACGTGTAACCTTTTCTGTAAAGGTTATTAGGTTATTTGATATATCAGCACCCTCGGCTAGCGTTAGACCAGTTTTCTTCATTGAATCGCTATTGCTTCCGTGCGCTCTATATATTATGTATTTGTCATTTTGATATATATTGAAAATTGAATTGTCATCAACTATAATTTGATTTTCTTCCACACCATCCTGTCCCGGAAAACCTATAACTTTAACCGACACAGCAGCATGTTCACGTTTACCCCAGTTACCATAATCTACAGCAGTATTGTTTCCAGCATTACCAGCTACATTAATATAAGCAAATCCTTTTTGAGTAAAAGCATCCGTTGATAAGAATGTATTCGCTCCAGCTCCAATTGTCATTTTGTTAGCAGCTATAGTACCGGCGTCTGTAATTTCATATAATGACCCAGACAAATTATTATATGATGTAGCCGTTCCACTCCCTCCATATTGAGAATAAACAGCACCACTAATAAAGTGAGCCCCTATATACTGATGCCCTAACTTATTCAAATCATTAGTAACAACATTACTTGCCATACTAATAAATCCACCCTCACTATAGTTATCCCACATTGGGAAATTAAATTTATTAATATTATTAAAATCTAATGTAGAAAAATCACTAAATATACAATAACCTTCTAATGCTGTCAAATCTGTTTTATTATTCCAACCAAATATTAGAGATTGAGATGGATATAATTCTCTAAATGCAGCAGCATTTAATTTACTAGCCTTGTTACCAGTCACAGCATTAAAACTAATTAATCTTCTTCCGTTGTCTCCATTGGCAGGGTCAGTTGTACCTGTTATGTTATACAAAGGAGTTGCCACAGAAGCTGGTTTGATAGTCCATGCATCTACAGCCAAATTAGTTCTACTATGGTTATCTATCTCTGGCGTAAAATCCTTGAATGTAATATTGTCGAGATACATTTCAATCTCTTGGTCTATTCCTGTTGGTGAAGGGTCACCATAATAAAAATAATCGTCACTTTGTCCGTTTAATATTGCAGTTTCTCGTCTGCTGTTGTTGCCTCCCACTATATATCTATAATTATTAACCCATATAGTCATACAATTAGGCCATAATTTAGAAGCTTCAGATTCATCTTCAGTTTTATTCAAGAAACCAGTTTCATTATTCAAAACACCCCACATTTTAGTTCTATTAGTAAAAGTACCTGCCGCGGTATTAGCAGTGGCGCCACTCCGAAGAGTAGCAACAGGGAATGGTATGTCTATAAATTTTTGAGCAGGGTCTGCTGTTTTAGTAGTGTCAGATACAATGTTCTCATCTTCTATAATCAGTCTACATATCGGTCCTGTAGCTGCTGTAACGTATTTTGGTGCTGTTGCGGATAAATCGGAATATGGTGTATTACTATATGAGGCATCACTATTCATTGCCAATATATCCCAAAAGAATCTTAATTTAAAGAAGTTATTAAAAGATACCTTCTGCCACATAGGGGATTCAGACCATATAGGTGCATTTTCGTTTGCGTCATAGTCCCAATCTTTCAGAGAGGCGTAAGAGTCTAACCAACTAGGGACTCCCATTTTAAGTAAATAATCATCACCAGTTATCTGAGGACTAACACCTCCAAATTCGTCAGGATTTTCGAACGTAAGTGTTTGGCTAGGAGCAGTAGTTCCAGTAAAGTTTGTACTCATACTAAACTTAGTGGTAGTGTCGATTGATTCTATATATGTATTAGGTGGTATACCTGCTGTCGCATTGGTTCCATCAGGCCACGCATAAGTGACATTCATCCCTTTGAATAATTTAGCGGTGGAAGTACAAGTAACCTGAACACTATTTTGTGTTAAAGTACAACCAGAATCGTGAGTTGTACCTGCATCATAAGCACCATCACATAACCTAACCATACCTCCATACCGATAAAGTTTATCTTGTGCACCAAAATGTGCGGCAACATCATGTTTTGCGGCTACAGGGAGTGCCTGCACATAAATATCATTAGTGTTTGTGGGAGGGAAAGATACACCAGTATTTGCTGCACCTTCACTGCCCGTATCTCCAGAAATAGCACCATAAGTTTTAAAGGTTACTCCTCCAACAATTCCATGTCTAGTTTGATTTTTAATGTAAAAATTATTTAACCCATAATTCAGAAATTCATCTAAAGTTATATCTGCTTTAGTAGGATTTACATCTTCAGGTGTATAATTAGAAAAAGTGATAGTTACATTTCGTAAAAGACTCTCAGTCTTATCGTTAGCAAAAGTAGATAAATCAACAGTAGCGTCATCTATATTAGCGTTTAATTGGCCTACACCTCCATTTTCACCTGATTTACCATATAGAATAACTTCATTAGCTGTGCTGCCGGTATACATACCAGCTTTTGAATATTTAGCAACACTCTGTCCTATACCATAAAACGGAGTCGGTCCCATCTTGTCTATACGCATATCCATACTTATTTCTGGGAAATAGGTACGTCTATCTGATACTGCATAATTTCTATTATCTGCATTTAAATCGTTACCTACATCTGTTACCATAGGTATAGGTATATTATAGATAGAAGCTCTAGTAGTCTGACCATTCAAGTCCTTAGTTCTTCCATAGATAACTTCGATTGCAGTTTTACCTCCATCTGCACCCTGTGAACCACTAGCAAACCCCCAACTATGATAAAACTTAGCAGCATTACCATCAATACCTTCAATCTTTGATAAATTCAATTCACTATAAACCAAAGGATTAGTTACATCAGAATTCCAAGGGTTATGTACCATTCTAGAAGACATTACACTATCAAAAATTGTATTATTAGTCGTCTGTCTTTCTGCTGAATCATCATTAACTGATATTTGATACATTGAGCCATACATAATGAGGGAATTAAGATTTTTTGATGGTATTTTTGTTGTAGTAGATTGTTTTAAACTTTTATCTGCTCGTAAAACCTTAGGGTAAAAATAATCATTTGCTTTAGGCGTGGGTGCAAATTTTGACCCGCGCAATCCTCCACTACCTTTCTTTTTATCTGATAAATATACACGAGCATTACCCTCACCTGCTCTCCCAACTGACCTTGCCACCATTGAACCAAACTTACCGAAGCTTACATCTCCCGGGTCCCATCCCCCACCTGCTCCAGCAGGTTCAATTGGTGTTATTGAGTCTCGTGGGTCAAAGGTTCTATATTGTTTTAAATCCCTTTTAGCCTTTTTTCTAGTCACTAAATATTTATCAGCGTAAGCATCTACAGCATCTTCATACCAGACATAAGGGTCACTACCAAAATAACCAGAAATAGGGGCCATCTGGAAATTTAAAGAAGTATCTTTACCTTCAAAATTCTCTTGCATAAATATATTACCCTCGGATGGATAACTTGTACTATAAATCGCCTCGGCAGGAGATGCGCTAGTATTAGCTGGTAATTCTAATCCACCTTCACTAACATCAAAATCTTCTTTAAAAGCAAACATTGATATGTTATAAGGTTGTCCTGTTACTGTAACGGATGCCCCACTTGCATATGTACGAAGATAACCTCCTACCATATCATATCGACCATCTGTAAAATTATTTTGAGCATTACCTGAAATTAGGTAATATTGGTTAACGTCACCACTGGAGAATTCTAATAATGCAGAATTAGCTTTTAATGCCAAATCTCCTATTTCGGAATTAATAGGTATCATAGAACCAGAAGGGGGTGTATTCTTCAAGAAAAAAGTATTGGGTCTAACCTTTATCATACAAAACCTCCAAAGGAATCTATTCCAATCGTTACATTTTTGAGTACCACTTTGTCTCCGCCTAATATATTTCCGGTTTGGTGGTTATTAAAGATTTGCCCCGATGAACCCGGAACAAACAACTCTGGACCCTGCTCACCTACTAGATAAGGTCTTCCACCACTAGGCATACCACCAGAAGCCATTCCTTCAACATATCCACCTGATGCACGGTTAGCTAAATAATGAGCTCCTAATGCACCAGCAATCAGTGCTACAGTTCCCACACCAGTCATTGCTAAAGCTCCTCTTGTTATCCACGGAGCAGCTCTTAAAGCGGTTGGGGCTAATCTAGCATATTTTCCTTTATTAGCCGCTCGGAATGCATTCCAACCAAGAGCACCTTTTGTACCCTTTTGAGCTGCATAGGCTGCACTCATTTGAGCACCAGCACTTAACCCCTTTCCAGCACCGGGACTAGCCAAAATTCCCATATTAGTAGCACCAACAGCTATTTGAGCTCTAGCCACTGACATCAAAGCGGAAGCATAAGCATACATAGCCAATGTTTGAACTGGTATAACTGCATTTAACATTTTCCAGTATAAATACATTTCTAATAAACCCGGAGGTATTTTCTCTAACACACCTGCAACTATTTTTAGTGGTGTAAATAGTAAACGAACAACCCCACCAAAATCTCTACCAGATTCTGCCAGTCCTATAAGTAAATCAAGCGTATCCTTTAAAACCACACCAAATTCTTCTACAAAGACTACAGATATATCTTGGACCTTTTGCCCTAGTTCTGTTAATCTCTGTTCACCATTTACTTCTTCTATAATTAAATCTTTTAAACCTTGAACTGTAGTTACAATAGCTTTATGAAAACCATTAATAAATTCAGTACCTTCATATGCTGCGTCTCTCATTGCGAAAATAGAAAATACATTTGTTTTTAAAATCTGTATCTGAGCTGAGAGAGATTGGTTCTGTATTTTGACCATCTCATCTAATTGACCACCTGCATTTTCAGTATCTTTCACAGCCTGAGTAAATTCATCCGAAGCTTGAACTAAGTGAATAAATGCCGTAGCACCTCTAACGTTTAAATCTTCAATTAATGTAGTCAATAATTCGGTATTCGACGCCGTCTCAGGACCAACAGCTTGAGCGAACTGAGCAGCTATCTCAGTCAATTGCATCATTTCGCCTTCAGCGTTTAATATCTCAACGCCCATCTTACGGAATCCTACTTCAGCATCCATAGCACTCTCAGCAAACTCAGCTAATGCCTGTCTAAGACCCCTACCTGCTATACCTGCCTCTAATGCTCTATTAGTCAATATCTGTAAAGCCCCTAACAATTGGTCAATAGATTGCCCTGTAGAGGTAAAGAAAGGTAAAGCAAACTTAACAGCGCTTGATAAATCTTGATACTCAATAAGAGACTTCTGAATAGCA
>Ga0208669_1000671_pt1 | contig 13415 bp, 21 predicted proteins | sample 21_taG_FD_184095 | JGI IMG/M metagenome (GOLD analysis project Ga0208669, IMG submission 184095) | Marine viral communities from the Subarctic Pacific Ocean - 21_ETSP_OMZ_AT15319 metaG (SPAdes) (version 2) | ecosystem: Environmental > Aquatic > Marine > Oceanic | place: Pacific Ocean | collected...
CACTAGAACAAGGATATACAGTGGATGTGTATAGCAACGAGTATTTCTCACCAAGTGGAGAACTAGTGGCTACTAGCGCTGAAGTTTGGGAAGCAGTTGTAATACCACAGGTGTTAGCTGATTATACTCAAAAAAAAAGAGAAGAACTAAAGAAAACTATACAGCACTCTATTGTTGTTGGTTTTGATTATTATAAATATACTAAACAAACTTGGTTACACGCATGGGCTAGTTTAATGCCTTGGCATTATAATGATGGTAGCGAGTTTAGTTATCACAACTATGTTGACGGTCAGTGGTACGATTATTCTGCTGGTTTAATTTACGGTATAAAAGTAAATAAACAACTAGGTTATTTTGTAGAAGGAAAATACAATAAGTACTGGAATAGAGAATGGTACGATTTTAAATTAGGATTAAATTACACTATATTTTAAAAATGGCAAAAGAGTTAAACGAAGATACAGGCTTTAATGTAAGTATAAAAAGCTTGATAGCTATAGGCTTCGCTATGGCGACTATCATAGGTATGTGGTTTGCTTTACAAGCAGATATTGCAGAGGCAAAAGAGTTACCAGCACCATTACCACCAGATGTTACGCGTATGGAGTTTGATATGAAAGACCAAATGATACGTAACACTATTATGACTACACAAAAAGATGTAGAAGAAATAAAGAAGTCTTTAGAAAAAATAGAGGATAAACTTTACAATAGATAAATGAAAAAGCTATTACTTTTATTAATGTTGTTTAGTAAAACTATTTTTGCTCAAATAACAGCCATTCACTTTAATGCTGGCTGGAACGATGCTAACTCTGTTTCTTGGTTTATGGATTTAGACTGTAAAACAAAAGGTATTGTTGATATAGCTAAAAATGTAGACGAAGCAACAAAATATAAAATAGCGGTTGTACCTACTATTATAATATTTAAAGATGGTGAAGAAGCATTGAGATTTCAAGCTGATTTATCATTTAAAATGTTAGCAACAAAAGAAGAAGTAACAGAAGCAATAGATGAATTATTAATGAGTGATTTTTAAAAAAAAATAATATGAAAGAAACTATATGTAAATTAATATGCAAAATAACTTTTGGTAAAGTTTGTTTTGGTTGGTGTAAAAACTGTACTTGCTAAAACAATGGCTTACGTACAAAGAAATAATCCTTTTCCCGTAACAAGTTGTGGTAGGCGTAGAACGTTTATGCAAGGTGGTAATCCCGGTAACGACCGTACTAAACAAAGCCCGTTTGAAAAAGCAGAACCTAGAAAAACTATAGGACCTGGTAAAAACTTTAACAAAGCAAACCCAACAGGCACAGGTGCTGATGCCGGTGGAGGTATGGCACAAAAAGGTGTTAACGAATACAAAAGAAAAAACCCAGGTAGCAAGCTACAGACAGCTGTTACAACAAAACCATCTAAATTAAAACCTGGTAGTAAAGATGCTAATCGTAGAAAATCATTTTGTGCCAGATCTCAAAGTTGGACTGGACCAAGAGGAAAAGCAGCAAGAAGAAGATGGAACTGTTAAAAGGTTTTCCTATAAAAAAATACATGGAAAAAAAACCTCCAAGTGATAACTCTAACACTACTAAAAAAGAAGTTTTAGAATTATCTAAAACGCCTATTAAAGAAAGGTTTGTTAAAGAAATGGATGATGGTAGAGGTAATTTTGAAAAAATAGTTGGTAAAGATCCAATAATAAAACAACTAATAAATGAGTCTGATCAAATAATAAGAAAAATTAAAAAACACCACAATAGACCTAGACCAAAAGTTTTAGCTAAAAAGTTTGGTATAAAAATGAAAGACATAGAGCTAGACACCATGAAAACACCATCTTATCCTTCTGGTCACTCTGCTCAAAGTTTTTTATTAGCATTAACACTAGGAGATAAATACCCAAACAAAAGAGATAAGCTAATGAAAAAAGCTAGAGATATATCTAAAAGCAGAAGAGACGCGCGCGCTCATTACACTTCTGATTCTTTATTTGGAGAGCAAATAGGAAAAGATATGTACAAATATATAAAAAATAAAATATGAGTAAAGAAAAACTTCAAAAAATATCTGGTGAGTTAAAAAAAGCTAGCAAAATGCACGCTGGACAAGCTCAAAAAGTAGACAACATTGTTAAGCGCAGTGGTTTTAAAATGAAAGGGTTTAGTTACCCTGGTCAATCACCAATGACTTTTAAAGGAGCAAACTCTAAGAACTCAGGTTGTTGGGAAGGTTATAGAAAAGTTGGAACAAAACCTTCACCTAGTGGAACTGGAGAAACTGTAAACGATTGTGTAAAAATTAAATAATGAAAAAATTATTATTATTATTATTACCTTTTATAACACTAGCTCAAGGTCCACCAAACTGTGTGCCTACAACTATTGTAATAAATCTTGATCAATATCAAAACGAAACATCTTGGACAATAGAAGACACGTCTGGCAATATAATAACCGACGGCGGTAATTACGGTAGTCAACCTGATTATGCATCTGTGCTAGAGCAAAGATGTTTGCCAGAAGGCCCATTAGTATTTACTATATATGATACTTATGGTGATGGATTAAACGGTGCTATATGGGGTGGATTAGATGGTTCTTACTATTTGATACAGTGTAACGATACTTTAGTATACGGAGATGACCCTGCTTTTGACAATGACTCAATACATGTTTTTGTATCTGATGGTTGCCCTCCCATACTTGGGTGTATGGATCCGATGTACGTAGAGTTTAATCCTCTAGCTGATACAGATGACGGTTCATGCACAACTCTAAGAGTTTTTGGTTGTACTGATTCAACTATGTATAACTATGACTCACTAGCTAACACGATGGCGTTAATAAATAATTGTGATTATACTTTAACTTTATATGATTTAATTGGCGATGGTTGGGTTGGTTCATATTTAGAAGTTAAACAAGATACAAACGTATATCAGTTTTATATAGATACAGCTGCTTATACTCAAGATTTTACTATAAACTTAAACGCTCCACAGCTAGTAGAGTTTAAGTTTTATGTTACAGCACAAGCACAGTTAACAACACCTCACTGTGGTTTTAAACTAACAAACCCACTAGGACAAACAATGATAGAAGTGTTACCGCCTTTTATACAACCTATGTATAAATACAAAACACCAACATTTTGTGGTGACTTGTGTATTGAAAGAACATTTGGCTGTATGGATTCAACAGCTGTTAATTATATTGACTCTGTAAACACAGATGACGGAAGTTGTTATTATTTACCTGGTTGTACTAACTCTAGTTATTTAGAATACTACACTCAAGGTTTTACTGCTGACTACAATAATGGTAGTTGTTTAACACAAGCAGTGTGGGGATGTATAGATGTAGACGCTTTTAATTACGATCCTTTAGCTAACATAGATAATGGTGGTTGTATACCTGTTGTTGTAGGTTGTATGCAACCTTTAGCTTTTAATTATAACGCACAAGCAAACACCTCTGGCCCTTGTATAGCGGTTGTTTATGGATGTATGAGTAGTATAGCTTTAAATTATAATCCATTAGCAAACACAGATGATGGTAGTTGCATAGGTGTAGTTTTAGGCTGTATGGATCCAAATGCCTTTAATTATAACCCGCTAGCAAATACAGATGATTCTAGCTGTGTAGATATTGTTTACGGGTGTATGGACGCCACAGCGTTTAATTATAATCCATTAGCCAATATTGATAATGGAAACTGCATACCGTTTGTTTACGGGTGTACAGATAGCATAATGTTTAACTATGATCCTACAGCTAATACAGACAACGGTTCTTGTATACCTTTTATACTTGGTTGCACGGACCCTTCTATGCTTAACTATAATCCACAAGCCAACACGGAGGATTTTAGTTGTATTGCTTATATTTATGGGTGTATGGATAGTACTGCTCTTAACTATGATTCACTTGCTAACACGGATAACGGTTCGTGTATCGAAATCATTATGGGCTGCATGGATCCAGGGGCGTATAACTACGAATCAACTGCTAATGTTAATGATTCTATATCTTGTTTATATAGTGCTAATTGTATTACTGGTGCAGGAAATCCTTACTGGCTCAACAACGAGTGCTATGCTTGGGTTATTTCAGTAGACGATTACTGTTGTGAAAACGAGTGGGATACTATATGTCAAGCAACGTATGATTATTGTGATGGTACTTGGTCAGGACCATTATTAACTAGAATGCAAAACAATAAAAAACTAATAATGATTACTGATTTATTAGGTAGACCAGCAAAACAAAGTAAAAACGAACTTCTCTTTTACATTTACAACGATGGAAGTGTTGAGAAAAAATTAATTAAACAATAAAAAAAGAAAAATTATGGCAACAACAGCAACAATATCGTTGAGTAGCTCGGATCTACTAAGTTACCCTATATCGATATCAAAAACAATGACGATGTATAAGGACAACACAACGTCTACAGATTTTACTCAAATGAATTATCATAGATTGGAATTACCTACGGATAATTACGGTGGAGGAACTCCAACGAATTTAGATCTTATACCAGAAAGCGATGCTTTAAAAGATACTGCAAACTACGTTTATATTTGCAATGCAAGTACTAGCGACTCTCAATATGTTACTATATCTATAAACGACGAAGTTATAGGTAGTTTATATGGTGGAGATTTTGCAATATTTCCTTGGGCTTGTGACTTATCTCATGCAACTAACGATTCCACTATAGAGGCTCAAGCTTTTGGAGCTACTCAAACAGTTGAATACGCTTTATTCCACGTAGGTGAAACACTAGCAACAGCAAATGATACTCCGTAATAGTAATTAAAAATATAAATAAATAAATAAATATGGCAACAACAACAGCAACATTAACGGTCAGCAGTGACATCGCGTCTAGTGCTTTATCGTTATCAAAAACAAAAATATTAAAAAAAGCAGGAACAGATACTGATTTCGCATATACTACTGGTCTTGTTAGATTAACAACAGCAACTGGATCTAACACGATTTTACTTAACAGTGCGGAGGCAACGGCTAATTATGGTGCGGCATCAGGCGGTAGTAATCTTATTACCAAAGGTAAAGTATACATTACTAATTTAAACGCTAGAGGAGATGGTTCGAAATTTGTAACTATTTTATTAGCAGATGTAGAAATTGGTAGATTATATGGTGGTGACTTCATGTTCATTCCTTGGGATGGTGGAGGAGGTAATGATCTTGAGTTTACAGCAAACGACACTACATCGACTACGATAGAGTATTGTGTATTTTACGAATAGTAAATGGCTAAGTATTTCAATATAACAGGGGGCACAGCGGTAAATGCCCAGCTCACACAAGAGTTGTTAGCGCCTGGTGCTAATGCTTCTATATCCAAGATAATGCTAACAAATATGCATGCTAGCACTACTTGTACCGTAGACTTATATATTGAAAAAAAGCTAACTGGTAAATTTTACTTAATGAAATCTGTAGCTTTGCCAGTTGGAGCTACACTAGTACATGAACATGCTGGTTTTAATAATCAAGAAGGTGAGTTTGGTTTGTATATAAAACTAACACAGGGAGCTTCAGAAACACCGGCGGTAGATGTAATATTAATATGAAATGGATTGGACAATATATACAAGATTTTATTGCTAGGTTTCGTAATGATGTATACTTGGATGATGTTTCTTCTGGCACTATAGCCAGCGGTGGTAATCTAGGATTAGACTCAAATAATAAAATTGTTAAAGCTACTGTTAGTGGAGGTTCTGACGGCATGGGTAGTGGGTTTACAGTATCTGCAACCACTGATTCTAATGCTACTACTATAACTCAAGGTGACGATTTATTCTTCGCCGCTGGAACAGGTGTTACTTGTGAGACTACAGCAGATGGAACAGTAACAATTACTAATACAGTTTCTGACACTAATACACAGTTAAGTAATGCAGAGGTTAGAGCTGCTGTAGAAGCAGCCACTGATTCAAACGTATTTACAGATGCTGATCATACTAAGTTAGATGGTGTCGCGGCTAGTGCAAATAATTATTCGCTACCATCTGCAAACGAAACAACAGTTGGTGGTGTTGAGTTGGCTACCACAAGCGAGGCTAATACCGGCACGGATACAGCAAGAGCGGTAACACCAGCGGGTTTAGAAAGTCATGTTAACGCTAGATATTCTTATCAATATATTACTTTTGAAGGTAATTCTGATAAAACCGCCTGGACACACCCTGGTGTAAATGGCCCTGGTAATTGGAATTGGCAAGAGGATTCCGGTGTAACAGGCGTAGACGTTGGTACTACAACTATTTCTGTAGCAAGAGCAAGGGTAAGTGGAAACTTAGTAATACCTTACGATGATGTTGTTTTAGTTGGTTTCTATGGGATAATAAGAAATGACAACAATGACAATCAAGGTGCTTTGGGGATATTTCACGCGCCGTTTAGTGATTATGGTGCTAAAACTACAGCGACTAATTTTACACTAAGAGCTTATGGTCAAGGCGCTACTACAGGCGGTGGAGGATCTAGCCATAAAGGTAATTGTAAGGTTGTAGCTCTAAGTGCAAATTACTCATTAAGCGCTGGTGATGTTTTAATTCCAGCAATGTTAGAAACAACTGCTGACAAAGTGTTCATGAGTATGACAATAGTGTTAAAAACTTTAATACCTACATAATGGCTGATATAAAAACAATAACAGAAGAATTAACAGAAGCTAACTTAAACTTAACAACAGCAGTTAATGAAATTAATAATTTAGAATTTAGTAATATAAATGCTGTTTTAGAAAAAATGAAAGAAAAAATAGATGAGTTAGTAAATAAAATTAATGCATGATAAGTAAACATATAAGCTATAAAGAAGGCGTGTATAGCAACACAGCAACAAGAAGAGGTATAGATAATACACCTACAGACGATCACCTTCATTTTATGGAGATAATAGCAGAGGAAATATTTGAACCACTTAGAACTTATGTTGGTGGACCTATAAAAATAAATAGTTTCTATAGATGTCCAGAGCTTAACACCGCTATTGGTGGTTCTACTACATCACAACACTGTAAAGGCCAAGCTATGGATATTGACGATACCTTTGGTCATATGACTAACGCTCAAATGTATCATTGGATAAAAGATAACTTAGATTTTGATCAAATGATATGGGAGTTTGGTGATGATGAAAACCCTAACTGGGTTCATGTTAGCTACGTTTCTTCAGAAAAAAATAGAAATAGATGTTTAAAAGCTTATAAAGAAAACGGTAAAACAAAATACATGGTAATTTAACAATTACTTAGCACTGTAATTATTAATATGCTACACCAACGAGTGACTATACACTCATGGAAACAAAAAAAATAGATATAAGCCCTGCAATATATATAGCGTTAATGATTACTATATTTTTATTGGCAGTATAAAAAAAAGGGAGTAACTTTCGTTACCCCCTTTATTACTTTAAGATCAATATTAAAACTGTTTATTCTTTTGATCTTGAACTTCAATTCTAACCTCTTGAGCTAAAGACTTTATAGTCTGCATAGCTTTTCTAACCCGCGTTCCAGCGGAGTTATTTCCCTCAACAAATTTAGTTACATCGCTTTGACCATCGTTAATAACGTTTTGCAACTCATCGTAAAGAGTGTCTAATTTATTAAAACTCATATTTAATTTAATTTAATTTATACTTGATTTATTTAAAACTTGTAAGATAAACTTAAGTTTAACTTACCCTCTCTATCACCGGCTTCATCAGCCTTAACTGGCATTGTGTAATTTGGATCAACATATAAGTTATCCCATACTTTAAAAGAATATCCCAGTCCTAGCTCTAATTTATCCACTAGCTCACCATCATTTTCAGAGTCATGGTTGTAAACACATGTTGCCCAAAGTCCTGGTGTTAGTACTGCATACCTAGCTAGTAATTCATACCTGTCTTCACCGTCCATAGTAATACCAACCATAGAGCATTCATTAATTTGATAACCAACTCCTATTTTATCGGTTACATTGTATTCGTCTTCAACCTCGATAACCGTAGTCATAACCGAGTATTGAGCAGAAGCCATTGTAGTAAATAAAGCTAAAGTCATTGTTAGAAATAATTTTGTCATAATTTTTGTTTTAGTTATAAGCTTGAAATTTCACAAGAACCACCGGCGCAAGCTAATTCACCTGATAGATCTGTTTCGTCAGTTGTTTCTACAATGTTAGATAAATTAACATAGTTTAAACTTTTGACTCTTTTATTAAACTCTTGTTTTGTTATATCTTCAAACGGAGCCTGAGTGTATGTTCCACCGTCATAAGGTAGAACTGATAAACCATTGTAACACTCTCTATTATCCCACATCCACTTACCAGCTTTATCCCAGTCTTCTTTCTTTAAACTAATTGTTGCAGACACGTTGTGAGTGTTAGAGCCTTTTCTATGTCCAGGCTTCACCCATTCGGTAGCAACTTTTTTAACTCGTTTAAGTAAGTCAAAAGCAGATTCAGTTCTTAATATAGAACCTTTTGGAGCTGATTGTGGTATTTCAATAACAGCAGTATCGTGTGGTCTAAAATATTCGTCCTGTACTAAATCAGGATTATGTAATTTTAAATATTTATATATAGATTCGTTTTTACCTACGCGCAGTCTACGTATGTAGTAATCGTTGTGCCAAGCATGTATACCAGAAGAAGTACCAAGCACAAGAGACGTTGTGCCAGCAGGTTTAACACACGTTGTTCTTGCTGCTTTGTTTATCCCTATTAACTTTGCTACTCTTGTGTTTTCTCTCTTTACCATACTTGCAGCTGCCTTCATATCCAGCGGGAGCACAGCGGCACTCGCGATCCCTGTCATTGACACACCTATAAGCGCGTCTTTTTCTGTTGTTTCTTGCCATATTTCTCTTAGATAGTGGAATTCCGTATAACCTGCTTGAAGCGTACCAATAAAAGCTGCGGCTTTAACACGATCGTTAAGATCCTCTTGGCTCGTGACGTCACTTACATTAACTTCACACAGATTACAAAACTGGTAAGGACGCAAGGCAATTTCGCAACACGGATTAGTGCCCCAATCTTTGTCGTGATTGAAATAGATACCTGGCTCTCCAGCTCCGGATAATTCAATACGTTTCCACAAATCTAAGAAAAATTCCTTTGTTATTTTATGTCTCATTAATACAGCAGAGTTATTAGCTCTACCACGTTGTGGTTGTGTTTCCCACCATTGTCCTGACTTACAGGATATCATTTCTTCATCATACGCTGAAAATAACGATATAAGCGCTGCCCTACGTATACCACCGGCCAAAACGGCATCGGCAATATGACATACAATATCGTGGACTTCCAACGTTGATAATCTTGCCCCATCTTCTTTTGCATCTAATATTCCTTTAATTTTTACTAAACATTCTTTTAGTGGTTGTGGCCCTGGAGCTTTTCCGCCTGAGGTCACGAGCCTTGCACCCTTGGGTCTAATATCAGAATAATCAAACTTGATCTTAGATGACCTTCTAGAACCTAGATAAGACTTAATTAGAACTTTTACAGCGTCAGACCAACCTTCAATACTATCTCCAATAACAAACCTACGTGTTCTACCTTGAAATGGTTTTGTTATTTCAGGGAGTAAGTTGACATGGTGTCGCTGAACTGAGTAACCAACTCCACAACCAGATAACAAAAGAAACATGCATTCACTAAAGCTATCGACATGATCAATAGGTAAGTAGCTGCAATTGTATAATCTGTTTGGCGAAATTTCAATAGGCTTTCCGCTAAACTGAAGCGAGCGCATACTTGGTAAAACTTTTTTATCATAAACATATTTATAAGCTAATTGTATTTGGTCTGTTAGTTGTGGATACCTTTTTTGATGCATCTCTTTGTTTCTTGTGACTAGCTCTTCCCAAGTCTCTCTTCTATTTAACTCAGGAATAAACTTAGCATACTTCATGTGAACAGTTAAGTCCGAAAGTATCTTTTTGTTTAAATCACTAGTCATTGTGCACTGTCAAACAAATATCAAAAAAAGGCACATACAAAACGTGATTATTTTTATTTACCTCTTTATAAGTTCTAAAACCTGCTAATATTCCTGGGTAAAACCCAAAACTTAAACTCCATCTTTTCATTTAATATTATTTTTTTTAGTTATTAATTCAATTACTTTATCACATTCCTTTTGGTTCTGGGGTTTATATAAAGTTACATGCTTCATCTTATGATTTACATACTTTTTAAACATTTTCCAACGCATTGGAAAACTTTCGTTTGCTCTACCTTTGCATTCAATTATAAATGAATCGCTTACAAAATCAGGCGTATATTTAATATTTAAAATCTTTTTTCTACCTCTATTAACCATATCACCTTTACCATTACCTTGTCGTTCGTAAGAGTCTATATCAAACATAAAACCTTCTTGCAATTCAAATGTTGCGCCTTCATATACAGCGTGTATTTTAGCTTTTTTTAAAGCTATATACATATACTTTTCTAAACCAGAAGCAAATGTAATCCCATCAAAAGTAGTTTTTTTACTTCTGACAGGGCCTTTTTTTCGCTTAAATTTCTTCTTCATCGTATTTAAACTTATCAATCATAGCTTCCTCAGACATATCACGAAGTTCTTCGCGTGCTGTTTGTATGTATAGCACAGCATCCATAAGCTCTTCTTGTATGTCGTTTAAATAACCTTGTAGATTTTTCATTTTAAGTCTACGCTCATCATCTAATGTGTTGTTATATTTTTCATAACCTACATCAGAACGTTGAACAAACTTATCAACTACGTTTTTAACTACAGGATCACGGAAGCCATAAGACTCTCTACACATAATACCGTTTTTACCATCCATTATTTCTCTATCGCTCATATTAATCTTTTTTAAATGTTCCGTTAATCATTTTACCTTTTCTAGTTGATATTTCTTCATAAGCCGATCTTATACACTCTTCGATAGGTACGCCACAAAGCTCAGCTAGATTAGTCAACACAACTACACAGTCGCCAATACCATCAATTATTTCTGGCGCATCAGCTTTTAATATAGCTCTACAAGTTTCACCAACCTCTTCAACAAGCTTTAATGCTTGTGTTTTAGCATCACCATGTTCATACAGACCTCTTTCATTAGCCCAAGCTCTAATCAAATCAAATTTACTAACTTCACACTCAGGTTCGCAAGCTTTATAATCTGACATAATTCCACCAGTTCTAGTTTCGTGAGCGTTGTTGTTATCAAACCATCTACAAAAAGCCTTGTTATATACATAACATCTTTGGTCGTTGTACTTGGATATTACTACATTTTTCATTATCCAATCTATTGATTTACTTGTTATTAAACACTCTCCGTGTTCTGTTTTCCATCTCATGTCTATGTTATCCATGAGTTGTCCTTTAAGTTTACTAACTGGGCACGGAAACGTTGTTGTTTGCTCTGTTATATTTATATTCATATTATTAAATTTAAGTTTATTATAAGGTTCATCATCAACTCGGTAGTTAAGAGCTTTTTGATATTGTATCTCAAGCTCTGATGCTATTGTAATATCATCAGTTTGTAGAATAATTTCATACTCGCCCTCGCTATAACCTTGTTGTTCTTCAACTCTATATTTTAAATCGCGAGTTACACCGATCTTTTTTCCTGGTATGTGATATAAGTAGTATGTCATATTTTATCGTTGTATAAGTGCATGTTATGTGCAAAGTGGTAATAAACACCAGTCTCAATCTCTAGCTGTTTAGAGACCATCTCTTGCAGTTTAGAGAATTGATATTGATCATTACAGAAACCGTACCAAAGATCGTTAGATCGCATCGTAACACATATATCAAGCCTATTATGTACAATTGTAAATTGTATAGCGTAAGTACAGGGTGTGTCGTGTGTATAACACTCGATCTCCTTACCGTCATATATAGATATTGTAGCTTGCCTAGTGTTAGGATTTGCTTTTAGCATACTAACAATATAGCTTAATTGGTTGTTGCGTTCCCATTGATAACCATAATTAGAATTAACCTTACCTTCACCGTTAGCCATACGTTTCCATATTTCAGGTATTTTACCATATATATCTCCTAGCGTTAAAACACTGGGGTCACCAGATAAATACCATTGCCATTCAGCCTCAGCGTATTTTTCTGACCACTTACGTTCTTTGTTTATTATTTTTCTATCTTTAGGATCTGTAATGTAGAAACCTACATTAAACAGAGCTTTAGTATCTCCAAACGATATACCATCTTGTAATATACGATCGTGTATATATTCATAAGCTTCGTTAGCGTTTCTAAAAACTTTATTGTTTATTGTATTTATCATATTGTTATTATCTGTTATTATTCGTTTTTGCATTGTATTTATTATAATAATAATTATAATATTCTATAACTTTATTGTATACGTTTTCATCGCTATACTTGTTTGGATCATTATGTGTATTTCCATTTATATTGATATCAATTTGCCATCTATTCATATTATCTTTCCAATCAGGACTTATACCTACACCTATTTTTTTATTTAAACACCAAGCTATTATTTTCATTTCATTGTTTGAAAAGTTAGGTTTTGGTGGTGATTTACTAGGTGACTTGTTCCATCGTTTAAAAGCCATTATTCCCAGGGCATTGGTTCACCATCTTCAACTATAGGTTCGTGTGGTATGAAAGAGCCAGACTTAGGTTCCCATGTAAAGTTAGCTTCAGCACCATTTTCCCCTAGATTTTGAAATTTAACTTTAAGCACTTTAACTTTGGTTGTTTTTGCATCGTAGTCTCTATGTACCAATAATCCATGGTAACTAGCATCGTACCATTCACCACCTCCTTTGATATTGTACATTGTTGGTTCTTCAATTTTTCCATCATTTCCTTTATACATTTTAGTTGGATGTGCCACGATAAATACTAACACATCGTATTTCTTAGCAAAGATCTCTATTTTAGTTAAGTACTCCATTGTGTACCGGTTTACATCTTCCGTCTTACAATCTACATCTCTAACTTTATTATAAGGATCAATTACTAAACATTTAATACCTTTACGTTTTACTAATTCAGCTCCTTTACGTAATACAGATTCTAAAGTATATCTATCCATATCTATAAAGAAATAATTGTCGTTAACCTTCTCTGATACTTGTTTCCATTTATCACTACCTATATCTCCTACGTTGGGCATATCTTCCCAAGTCTTCCTCATTAATTTATGAGCGTGGAGATAAGTTGGCTGATTTTCTGGACTAGCAAACGCAGTCTTCCAGCCATATAGATTATTATAACCAACGACCATTTGATCAACAAAGTCAGACTTACCGCTACTAGGGATACCAGTAACAGTAATGAACTGACCAGTGTAAGTTGAAAATATTTTATCGAAGTTATTAAGTC
>Ga0208669_1000672_pt1 | contig 13408 bp, 6 predicted proteins | sample 21_taG_FD_184095 | JGI IMG/M metagenome (GOLD analysis project Ga0208669, IMG submission 184095) | Marine viral communities from the Subarctic Pacific Ocean - 21_ETSP_OMZ_AT15319 metaG (SPAdes) (version 2) | ecosystem: Environmental > Aquatic > Marine > Oceanic | place: Pacific Ocean | collected...
TGTTACAAAAAGAAATAGAAATGGACAGACTAAGTCAGGATTATATTCTTTGTTTATTCCTATGGAATGGAATTACGAAGGGTTCATTGATGAATATGGAGCACCCGTATTTAATGCTCCTAGAGAACAAACACTTGATCCACAAGGAGTAGAAATAGATTACGGTGTAATAGATCACTGGAATAATGAAGCTGAAGGCTTAAGAGACGATCAAGATGCTTTAAATGAATTTTATCGTCAATTTCCTAGAACAGAAGAACATGCGTTTAGAGATGAAACTAAAAATAGTTTATTTAACTTAGTAAAAATATACGAGCAAATAGATTATAACGAAGGAAACAGAAACTCATCAGTACTGACTGTTGGTAATTTTCAATGGGTTAACGGAGTTAAAGACACGCAAGTAGTTTTTAATCCAGATCCAAACGGTAGATTTAAAGTGAGTTGGGTGCCTAGCGGTAAAATGCAAAATAATGTTATACTTAAAAACGGAGTTAAATACCCAGGCAATGAACACATGGGAGCATTTGGATGTGACTCTTATGATATATCAGGAACAGTAGATAAAAGAGGATCGAAAGGTGCTTTACACGGATTAACAAAGTTTTCAATGGAAGACGCTCCAGCTAACACTTTCTTTTTAGAGTATATAGCTAGACCTCAAACCGCTGAAATATTTTTTGAAGACGTTTTAATGTCCTTAGTGTTTTACGGTATGCCAATACTAGCAGAGAATAACAAACCCAGATTATTATACTACTTAAGAAGAAGAGGTTACAGAGGGTTTAGTATGAACAGACCAGATAAAATCTGGAATAAACTATCTGTTACAGAGAAAGAAGTTGGTGGGATGCCAAACTCTAGTGAAGACATAAAACAAGCTCACGCTGCAGCAATTGAAATGTATATCAACGACCACGTTGGTTTATTAGAAGACGGTACTTATGGTAGTGTTTATTTTAATGAAACATTAAATGATTGGTCAAAGTTTGATATAAACAAGAGAACAAAGCATGATGCGTCTATAAGTTCAGGTCTAGCAATAATGGCTTGTAATAGACATTTGTATAGACCAAATCCAAAACAAAAAAAACAACCACTAAACCTATCAATATCAAGATATAGTAATAAAGGATTTCAATCAACAATAATAAATAATAAAGTATGACAGAGTCTGTTATAAATTTTCCATCTCAAGCAGTTAGTGATTTAGAAAAACTTTCTGAACAATATGGACTACAAGTTGCTAGAGCTATAAAACAAGAGTGGTTCACTGGAACTACTAATAAGTTTAATGCTAACTTAAATGATTTTCATCAACTAAGGTTATATGCTAGAGGAGAACAATCAATACAAAAATATAAAAATGAGTTATCTATTAATGGTGATTTATCTTATTTAAATCTAGACTGGAAACCAGTTCCTATAATACCTAAGTTTGTAGATATAGTAGTAAACGGGATGGCTCAAAGGTCTTACGAGGTAAATGCATTTTCTCAAGATGCTTATGGTGTTAGTAAAAGAACTGAGTATATGGAATCTATGCTTAGAGATATGAAATCTAAAGAATACAATGACTTAGCTAAACAACAGTTTAACGTAGACTTGTATGAGAACGACAAAGAAACACTACCAGACACAGAAGAAGAATTAGCTTTACATATGCAGTTAGATTACAAACAAGCTGTTGAGCTAGCTGAAGAACAAGCTATAAATGTTTTATTAGAAAATAGTGATTATGATTTAATTAGAAGAAGATGTTTATATGACTTAGCTGTACTAGGTATATCAGCTACTAAAACTACTTTTAATTTTAGTGAAGGTGCAAAAGTAAAATATGTTGATCCAGCAAATTTAGTGTATTCTTATACAGAGTCACCTTACTTTGATGATATATATTACGTTGGTGAAGTTAAAGAAATTCCAATTAACGAACTGGTTAGAGAGTTTCCAAATTTAACAGAAGAAGAAATAAAAGAAATATCACAAACTTCTGGTTCTTCAACATATGACAGCGCTAGATATAGATCTACAGCAGATAAAAATAAAGTAGAGGTTTTATACTTTAATTACAAAACACACATGAATGATGTTTATAAGTTAAAGAAAACTGGAACAGGTGCAGATAAGGTTATTGAAAAAGATGACACTTTTAATCCACCTGTAGAAAGTATGGATGGAGATTTTAGTAAGCTAGAAAGAGTTGTTGAAACTGTTTACGAAGGTGTATATGTTATTGGCTCTAATACAATGCTTAAATGGCAAATGGTTGATAACATGATGAGAACTAAATCTGATTTTGGTACAGTTAAGATGAGTTATCAAATTGTTGCACCTAGAATATACAAAGGTAAAATAGAATCTTTAGTTGGTAGAGTTACTGGTTTTGCAGATATGATTCAATTAACTCATTTAAAATTACAACAAGTAATGGCACGTATGGTGCCTGATGGTGTTTATTTAGATGCTGACGGTTTAGCAGAAATAGATTTAGGTAATGGAACAAATTATAATCCACAAGAAGCTTTAAATATGTTCTTCCAAACAGGTTCTGTTATTGGTAGAAGTTTTACTTCAGATGGAGATCAAAATCCAGGTAAAGTACCAATACAACAAATTCAAAATGGATCAGGTGGTGGAAAGATGCAAGCACTAATAGGTACTTATAATTACTACTTGCAAATGATAAGAGATGTAACTGGATTAAATGAAGCTAGAGATGCTAGTACTCCAGATAAAAACGCATTAGTTGGTATACAAAAATTAGCAGCAGCTAATTCAAATACAGCAACAAGACACATATTACAGTCGATGCTTTATATAACAGCTGAAGTTGCAGAGTGTTTATCTTTAAGAATATCAGATATAATAGAGTATTCACCAACTAAAAATGCTTTTATTCAAGCTATTGGAGCTCACAATGTTGCTACGTTGGAAGAGATGTCTGATTTACACTTGTATGACTTTGGTATATTTATAGAGCTATTACCAGATGATGAAGAAAAACAAATGCTTGAAAATAATATACAAGTTGCTTTAGGTCAAAAGTTAATAGATTTAGATGACGCTATAGATTTACGTAATGTAAGAAACGTAAAATTAGCAAATCAACTTCTTAAGGTTAAGCGTAAAAAGAAAATGGAAAGAGATCAAGTAATGCAGCAACAAAATATTCAAGCTCAATCTCAAGCTAACCAACAAGCTCAACAAGCGGCAGCACAATCAGAAGTTCAGAAGACTCAAGCTAAAGCTCAAGTTGATTCTCAGCTTGAACAATCTAAAAATAGTTTAAAAATACAATACTTACAAGAAGAGGCTAGAGTTAAAAAAGAATTAATGCAATTTGAGTTTGAATTAAGTAGTAAACTTCAACGTCAAGATGGAGATTTACAATTAAAAAAAGAAGATAAAAAACAGAGTGATTCTCTTAAAAAGTTTGAATCATCAGGTAATGATATAGTTACGGGAGGAGCTGGTATAGATAAGTTCTAGTCCTTATTATTTAATATTTTATAAAATTTTATTATGGAAGAAAACAAAGAGATCGTTGAAGAAACGACAGAACAACCTATTGAGAAGGTTGAAGAAACAGTAGATGAATCTAAATTTGAAAGCGCTGGAGATGATAGCGTTATTAAGTTAGATTTAAGCAAACCAATAGAAGCTGACGTAGAAGAAGTAAAAGAGCAACCTACTGAAGAAGAAAACATTGTTGTGGTTAATGAAGACACTAAACCTAAACAAGAAGAAGTAGAAGTTGAAGATACTACACCTGTATTACAAGAAGTAACAGACGAAGAAATATCTGAAGTAGAAGAAGAAATTGAAGAAGCTGTAGCAGAAGCAGAAGCCACCGGACAACCACTACCAGAAAATATACAAAAGCTTGTAGATTTTATGGATGAAACAGGTGGTGACATACAAGACTATGTTAATTTAAATAGAGATATTTCTAACATGGATGACTCAGAGATATTAGATGAGTATTATCGTGAAACAAAATCTCATTTATCTCCAGAAGAAAGAAGCTTCTTACTAGAAGATACTTTTGGTTTTGACGAAGAAGTCGACGAACCAAGAGAAATAAGAAAAAAGAAAATAGCCCTCAAAGAGCAAGTTGCCGAGGCTAAAGCCCATCTGGACGGGCAAAAGTCCAAGTACTATGAAGATATTAAAGCTGGAAGTAAGTTAACTGAAGAACAACAAAAGGCTGTTAATTTTTTTAATAGGTACAATAAAGAATCTGAAGAACAAAAGAAAGCATCTGAGACTAGTACTAAGATTTTTATGCAAAGAACAAATAAGGTTTTCAACGATAAATTCAAAGGTTTTGATTATAAAGTTGGAGATAAAAAATTTAGGTTTAATGTTAAAAATCCGAGTGAAGTAAAAGATACCCAAAGCAACATCAATAATTTTATCAACAAGTTTGTTGGTAGTGATTCAACTATTGAAGACGCTAAAGGTTATCATAAGTCTTTATTTACTGCTATGAATCCAGACGCAATAGCTAACCATTTTTACGAACAAGGTAAGGCTGATGCAATAAAAGGACAAATAGCAAAAAATAAAAACGTAAATACAAGTGCTCGCCAAACACACGGTGAAACATCCGGTGGTTTTAAATATAAAGTTTTAGGTGAAACTTCTTCTGATTTTAAATTTAAGATTAAAAATAAAAATAAATAAATAATTTAAAAAATATATATTATGGCAATTACAAGTCAAGCGGGGCCTGATGCGGCTCCAAGGCGACAAACCCTAGAATCTAATTATGTAGATTTTTTAGCTTCTGGTGATGGATGGGCGCAACAATACTTACCAGACCTTATGGAAAAAGAAGCTGAGGTTTATGGTAAAAGAACAATAGCAGGTTTTTTAGCTCAAGTTGGAGCTGAAGAAGCTTCTAACTCTGATCGTGTAGTATGGTCGGAACAAGGTAGATTACATTTAGCTTATACAGCTAAGTACGTATCAGGAAATAATAAATACGAAATTGAAAACGATATCGATGGTAATGATGTTGGAACCACACCAGGTGTAAGAATTGGTGATATGGTGATAATGTCTTTATCTAATGCAACTGCTAAAGGTTACGTTTCTGCTGTATCTGGCGCTCAATTTGATGTTATAGCTTATGGTGCTGCTGATATGGCAACTGCTTTAGGTTCTACTGCTACTACTTCTGAGTTAATTAGAGTTTTAGTTATAGGTTCTGAATTTGAAAAAGGTACAGATGGTAGATCTGCTGCTAATGCTCCTAAATTTAAGTCTTTTCAAAACAAGCATATAATCCTTAAAGATTACTACGAAGTATCTGGATCTGATGCATCTGCTATTGGTTGGATTGAAGTTTCTGGAGAAGAAGGGCAAAACGGTTACTTATGGTACTTAAAAGCTGAAGGTGATACTAGAGCTCGTTTTTCTGACTACTTAGAAATGACAATGCTAGAAGCTGAAGCTGCAGTCGATGGTGCTGGTGCTATTGGTGGTACTGATCAAGGTGTTAATGATGGTACTGAAGGTTTATTTGCTGCTATCGAAAACAGAGGTCATATTACAACTGGTGTAACAGGTGTTAACGCTGCTACTGATTTAGCTGAGTTTGATGCTATTTTAGCTAAGTTCGATGAGAATGGTGCTATTGAAGAAAACATGATGTTTGTTAATAGAGGTACTTCTCTTGCAATGGACGACATGCTTGCTTCAATGAATTCTTACGGAGCTGGAGGTACTTCTTACGGAGTATTTGACAACAACGAAGATATGGCATTAAACTTAGGTTTCTCAGGATTTAGAAGAGGTTCTTATGACTTTTACAAATCTGACTTTAAATATCTAAACGATAAAGGTACAAGAGGAGGTTTAAATGACACTGTTAATGCAATTAGAGGTGTAGTTATTCCTGCTGGTGTTTCTTCTGTTTATGATGAGCAGTTAGGTAAAAACATGAAAAGACCTTTCTTACATGTACGATTCAGAGCTTCTGCTACAGAAAGTAGAAAGTACAAAACTTGGACTACTGGTTCAGTTGGTGCTAAAACTTCTGGAAAAGATACTATGGAAGTACACTATTTATCAGAAAGATGTTTAGTTACTCAAGGTGCTAACAACTTTATGTTAATGAAGTAAGATACTTTACTTATAGATTAGGGCGGTTCGCCGCCCTTTTCTTTTTTTATTAATTATATTATATATTATATTATGGCAAAGAAAAACAAAGAAACTAAGGTTGAAGAACCTATAGTTAAAGAAAAGGTTGTTGTAGAACAACCAGTGGTTAAAGCTACTAAAGTAGAAGCTAAACCAAAAAAAGATACATGGGAAATAAAAGATAGAATGTATTATTTAAGAGGCAATAGATCGCCTTTATCTTATTTAATAAGAGGAAGTAACATACATTATTTTGATGAACAACAGGGTTATGAAAGAGAACTAAAATATACCTCTAATCAAAAAACTTGTTTTGTTGATGAAATGAAAGGAGATCAAAGATTAGAACATATTGTTTTTAAAAACGGCGCGCTATTTGTTCCTAAAACAAAAACAGTTTTACAAAAATTATTATCTTTGTATCACCCACATAATGGTAGTTTGTTTATAGAACACAAACCTGTTGAGATAGCAGAAAACGAAATAGATGTATTAGAGATAGAAATTAACGCTTTGAATGCTGCGCAGTCTCTAGATATAGATATGGCTGAAGCTGTTATGCGAGTAGAAAAAGGATCTGAAGTATCTAACATGAGTTCTAAAGAGCTTAAAAGAGATTTACTATTATATGCTAAGAGAAATCCTAGATTATTCTTAGAGTTAGTAAACGATGAAAATGTTATGCTTAGAAACTTTGGTATAAAAGCAACTGAACTTGGAATTATTAAATTATCTTCCGATCAAAGAACTTTTAACTGGGGATCAAATAATAGAAAACTAATGACAGTTCCTTTTGATGAACATCCATATTCAGCGCTAGCTGCTTGGTTTAAAACAGATGAAGGTATGGAGATATACGCTAACATTGAAAAACAATTAGGTTAATATCTTTAGTAACAATTATTAATAGCCACTCTCACCGGGTGGCTATTTTTATTTAGAATAGTAATCTTTTACTTTATTATGTAATTATATATATATTAAAAACAAGTAATAATGGCAGTAGTAATAGATACGGTATATCAAAAAGTTTTAGCTTTAGCAAATAAAGAACAAAGAGGTTATATAACACCTCAAGAGTTTAACTTGTTAGCTAGCAAAGCTCAATTGGAAATATATGACAATTATTTTGATAATATAAAAACGGCAGAAAGAAAAATAAAAAATCAGATGGGACACTCTGATGAAGTTGAGTTAACACAAGAAAAGCTAAATCCTTTTATAAATACACTAACAGCATCAACAACAAGTGCTACTGTTAATTTAAATGCTGATATATATAAGTTGATAAGTATAACAAGAGGTGGTAATATATGTTCTGAGGTAGATAATAGAGAAGTACACTACATTCAAAATAACCCACTTACACAAGCGACTATAGCTAGATCTATTTATACTCGTAGAGAACCTAGTGGTGGTAATACGTTAATAACTGTTTTTCCAGCTCCTACAGTTACTACATCTTTTATTATTACGTTTTATAAAAAGCCAGCCAAACCAAATTGGAATTACGTTGTTGTTAATGAAAAAGCATTATATAATACTAATGGTTCTACGGACTTTGAATTACATTTTAGTGAAGAAGAACATTTAGTAACAAGAATACTACAATTAGCTGGAGTTGTTATAAAACAACCTGATATTCAACAAGCTGCTATGGTAGATAAACAAATGAGTACTCAAGAAAAAAATAATTAATTATGGGATTACTAGACGGAACTAATGAAAACGCTTATTATTCAACACCTGGTAGTTATGGTAATTATCAGTTTACATCACTAGAGCATATTATAAATGCTTTTATGATAGCTTATGTTGGAGAAAGTAAAATAATATCTAAAGTAAATAGAACAGATGTTCAGTTCCACGCGATGCGAGCTATACAAGAACTTTCATATGATGTTCTCAGATCTATTAAGTCTCAAGAAATAGAAATACCTCCTTCATTAAAAATGATACTTCCTCAAGATTATGTTAACTACGTTAAGCTAGTTAGAGTAGGTGACGATGGTATTGAAAGAGTTTTATATCCAACCGGTAAAACGTCTAATCCATTTGCTATAACTCAAGATGATGATGGAGATTATTTCTATGATAATTTAAATGAAAATTTATTATCACAAACTGATAGTGATACTTGGACAAATTATCAAAATCAAGAAAATACAGATCCATACTCAGATGACTCTACAGATATTGAAATAGATAATAAAGGTAGAAGATACGGGTTAGATCCTCAACACGCTCAAGTTAACGGTTCTTTTTATATAGACTACTTAAAAGGATTTATACATTTTAGTTCAACTTTAGCTGGAAAAACTGTAACATTAAAATATGTTAGTGATGGACTAGGCACTGATGAAGAAATGATTGTACATAAGTTTGCTGAAGAAGCTGTATATAAACATATAGCTTATGGCATACTATCTACAAGATCAAACATACCACCTTTTATAATTCAAAGATTTAAAAAGGAAAGATTTGCAGAAACTAGAAAAGCAAAAATAAGATTATCAAATATTAAGATAGAAGAATTTACTCAAGTACTTAAAGGTTTAGGTAAACAAATAAAATAATAATATGCCAGAAATTAAACACACTTTTCAAGGCGGAAAAATGAACAAAGACCTTGATGAAAGGCTAGTTCCCAACGGCCAGTATAGAGATGCGATGAACATACAGGTTAGAACAACTGATGGGCAAGTTGGTTCTAATGGTGAAAACGTAGGTCTTGGTGATGCTGGTACTGTTCAAAACATAATGGGTACAGGACAAATAGGTAGTTCTATTCAACCTAGTTCAGGTGATTCGATGCATGCTGTTGCTAGTATTGCTTACGAAAAAAATGATGTAGCTTATTTCTTTTTTGCTTGTAATACTGAAATTCCAGATACTCAAGCTAATATAACTTCACAAACAATTTATTACGATAACATAGTTGAGCAACATATCAACGGAGCAACAACTCCTGTTGTGGTTGATAGGTTTGCTGTTACATCTACGTACGCTAACGCTGGTAGTCCAACTTTTAATACCAATGGTGTTTCTTTTGATGTTACAGATGGAACATTGTATAGAGTTGGTATGGTGGTTACGGCTCTTGACTCAAGTGATAGTAATTTAATTCCAGGTGCTATAATAAGTAGTGTATCTGGTAATACTATAACACTACTTAGTCAAACTGATCCTGTTACTTGGACGTTTAATAATTGTGTAGCTTTAATATTTGAAATACCAGAAGAAGATAGATTATTAAAATTTAAAAAAGATAACAACATAACTGGTGTTAACGTTATTGATGATTTGTTATTCTGGACAGATAACCTCTGTGAACCTAAAAAAATAAATATAACAAGATGTAAAGCTGGAACAACAAACTTTAACACTCACACTAAGTTAATGGTTGAGGACCCACTTTCTTTAAATGCTGAACTTGTTGAAGTATCTGATTTAGAACCTGCAGCTGTAAATATAGATTTAAAAGAAGAACATATAACCGTTATTCGCAAAGCACCTAAAACAGCACCAACGCTTCATATGGATGCTAGAAGTGAATCATCAACAGAAGCTGAAATAACTACTACAGATTTAAGTGAAGTTGTTAATGGAGACATAATAACCATTAATGATGATAATTTAAGTGCTACTCTTTTTAGAGCTGGTGATATTATTAAACTTACAGAAAACATCGAAGAAGAAGGTGTAACACCTGGTATTGTAAAAGTAACTTTTATTTCTTATATTGCTGATGATTTAACGGAAACACTTACACCTACAGGTGTAATTAAAGTAGAAGTTATATCAGTTAATGAAGAGGTTGGTATAGATAGTTTAAACTGGAGCACAACAGTTGAACTAACAAAACCTTTATTTGAATTAAAGTTTGCTAGATTTGGGTATAGATATAAATATGAAGATGGTGAGTATTCAAGTTTTTCACCCTTCTCAGAATTAGCTTTCTTACCAGCTCCTTACGACTATGAAGTAAAAAAAGGTTATAACTTAGGTATGGTAAACACCGTGCGTGAACTTGTTATTAAAGATTTTATACCTTGGATTGATAATCGTCCTCATGATGTAAGTGCTGTTGAGATTTTATATAAGACAACTGATTCACCTAATGTTTATACAGTAAAGACTATTGAAAGAGAGAAAGATGCAGAGTGGGAGTTGTACACTTTTAATGGTGAAACAGGTCAACTTAAAATAACATCTGAAATGATTCATCAGGTGTTACCTTCTAATCAAATACTAAGATCTTGGGATAACGTACCACGATATGCTCAAGCTCAAGAGATATCAGCAAACAGATTAATATACGGAAACTATATACAAGGTTACAACTTAAAAACATCTCCAGGTTTAATTCAATCAATATCAAGTGATGATACAGCTACTTTGTTTACTCCACAAAAATCAGTTAAATCAATAAGAAACTACAAGTTTGGTTTAGTGTTTGGAGATAAGTATGGTAGAGAAACTCCAGTTATATCAACTGGTTATTCTATTGAAAATACGATAGATGGAGTATTTGATACGTTAACTGGAGACATATTAGTAGAAAAGCAACTAGCAAAATTTGCTAATAGATTTACTCTAAAACAAGATTGGTCTAAGCCTAGTACAATGGAAGACGGCGCGCCAGAAACATGGATGGATTACGTTAAATATTATGTTAAAGAAACAACTAACGAGTATTACAACTTAGTATTAGACAGATGGTATAACGCAGAAGATGGTAACATTTGGTTATCATTTCCTTCTGCTGACAGAAATAAACTAGACGAAGAAACATACATTATATTAAAAAATGGTCATGGTAATCAAACTCCAGTAGAAGAAGCTGCTAGATATAAAGTTATAGCAATAGATAATGAAGCTCCTGATTTTATAAAGATAACACGTAAACACATGGGGTTAGTTAAGTTAGATGCAGACGATATATTTACAACTAATAATCCTACTATAAACACTGATGCACCGCTAGTGTTAACACAGGGTAGTGATATAGAAATAGGTGGTAGTAACTGGAATAACTTTTTAGGAAACTATAATAACAAGGGTGAATTAAAAATTAGAGTTGTTGGTAGAGACATGAGTGGTAATACTATTAATTCAGAGATTAGATCTGATAGATGGGTTACTGTAACTCATTTTGTCCAAAATGATGATGGCAATGGCGTTATCGCAGGTAGAGTATATTGGGACGAGTTGTTTGGATCTGATGGCAACATGGCTACTCAATTTTCAAATGCCGGTATAACATTAGTAGGTACCATGCAGTACCTATTAGAATTTAAACAAGAGATTGTAGAAAACAAACCAGAGTTTGATGGTAGATTTTTTGCTTTAATAGAAAGAGATCTTATTGTTCAAGAGAACATAATGAAACAAGCTGCTGTACAGGAAAACCTTGAAGTTGTAAAAAGTTATCTTGTTAGTTATATAGACACCACTCTAGTTAATCCAGCTGTAACAGGTGCTTTTATGGATTACAAATGGGGAGATAACTTCAATATCGCCTCTGCTTTTACAGATCCTGCTAATAATTTAGATCCAACACTCTATGATATTGAAACGCAAAAACAAAACCGTTTAAATTCATTTGGTATGGGTTACATATCTGCAAGTGCTCAAGATGTAGCTTACGGTGATTCAATAATTTATGCTACAACAGCTGAAGGTGCTAAAGATTATTGGAACTCAATTGAATCACACTATAATGAGATTAATAATAACGCAGAAATAACAAAAATATTTCTTGATGGAGCTAGAGCCGCTAAATTTAAAATTAGTGATCCAAATCAAGTTGGAAATAATTTTGTTGTTAATGATGGTGATGTTGATTTTGGTAGAAGAATATATGGTTATAAACCAACAGCATTAGATGCAGGTGGAGCAACAAATGGTTTAGGTAGAATGATATTTTCTAGACAAGATAGAAATGACGAAGGCACTGTTGCTTACAACTCTCTAGAAGATGCTACTGATGATCCTGGTAGTGGTTTCCAAGGTTTTTTTAATCAACCTGGTACTATATTTAGATTTGCAGCTGATACGTCTAATAATGGAAAACCTCATCTATACAAAACAGTAAATCTTAACCCAGAAACTCAATTAGCTGATTTTGCGGCTCAAGAAGGAAATAATAATGATTCTTTTGTAAAAAACCACAAAGCTGGAGCTTCTTATATGACTAACTCTAGTACTGCTAATTTTCCTGATTCTAATGGGTATTGGGGATCAGGAACTGTAGATGGTATTGGACCTTTTGTTTTTGTAGATGATGCACCTTGGACAACTAATGGTGGACCTGGAAACACTAGTTATAACCCTCAAGGACAACTTGCTTGGGCAATATCTCCATACGAAACTGTTGATAGCGGTGGAATATTAACTGAAGATATATTAGTTGATTCAAGTAGTGCGTCAGCTAAAAGATCTTATATTAGATTTGAGTTTAGAAGATTAGATGAAAACGGAGAATTAACAACAGAAGGTATTATTCCAAGTGATTTTGATCCTAGAGGATTAGTTCAGCATGACGGTAAAGACCAATTTGAAATACAAATAATGAACTTTGTTCCTACTATTGGAGATGAAGACACAACAACTAACGGTGCGGTTTGGGAAACAGAACCCAAAGAAGATGTTAACTTAGATTTATACTACGAAGCTACACAAGGTTTACCAATGGTGTTGACCCGAGATAACTGGAGTGCGTATGCTCCAATTTTTTGTAATATAAAAGTTAAGTCTGAAGCAGATGATGGTACTTTAAGTTTAGTAGATTTAACGGTACCAGAAGTAACAACAACAACAGATTTTGGTGATGATGGTGTTGAAGGTGGAGATGACGACACAACGGTAACTATATCAACGCCAACTCTTGAAAACTTTAAATTAAGTAACGCGGTGTTTACTAACACTGGTATGTCTGTTCGAATAACTCATAACGTTATAGGAAGTAGTGCTGACGTAGCTAATACAGCTATACTAGTTGGTCAGTACATAACGTTTATACATAACGATGGATTAGAAACAACTACTAAGGTTCTTGGTTTTACTGATATTGACGGTAATGTTTCAGCTAGTGCAACTGGATACTACTCTATTGATACAGAGGTTTGGAAATATGCTGTTAAATTATCTTGGTTTAATTGTTATTCATTTGGTAATGCTGTTGAATCTGATAGAATAAGAGATGACTTTAATGCTCCACAAATAGATAATGGAGTTAAAGTATCTACAACAA
>Ga0208669_1000674_pt1 | contig 13353 bp, 15 predicted proteins | sample 21_taG_FD_184095 | JGI IMG/M metagenome (GOLD analysis project Ga0208669, IMG submission 184095) | Marine viral communities from the Subarctic Pacific Ocean - 21_ETSP_OMZ_AT15319 metaG (SPAdes) (version 2) | ecosystem: Environmental > Aquatic > Marine > Oceanic | place: Pacific Ocean | collected...
TTACGGCTACCAACCGCATACTTGTACCTTATTTTGTAATAACTTTTATCAAGCATTGAATCACCAGATGGTTTGTTTTTTATTGGTGTATCACTTTTTACAGATTCTGCAAGTTGTATCATATCGCTTGCCCAATCTTCTTCGCTTTGGTTTTCATCATCTACATCCCTAACATCAACCAATTCCCATTCATTAGAATCAATTACTTCGCCCTCAAGCACGTTTAACGCATCTTGTAATAGTTTATCACTATCTTCATCTTTTAATGGTTTAGAAGCCATTATCTCAAGTTCCGTATCTTCGCTTTTAACGCCTGTTTCTTCTTCTTTTTGTTCTTCGTTATCAAAAGAATCTAAATCCATAAATTCAAGCGGCTCAAGTGTTTTAAAATATAGATTTAAACTAATATCATTATATGAAAAGATCTCATCTAACGAATCAATTATCAAATCCTGATACGGTTGGATAACAACGTTATTAAATAATAAATTTGCGTTTTTAATCTCATCCGCATTGCTACCAAGAGAACTATTTCCATCACGTAAGCCAATTAGTAATGGCGATGTCACGCGGTGCATTACTTGTATCTTACGTTGGCACTCTGTAGATAGATATTCATAGTGTGCAGGAGCATCATTTAAAGGTACATCTTCAACAGTTGTTTTGCTTTCTGCGTTGTTGTTAAACGCGACAATTACTTTTTCTCCGTAGCTGCCCGTTAACTTGCCTAAAACATCGTTTTTAATTGCTAATTGCTTCTCACGATCTGGTACACCATTGTTAAAATTTATGACCTTTGTGCCACTAAAAGATGATTGTGCATCATTAATTAAATAATCTGCAATTTCCTTTTCTAACGTAGGATAGCTTGTACCCCAATCCGCAGGCGAATAATAGTAGAAACCTGTTACGTATCTTTTAATTATATAAATTTCGTTTTGCGCTCCACTGCCAAAAACAGGAAACTTTTTTAATTTTGTGTTTCTTGTAACCGCACTCCAATCAGGCGCATAGAAATAATGCTTAACGTTACCCTTACCATCCATTTTTTCTGCTCGTAATGTTTCACGTGGAAAATGTGTTATGCTTGCTATCTTATCCTTATTATAAGTAATTTGAAAAGATGCTTCGCCTAATAGTTTTAAATCTTGACAAACTCTGCGTAAATCTTTAGGTTTTAATAAAGATCTCATTTGTGCATATTGCTCTGGCTTTCTGCTTGAATCCGTTGCATCAATCCCTTTCCCATAAATACAATTAACAACACCATTAATAACAGCATTGTTTGTTGTGCTATCCATATAAGCATCAATCAAGCATTGATAATAATCATTATTATCGCCAATACCAACCCAATCCTTGTTTCTTTCTTCAACTACCGTTGGGCGTTCGTATTGCCCTAATTGTATTAAGTGTAAATTATCCATTATAATATATAAATTGATTATCTCCTGTGCTTTGTTCTATGTATACACCATTACTAATTTCATAATCTGATAACGTTTGATCGCTGCAATACATTTTATCTTTAAATATAATTGTGTTATCCGTTGTGTTGGTTATTGTAATAGTATAATAATTGTTTTCTACCAAAGCCTGTGTTGTTGTATAAGTGTAAAAATAATCTAATTCTACAAATGTAGCTGTACTATCTGTTAAAATAATTTTATTCTGTGCTTCAGATTTGATAATTAGTTGATATGTTTTTGCACCGCTTATTATTTCGCGTGGAATGAAATTTATTACCCTTGTTCCTGTCGTTGTAAGTATCTGCATATTGTATCAAAATAATAAAAAAAAAGGGGAGGCTAACTACTTCCTCCCCACCAATCAAACTATATATTATGAATCACACAATTATGAATTATGTTAGCTATTAGTTCCTACAGTTACAGTAACTGTTGCTGAACTCATTCCTGCATAAGGATCAGCAGATGTACCACCACTAACAAAGTTGGCAGGATCAGTTTCCATACCACTTAATGTTAATGTGTATCCGCTTAAATCACCCATTGCAGTACCAGATGCAGCAGCAATAGTAGTAATCTCCATTCCGTGTTCTAAACCGCACTGAAAGAAATTACCGTTTCTATCCTCTACGATTACGTGAGGTCTTCCGTAAGCCATCAACTTCAATTCCTTATGAAATTCTTTTTCCATTTTAGGAAAAGTTAAAGTTAATGTTTGCTCTGCAAATGTAGTACCATTCTCTCTTGATGAGGTAATGGTTTGATCTAAAGAGTTTGTACCCTTTAGCTCGTATTGAAAGGCAGTAAAAGTTCCTGAAAGATCAGTAATTTCGTCATTTGTTTCTGTAACTGTTCCTAATGAACCATAGTTTACAAACCAACATCTAACTAAACCACCAACAACATCTTTACAAGGTACTTTACGCCCAATTGTTAAATCACAAGCCATTGTTAAAAGTTTTAAAAAGGAGGGTAATTACAACCCTCCATTATTAATTAATTTCTTATGCGTGGTAAAGAACGATATCTGAACCAATACCATACTGAACACCAGAAGTATATCTCATTATACATCTTACATTTTGCGATCCATCAAGATCACTCATATCTAACAATTTCACTTCGTTATGATCAGAAAGTAATCCTGTTCCAAAGAAAAGGTTAGATTTTTCAGCAGCCATTGCAGTATCATCTGCCATACCTTGCGCAACGAATAATTTTACACCATCAAATGATAAACCACCGTTATTCCACCATTGTGTACCTTGATTGTTAACACCATTTGCGCCTAATCCGTTAGAACCAAACCCGCCTAATGCTCTCACATAAGCTCTTGCAATGTTAGAAGATACATATAGATATAAATCTTCTTTACCATAAATTGCAGAAGGGATTACATCAACAATAGATCCTAATTTATCAATTACGTTTGCAGCAGTTACCGCAGCGTGAGATGCAACATCAATTACATCAGCATCAGCCAAAGCCAATGTAACTAATCCATCGTGCTCGCCTGCTGTAGCATTAACACCTTCCCAGATGTTTTGTTCAGTTTTTTCAGCAACTAATCCTGCAACGTGTCCGATAATAAAATCAGAAAATTTAGGAGGCATTTTATCATATGCGCTATATCCCATTTGTGCAGCTTCCCAATCTGATTGGAAATCTGATTTACAGAATTGTAAGTTAACTTGAAATTCTTCAGGTTGTAATATTCTTTCAGTTAATGTAACAGCACCTGTTGCAGTAAAATCGCAAGAAGCGTCTTTAATTACGTTAGCATCAGTTGCAACCTTTTTGATTACAGATTTGTACTTTACATTTGGTTTTACTTCTATTCCACCATTTTCAATAGTAGAACCAGAAAGTAATGCAGCAGCAATATACTTGCCCGCAAATTCCCCTGCATATGTGCTTGTTATACTTGTAGTAGTAGCCATTTTTGTTTTTTTTAATTATTAAATATTTTGTTATATACTCTATCTTTAGTAGTTTCAGTTCTATTACTTGCAATAGTAAAAAGAACGTTTTTTGAATCCTCTTCAGGATTATGTTTAATTGGTTCAACCAATTCATCTTTTACAGATGATAATTCAGTAACAACTTCTTCTTCTGTTTCTTCTTTAGTTTCTTCAGATAGTTCAGTTTCACTTTTTAACTCTGTAATTAATGCTTTAAGTTCTTCAATGGTAGAATTAAATTGTTCTACGCTTACAAATTGAACTTCTTCTTTTGCTTCCACTTCTTCAGTTTCCGCTTCTTCTTCAGCTTCAGCCTCTGCTTCCGCTTCCTTAATACTATCGATTAAACCTTCTTCTTTAACAACAAGAACTTTACCTTCGTATTCGTATTCACCAACAGGCAATGCAATTTCTTCTTCTTCTGTTTTAATGAAGATTGCTTTTCCTGCTTCAAACGATTCTGCAACAAGTACAGTACCATTCTCAAGTACGATTTCAGCTAATTCTGTTTTGGTTTCAGAAAGTTCAACACCAACAATATTTTTGATTTTGTTTAGTATTTCGTTTGCTTTCATAATTTTATTATTATATATACTTAATGTAAAAAAAAACGTTAAGTGTTATGCGGTTTTACAAAAAAAATTTTATATTTTACCAATTCCCTGTGCCTGTAGGCTTCCATCACAACATTTACTACTGTATTTTTTTCCATCTGGACATAAACAACCCCTATTACTATTTTTAGGAGATGTGTTACTTGGTGTTTTCCATTTACTTTTCATAATTATTATTTTAATTTATTTTGTGTTTCTCGCAAGGCATATACCATTCTTTGCCTTCAAATTCGTGCGTATGAAAACCTTTGCAGCCAATGTTCTCTGCCATTTCCTCCGCTTTTTCCTGTGTGCTGTAAGCCAACCTATCATCTATAATTGCAAAATCATTATCAATTACCATTGATGCTAAATTGATTTCACCTAATTCTTTTAATTTACTTTCTGACCATCTTAATCCTGCTTTGCCTCCCCATAGTAAATAACTAATTGTGCCGCAGGCTTCGTTATTACCTTCATCATAGTATTCCTCTGCTCTGCTTAAATAACTGTACATCCTTTTAATTGTTTGTAAACTGATGTTTTCTTTATTAGCTAATTGTTGCGCACGTATTTTACCAACCTGTGTAGCGCATTTATTGTTAACCTTTTCGTTAAATTCAATACCTCTTTTAGCATTATTACTAACTCCTGATGGATAATCATTATATGTTTCCAACGTAATATTTTTGCCATTTTTTGTTCTTTTATCTTTTTTAATTAATGCCCTAATGTTGTTTAACATATACTGCGCATCTGATTCTTCAATGGCTTGTAGTTCTGCTTTTAAATTAGGTTTCTTAATCTTTGCCTTATCCGCGAAATATCCCTCAATACTAAAACCTTTTACTTTTCCGCTTTTTACGTAATCGTTCCAAACCTCATCGTTTTCTACTTTCATACTAATCATCCAAGTGCCTTCTGGTACATCTAAACTGTATTTGGCTGTTTTATCCATTTTAGTATCTTCAACAATCCAAGATTCAACAACCGTTAAATCGTTTATGTTCATACTATGTTCAAGTGTTGCATTGTTTTGATTACCGTTCATAAAAAATAACTCGCTTGCTCTACGTACTGTTTCTTTTGAAAAATACACGTAAAACATTTCTTCGCCATTCTTGCGGAAGATTGGTTTGTTAGGTATCAAAGCTGCGCCCATTAAAATCCTTTTTTCTTCATCTATTTGTGCAAGTTTTACTTCTTGCTCTGCTAATGCAATGAAGTCGCTTTCAATTGCAGGTGATTCTACGATGGAAACCGCATCTATGCCTGTAACCTCGTTTTCTTCATCCAATAATAATTCTACTATTTCCATTTTGTTTTATTTTAAAAAGTTGCTGTTTGTATTGTATTGTTTTGTAATTGTTGTGCTGTTGTAACATCTTGCGCAACAACAAATGCCTGTACTGGTGGTTGCTGCCCTATTGCTGATGCTATCTGATTAAATCCGTTTTGCCCTACTACATTAAAAGATGGTGCTTGTGAACCTGCACCAACGCCAGTTCCTATACTTGGAGTTGTTACTGAACCGCCCCCTGTTCCTGTTGGTTGAAACTTTTGTGATGCTATTGCTGCAATCTGAACCGCTCCCGCAACACCCATTGCAACCATATTAGCAACTCTTAATGCCTGCATTGGTGTTGGATCTGTTGTTTCTGCTGCCGTTTTCATTATAGCTTGTGCAGTATTAATACCTGTTTGAGCTATACCTACTGCTTTATTAATATTAAATGCTTTTTTTGCACTTTCTTCATCTTTCTCTGCAAAGATATTAGCCAACTCATTAATTGAATTTAACGCACTTGATGCTATTTCAAATTTCATATCTTGCGTTGCTCGTTCCCTTTGTATTTCAATATCTGCATATTTCTTTTTTACAGCATCTATTTCCGCAGCTTGTGCTTCCTCAATTACTGTAACATCTTCACCATATTTTTTTGCTTCTTCTAATAAAGTAAAATACTTGTCTTGAACCGCATTAATTTCTTGTTGTTCTTTGCTTAATTTACTATCAAAATATAAATTTTCTAATTCTTCCTTTTTAGCTAAAAAATCATTATATTCTTGAAGCTCCCTTTCCCTATCTTTTTGTTCTTCTTCTGCTGCTTTATCTCTGGTAGCTTTTCTGTCTTTTATACCTTGCGCCTCAATGTTATTTAAATCTAATTGCAGACCAGCCAAATCGCTTTTCATTTGTTCCGCTTTTAGTCTTGCCTCGCTTAACGTTTTCTCTCCTTCTTCTTTAGTTGCTTCAGGGTCAAAAACTAAACCAGCTACATATTCAGTAGCATCTCCAATAAAGTCCTCAAGAGCAGTTGACGGTTTTATTTTCAAATCTATTTTTTCATCTCCAAAAATTATTCTCCCCGCTTTCGTGCTTTGAAGTTGTTCAAATAAATAATTTATAAGATTAGAGGCTTCTTCAATTCCTAAAGCTATTAATCTTGGAACACCAGCAACCCAATACAAATAAATCTCAATAACATCTTGCAACGATTCGTTCCAACTTGTTGTGCCTTCTAATTGTGAAGCATTAAGTTCTTCTTGAGCAGTAATTAACGCTATTTGAGCATCTAACTGTTTTTGTAAAGCTTTCATTCTGAACTTCACAATTTCCTCTTCTGTTGCTCCCTGTAGCTTCATATTGTTAATTTGAAGCGCTCCTAATTCAGCTTCTCTTTCTGCTGCGCTCACAAGCTTTTCAGAACTGTCAACTCTATCTCTTTGTGCTTCGCTTATGCCTGTAATTGCAGCTTTTAACTTATCAAAGTTTGCAATTAATAAACCAACTGCTACAACTAATGCACCTATCCCTGTCGCTATCATTGCGCCTCTTAACCCTTTAAATGCTGCTGATGTAGTATTAACTGATCCCGTTAATGTTTTCATTACAGCGGAAGCTATTAAAGTGATTGTATTATTAGCTTTTTGTAATAACGTATTTGTTTTAACAATGTTGTTAAATAATTTCATTCCAGATGAAACCCCTTCAATAGCACCTTTAAATGCCATTGAGATACCAATTGCTTTTTCTATGTTTTCAGCAGTTTCTTCAACAGCTCCACCAGTACCACCAAGCAATACCATTGCGCCAGTCATATCACCAACAGCACCAACAACACTTCCAAATTCACTTGCAACCTGTTCAGAATCTAATGATTCAAGCGATAGCTCTGTGTTTTTAATTTGCTTTTGTGCTTTAATTAATTCATTTGATAATCTTTTAAATTCAGCACTTCCAAAATCTGCGCCTTTTAATTCATTTGATAATTTTTCAATTTCATCTTCAAGATCGCCAATGTTTTTTATTGCCTTTTTAGTACCTACCTCAAGTTCAACTGTAAATGTTTTCATATTCTTTTATCTTATTTTGTGTTTCTCCTTCTTCCCAAGTTTGTACAAATTTATTTTTGCCCAATGCTATGTTTATATGTTTATCATATAATTTATTTTCTTTACAAAATTGTAATGCTTCTAATATTGTTTTCATTATGGTGCTTCGTTTAATAGTTCAAATGATGTTTCACCGCTTTGCAGTTTAATACTCATTTTATTAATTGTATATGTTCTATCGTTAATAATTATTTTATCATCTAATGATAACTTTAATATTATACCAAGTGGTAATATTGCGCTAAAATTATAAATTCTAATCCTTTTATTAAATACCCTTGTAATGTAATTTTCATAATATAATTGGAATAAACTATTATTGTTTCCACCAAAATCTGTTAAATCATAACTGTTGATTTCACTGCCAAAATTTAAATTATATGCAGGCGCTGTTGATGTATTTCCTATTGTTGGTGCATTATGTGGCATCCAATAATCAGATACTGCTGTTTGTGTACCTGCGGCAGGTAATGAATTATCCTCTGGTCTTGTGCTGTCAATAAAATTAATTTGCGCTCCTAAAGTATATTGGTTGTAAACACCATAAAACAATAAAGGATTTCCAACAACAGGCTCAAATTTCTCATCAACGTATGCACCATATTGTATTCTTTTAACGTTTTGTAATCCTGATTGGTTTCTTAACCTTTCATATAACATATGCTCAAATGGTGATTCAACCTTATAATCATCGCCTGTATTTATATTGGATTTATAATTTAGTTCTCCGTATTTTCTGTTGTTTAGGTTTTTAAACTGTGTTGCTAAAAATGTTTTACTATCTACATATTCAAAATCTATTGCTTTAAATGGTATTGAATTAGATACTGTATGTTCATCAGTTTTTATGTATTCTGTAATGTTATGCGTATCACCGCCTGCATAATAATCATCCAATGTTTGTACAACTATTTTACCATCAAAATTAACATAAGCAGTTAAATTAAACATTTTAAATAATCCCTTTAAAAAATCAAGCACTTTCATTTTAGGAATATTTTCTGTAATCTCTAACAAGCCATCCTGCGGTGTTAACGTAGATGAATTACTTGTCATTGTTGCAATAAATGTATTTGTATTTGTTGTTGTTCCGTTAAATATTGTGTTAGTATATGTTAAACTGTATTTAGCTTCAAATTGAAAACTTTCTTCTGTTGTAACTCTGCCAACAAAAAAATTCCTGACCTGTGGTAATGTGTTTATATCAATAGGACCATTTGGACCTATTATCATTGTAATGGATTGTGTACCTGTTTGATTTTGTGATGATACGTATGTTTCCCAATTATTAGATCTAACTATTTCAACATCATACGGTACATTTGTGTAGCCGCCCGCAGGTGTTATTGTTAACTGCATTGTTAATTGTTCAGATATTAAATTAACATTTGTTGTTGGTTGAAAACGCATTACACCATTGCCAGTATTGAAATATGTAGTTGAAGAACTATTTGTAAAATCTGAACAGTTTGAACCTGTACAAGTATATGCATCAGAATTACCCACCCAAGTGCCTGCAAGTGCCATTTTTTTAATATCCCTATGCAACCACATATACAAACTATTCATTGGTGCTGAATCAAAAAACTCACTTGTTTTAAATTCTATCTCATCGTATTGTTCTTCAATTGCTTTTACAATATGTTTTACTAATATTGCTGGTTTTAAATCCTCTGGCAATACTCCGTGCCTGTTGTAATTTAAATTGCCGCCTGATGTACCTCCCCAACTTACATTACCAACATTTGTTCTTGATATTTGATAACTTTCACCGTTTGACATAATATTTGATGATATACTTAAGTGATTATTATCATCTATTGCAGTTACCAATGCGTAAGTTGTATCAGTTATATTTTTTACAATATCATTAACCTGAACAACATTTGTAAAGTTTTCTGATGTATCAACTAATTTACTTGATGCAGATGAGGTTGCAACACCACTAACAATTACATCTGCCAATCCGCTACTATCATAAATATATCTTTGGCTGTGTGTAATTAATGGATATATAATTGCATCCGTATATGAAACACTATCAACTGTAAAATCTAACCCTGCGTTTAAACCTGCTAAAACATTTGCAGATGTATTATTATGATTAAAATTATTTAACCAATCTAAATCGCTTAATTGATCCTCATTAATAATATCTGATATTTTAACAGTATCACCAAAAAAAGTTGCTTTATACATTGATGCCTCACCATTACGAATAACAACTTCTTCAAGTTTTATCTTACCAAACTTAAAATGGAAATGATTCAACTCAATTCTTGCATTAGCCATTATTTGATTATCAAAACCTTCAACATCTGGATTGTACCACCATTTGAATATCTTGTTATTTGTTTTGCTTGCAGGTAAATTAAATGTTTTACTGTAATCCGTAAATACTTTATCTATATCCTTTACATCTTGTATTACCTGTGTAAGTTCAATTAGATCTTCTTCCATTAAATCAACACGAACATAGTCCTGTGCCGTTGTAGTAGTTCTTAATTGTGGCTGTATGTATAATATAACTTTTTGCATTATCTAATGTTGTTTACTAAATCAAATGCTTTTTCAAAATTCATTGTATAATTTATTAGCTTATCGTTTAATCCTGTTTTATAAGCAAATGAAGTATCTTTTACCTTAACTGGAATTACAACATCATCAGGATCAGTAACCCAAACATATTCACTAACCATTAATTCTTCAAATGTTTCATTCATTGAATCAGGAACAAAACCACTATTTAATAGTATTGATTCCCTACCATTTGCATTAAATGATTTATCTGCGTGTCCTGTTGTGCTGTATGAATTATATGTAATTGTAGTTTGGCAATCTTCTTCACGTAACGACTCCGTTACTGTTCTTGCTTTGAATATACTGCGGTTAAAATTCTCTCGCCTTGTATCTAATGATTCAGTTGATTTTTTAAAAAAGAATAAATCCTGCATTGCTCCCCATCTATTTAAAAAGGTAACTCTATTTACTGGATATTTACATTCATCTAATTGTTCAATGGTTATTGTTCTTGTAGATGAGGTATCATAAGTAACAACCGCTTGATCGTATTCTTGTGATATTGTTGACTTACTTATATACTGAATCTTTTGCTCTGAATTACCTGCATCTGTAACGGTTGTTGTTGCTATTGTGCTTCCGTTTAATTTCCAAGCCACACTATTTACACGTTCTGGATTTACTGGTAACACTAAATTAGATCCTTTATTATATTGCATATAGTTCGCAGTAATCATTGCCGTTGGTTCAGTAACATAATTAACACCTTCTTTAAATTTATTAAACCCCTCTTGTATTAAATATTGGTTTGTAACACTTGGAGATATTGCACTACCATTTGTTTCAAAACCTGTTACCGTTACTTGCATCCAAAAAGATTGCGTTGCTGCTGACCCTCCGTGTGTTCCGTTAAAGGTTTGTATTAAATGATCGTTTGCAATTTCACTAATATCAAATGTAACACTTGTTTCACCAGGCAATACTTTTTTCTTTAATGTGTATTGACCATATATTCCACCACAGGTTGGTAATGATCCAGAATTACCCTCATATATTGATATTGATATTTGAAAGTAATCTATGCTATATGTAGGGCTTGCATAATTTGTTGTCCTAATAAAATATGGCGATCTTGTTCTAACTATTGTACTCATATTAATTTATCTTTTATTACTGCTTCCGCAAAATCATCCCCAAAAAGCTCTTGCCCTTTTTCAAATGGTTTTGTAAAAAACAATGTTGCTCTAATTCCTTTTTTGTAAATGCTTCTTGCTATTAAAAAATTTAATGATTGCCTTTTTAAAAATTTGCCTTCCTTATCTCTTGGTGCTATGCCTTTTCTAACAGTCCACTTATCAAACGCTTTTGATGGTGGCATTTTGTTAGTGTATTTAAATGGAGAACTTCCGCTTTCTGGATATGTTGATTCCGCACCCTTAACACCTTGATCTACAAACTGCCCATAATACTCGCCTTCAAACTTAACGCTTGTATCTTTAATGCTGTAACTTAATGAATCAGATAATCGTTGTGAAGCATTGTTTTTACCCCTAACTAAATTATTCCTTGATTCACGTATTACGTAATCAGCATACTTTTTTAATATCTTATCAAATTCTTTCATTAACAATGTGTCATTTCATCTTTTGCGCCAATATCAAACGTTACTGCCCATCCTGCGAGCATATTATCAAAACGTTCTGTAAATGGTTCACAGCTTGCATCTGTTAATAATTCAAACTCATCTCTGTATGGCTCTGCTTTTTGCAATACTCTTATTACCCTTGTAGCTAATGCCAGTTGTGTGTTTAGTATATCCTGCCTGTTATCATTGCCCCTGTATAAATCTGTTGTTTGCTCATTACTAATATCTACTAAATCCATAAAGAATATTGTAATGTTCATTGTTACATACTGGTTGTTTATTGTGGCATTGTTTATCATTACGTGTGCCAATGGAAATAAACTCTGCTTCTTTAAATCAATATCAGCAATATCACCAAATGTTATTTCGTTGTTAAACGGCTCTGATGTAACTACCGTTTTAATTTTATCTATTACGTTGTAAAAACTTTTCATAATAATTTTATATATAATGGAGCGTGTTCTCCTAATTCTTCATCTATAAATTCATTCAGCCAATCAAGTGCTTCATCAAAATCGCTATCATCTTGTTTCATAATAATATCTAAACACTTCCAATAACTATATACTGCACGTGCAGGTTTAACTGCTGTAACACCTAAAAACGCATCTTCAAAACCATCAGCAAGTATTACATATTCATCCTTGCCAAACATTTCACGATCCATTATTTCTTTTAAAATATCATCTCTTTGCATTGCTTTTTATTATGTGTTGTTCTAATTCTGCTTTATCTTTTTCAAATGATAAGTGCATCAAACAAGTATGCAGTTTCATATTTGTAATTTGATCTATCATCATAATATCCCCCTTGCATAATCCATAGATGGATTGATACCAACCCCATTTAGCACTGAAGCTCTCAAATCTTGAGGCAGGTCCACTTCCTCCTGTGTCGCTAAATAATTCAGGATACGAAGTTGTAATTCGTTGCTTAAATTGTAAAAAAAAACAAGCGCCCCAAATACAATATCTAAAGTTATGTTTTGCAAATCGTATGCTTCTGCACTTTCGTAAGGATCAATAATGTATTCTTTATCCTTTTCAAAATTAATAGGCCTGTATAATACGCTCATTGCTTTGTGCATTAAATTCCAATCAGCAAGGTAAGTATCCAAATCAACATATTCTCCAAATGTAATATCATCCAGTTTAGGTATAAAGCCATATTGTACACCTTTGTATTTAAACCTATCAATAAACATAGGTTGCTTTTTAAACAATTCATCTATAGCTGTACATATTTTATTAACGTAATTCATCTTAATAGTTAACACCTGTTTAAGCGGTACATTGCAAAATATCTCTATCATCTTTTGTTGTAAAAATGAATCAAGTTCTTTACCTTCTGAAATCTTTAACCACTTCTGGTATTGCTTAAGTGTAATTTCTTCAAGTGATTCTGGTACTTTGATTTGTGCTTTCATAGTTATATATAATGTAAAAAAAAGTGCTTAGTGTTATGCACGTTCTTTATCTTTTTTTATTTTATCTTTTCTTATCTTAATGCTTAAGGGGTGCTTAAGCCACGCTACAATTAAAACATTGCTCTACCTGCTTTAATCATATACTCCATTTTCTTTTTATCAATGAACTTAAGATACTTAATTAATTGTTTTATTTTAATATAAATGATACTCACCTAAATGTGGATTCTGTAATTGATAGCTTACTGCATAACGTAATGCATCAATAGCGTGATTAAAATTATCTACTGGTGTTTGGCTTTTCTTTTCTAACCAACAATAGTTGTTAAGCTCTTTTATTATA
>Ga0208669_1000675_pt1 | contig 13348 bp, 6 predicted proteins | sample 21_taG_FD_184095 | JGI IMG/M metagenome (GOLD analysis project Ga0208669, IMG submission 184095) | Marine viral communities from the Subarctic Pacific Ocean - 21_ETSP_OMZ_AT15319 metaG (SPAdes) (version 2) | ecosystem: Environmental > Aquatic > Marine > Oceanic | place: Pacific Ocean | collected...
TAAAAAGTCATAGTTTTAGCCCTGCTCAATTTAGGATTACATATGAAGATACCAAGATATAAAAGTGAAGGTGGTACTACTATTAATAGTAGTAGATCATTAACTACAGGTACTCAAACAGGTGGTGCTGTAGCTAATCTTGGTGTAACTGCAATAAACAAAATAACAGAATACGCTAGTAAAAAAAATGCTATTGATGCTAAATTAAGAAGATTAGATATTAATACTAATAAAGATTTATCATCAGCTATGATGTATGGTAAAACTTCTGATTACCAAAATTCATTACAAAATAGACCAGATTTTTTAACTCCAGATAATTGGTTAATAGATTATGACAAAAGTGCGGCAGGATGGGAAAAAGAATTTAAAGCTGGATTAGATGAGCAAACTTGGAAAGAATACCAACCTTTATATTATCAAAAATTTTTTGAAGCTAGAAATGATGTAGTTAAAGCAGTTAATAATCAAAAACTTAAAAACGCAGGTCATGCTTTTAATGAAGCAAATACTGCATACAAATCATCTGTAGAACAATCTACTTCATTATCACAAATAGAAGCACAATATGAATTGTACACAGAATTACATTTAAAGAAAAATGTAGAAACTAATTTGTTTGACCAAAAAACTTTTAATGAAGTTAAAGAAACAACTAAAAATTGGACAAATGTAAAATACGGAATGTTACAAGCTACAAAAGATTTAATTATTAAATCACCTAATGGTAGCCAAGAAGTTGATTGGAATAATGTAACATCTAGACTTAAAAACAAAAATTTTAAAATAGTTGATATTGAAGGTAAAGAATTAACTGTTGATGATGATTTAAGAAAAGAATTAATTAAACAAGCACAAGATGAATTTACAAATCAAAACTCATTACATACAAAACAAAAAGAAGAAAAAGATAAAATAACTAAAACAGATTTTGTTGATAGAATTATTGGTTTAGAAACTGGTACTAAAGAAGGTCAAGAAAATGCTAAAAATTTTATGGCTGATTTAGAAAATTCAGACTTAGAACCAAGTACAAAATTATCTTTAAGAACTGCTTATAATGCTTCTTTAAATAATATGAAGAATGGTAAAAATAGTTGGAATAGTGTTGAAGGTAATCAAGCATTAGCAATAACTACTTATCTTATTGGTTCTGGTGCTATGGATACTGAAAAAGAAAGAGAAGTTATATTTGATTTGATGGCTAAAGGTTTACTAGAACCTAAAACAGCAATGAGTTTATATAAACAAAGTGGTGAATTAACAAAAAGTAGAAACTCATACAAAAAAGATATTACTACAAAAGCTACATCTATGTTGATGAAAGAAATAGGTGCTGACGAAGGTGTGTTAGGAATGTTAAATAGTTTACAACAATTACCAGCAGAAGATAGAACAAGTGCTTTATTAGGCGCATTAGATAGTGGAAAAATGACACAAGAAGCATACAATGCTATGAACAATATGTATAGATTACTTGCTGAAGGTGAACGTAAAGGATTTACATATGAAAATATGTTAGTTAATAGAAGACATCCAAATTACATTTTAAATGATTTAATTGAAACTTATAAAGGTACTATAAGTAATGAAAGATTAAATGAATTACAAAATAAAATTAAAGGTATTGTTGGCCCAACAGCTACAGACCAATCTTTTTATATTATGCCTACTGAATACTTTGTAGGTAAAACACCAAGTAATGCTAATCTTGTTATGCCTCCAAGAAATGAAGGTGAAGATGTTATTACTTATCTAAAACGTGCTAAAAAATTAATTAAAAGAACAAACGGATTACCTAGTATTGTTACTGGAGAAAATGTTGAAACATTAGATATATCTGATTTGTTTATAATGCCAGATTTTGAATAACTATGAAAATAACAGCTTTACAATTATCACAAGCTGGGTTTGATGCAGACACAGTAAAATCGTATGTTGATACCCAAATACCTCTTTTAGAAAAAGCAGGATTTAATAAAAAAGAAATTTACAATAGTTACGGTATAGTACCTATTAAATCTAATTCATTATTAGATACTGATATGCAGGATGACACAACTGCTATTACAGAAAATGAAATGCCTTTAGGTAAAAAAACATCATTAATGAAATTACAAGATGATGAAAATGCTAACACTATTAAATCTAACAAAACATCTGACGGTAAATATAATCTTAAAAATACTACATTTGATTTATTAAAGAATGAAGATCAAGCTAAAATTGTAAAAAAAATAGATGAGGCTTATAAATTATTTAAAGAAGATGAAAATGGTAGAATAGGATTTATAGATAATTGGATGGAAAAATATTATCCAAACATAGCTTATGAAAAAGAAAAATTTAAAGGTAGTGTAGATTTAACTTTAGCAGAAAGTGCATTAAATGATGAACAAGTTAAATTATTAGAAAACGCACAAGCTAAAGATGCTATTGCAGGTAACTTTGGTTTTGATAAAGACACAGGTAGATATCTTTTTGATACAAATTTTGAACAAGCTGAAGATGAAAGAAAAGCTAATGAACCTGTTAATGTATTACATACAGCTTTTTCTACAGGTGCAAATTCAAAAACAATGTTAGAATATGCTAAACAAAATTATGAATTTAATGATATGCAAATTATGTATCTTAATGAGTTCATGTCATTTGTTTCAGCATTAGAAAGTAATAATAGAAATATTTATAATGCAGATGGTAGTGCTGGTGGTTTATTTCAATTTAGAAAAAGCGGTTTTAGAACTGCTTTAAATAGATTTATAAACGTAAATAGAAAAATAAATAAAGATTATGAATTACCTTTCTGGGTAACAGAAGCATTTAAACATGAAGACCCTACAAGATTATCACCAGATGAACAAAAAGCATTAGCATTAGCTAATTTTTTGGAAATACCTAAAAGTGAAAAGTTTAATCGTGCTGGTTCAGATCAATTAATTAAATCAATTGCTAACGGTGATGTTGATGCAATGAAAAAATTATACATTGAATATCATCATGCTGATTATGAAAAAGTAGAAGACATAGAAGCAGGTGTAGGACAAGAATTTAGACTTGTTGATAATCAACAATTGAAAGATAGAACTAACCAATATTTTGATAAATTTGGTACAGATAAATACAATTATGAAACTGCACAATTAGCTTATTGGGGTAATGATAATATTGTAACTAAAGCATTAGAAAAATTACCTGCAAATGTTGGTGATAAAGTATTAAATGCTTTTGGTGGTAAAGGTTATTACAACGTATTTACAAATGGTTACGAACAATCTGTTAATGGTATGTTAGACAGATATTACCAAGTATTTATTGATGATCCTAATGCTGATCCTAAAGACGCAATACAAAAAGTATTTATGTTTCAAGAACAAAGATTTGACAAAGATATTGTTGCATCTGCTGTTACGTTAGTAAATGATTTGCCATTTATGACGGTAGGTTGTTTTGCGGCAGGTGGTACAGCTTTTGTTGGCAGTTTCGGTACAGCCACACCTGCTTTGCCTATGATATGTGGTGCTGGTGGTTTTGCATTACCAGAAGTTATTAGATCATCTTACATGAGAGCAATAGAAGATAATTTTGTAGGATCATTTCCAGAATTTTTAAGTCATTATATGGATAAAAAAACAGCATTAGTTGCTGGTAAATCCGCAGTAATTGGTGGTGTTACATTTGGTGTTGGTGCAAAAGTTAAATCATTAACAGGTAGTACAACAGCTAGACTTTCATCAGAAATAGCTGTGATGACTACATTAGGTGCGGTATTAGAAGGTCATGTACCTACAATGAGAGATTTTGCTCATGCTACGGTCTTGGTTTTTGGAGTACATGGATCAATACGAGGTATGAAGATGTTTAAAGACATTTATACTGAATACGGCAGACATCCTAGAGATGTAATTAAAGACATGGAAAAAGACGTAACTGTTAGACATCAAATAGAAAATGGTCAAATGCCAACTATTTATGAACAAGGTGCTAAAACAGTTGTAGAAGGATTAGAGAAACAAGCTAATATTAAATTATTACCTTCACCTAAATTTAAAAACAATGAAATTGTTAATGTATCTACATCCTCTACAGAAGTTGGTAGAGTAATTGGTAAAGAAACAATTGGTAATGAAAAAGTTGTTATAGTTGAAAAAACAAATGGTGCTAAAATACCAGTATTAGAAAGTGAAGTTAGAAAAGCACCAAACAAACCTGTTGAAGTAAAAGTAGAAGGTGACAAAATTAATATAAATTTTGCTAAAGATACATCATTTGCTGAAAGAAAATCTAATGGTGAATTTAATGTTAATGTTGTTGAGGTTACAAAAAATAAACAAAATATTTATACAGAAGGTACATTTAAAAGTAATGCTGATTTAGCTGTAAGAGATACAGGAAGCGCAATAAAAATAATTACAAAAGATGGTAAGACAATTGCTAATGAAACAATAACTATTCAATCTAAATTTTACCCAGAATTAGCAAAAAGATTTAAAGAAAACAAAGAACAAAAAACAGAATACAAAAATGCTAAAGAATTAATTACTAAAGAACGTAATGGTTTATCTTCAATTGCTAAAAAAGTTGAAGTTTTATTTGCATTAAAAGGCAATATTGAAAAAATGATTTTAAGAGTTGGTAAAGACAATGTTGCTATACCAAGATCAGCTTATGAACAATTAATTAAATTTACTGAAAAAGGTGAAGTCAAAACTGCTGAAATAATGGGTAGTGAAGGAAGACAAGTTATAATGATGTTGCACCCAGAAACAGGTAAGATTTTAGCAACTATAAAAGGTGAAAAAATTAATGGTGAAATAGATGCACAAGCTACTAATTATTTTAATAATTTTAAAGAAAAAGAAGGTGTACATTTTGATAGAGTAAATAGTAGTAAAGATGGTGATAACTGGGGAATACCTAGAGATATATTTAAACAAGAAAAAAATTTACCAGCAGATTACGCAAACAATTCTGCGGCATGGAAGGGCCTATTTAATTCAGCAAAAGGATTAGATATGATTGATCTTGTAGAACTATACAAAGCATTTGTTAAAAAATCACCAGAACTAAATAACTTACCAACAGGTCTAAATGGTTACTTCCAATTTAAAGGTAAGAAATCACCTAGAATAGTTATTAACGAAGCATTACAAAAAAACCCAGAACAATTTTTAATGACGTTTGCACATGAATTAGGACACTTAATTGATTATTTACCAAATGGTTCATTATCAAGAGGTAATATATTAGGTTCTATAGCCGCTTTAAAAGGATACATGAACAAATGGATTGATGGTAAGAATGAAGGTGCAAAACCATTAAGTCCAAAAGAAATAGAAGCTATTAAATCAGCCGCAATAAAAGAAGCAAAAGCTAAAGAAAAAGAAACTAACGCAGAAATTAAAGAGTTAGAAATTACACCAGAAACTATATTAAAAATTTTTAGAGATGCATCTGCTAGAGATAAAATTAATCCAGATTTTTATAATGCATTTATAAAATTAGACGGTGCATTAAAAAAACAAGTAGTTAAAGATGCAATGAAGGGTTTGATGTCACATCATATGAAAGCTATTGCAGATAAGATTAATGGCAAAGCTACTGATAGCAGATTAACTAATGAAGCATACAAAATATTTAAAGATAAATTTGAAAAAATAATCAAAGAAAGAGGATTAGTTAATAAAGAATGGATTACTACAGAACTTAAAAATTTATCTGCAAAATGGAAACCTTTTGATAGAGCCGCATCTCAAAAATACACAGAATACAGAGATGGCCCTAGAGAACTAATGGCAGATTTTATGATGGCATTTATGCTAAGACCACAATGGGTTAAAAACAATGCACCTAGAACATGGGAAATGTGGATGCATTATATGGATGCTAGACCAGAAGTAAGATCAAATTGGGAAAAAATACAAATAGATTTAAAATCTGGAACAGACAAAAGATTAAGTAAAGTAGTATCTGACATTGGTAATATGTTTAGAGAAACTAATGAAGCTACAATTAAAAGAATAGAAAAAGATTATAAACCAGCTTTAGCTGATGTTCTTGGTACTGAAGCAATTGATAACTTCTTCTGGATATATAGAAGATTTAGAGGAACTGGTAGTGATAGATGGCATAGTCCATTAGCAAAAGAATTAAACTGGTCAATTGAAAATTACAGATACCGTCATGCTAAATTAAAAAGATACACAGATGATATGATGCGTAAAGTTGTAAAACCAGCAGAAGAACTAGGATACAACAGTATTGATATTGGTACTATGTTATTTTTAAGAAACATAGCTGAAAGTACACAAAGAAACAAATTAGTTAATTCACTAGGTATTATGAAAGTAAATCCAGAATTAGCAAAAGTATTAGGTAATAGAACTGCAAAAGAAATATATGATTATTATGTAAAATTACATCCACAACTATTTGAACTAACAAATGAATTTTATAAAGTTAGACAAGAAATGGTTATTCCAGAATTAAAAGAAAGTGGGATGTATGACAAACAACTAATTGCTAAATTAGAAAATAATAAAGAATACGTTACATTTAACGTAAGAAAATATTTGTTAGAACGTATAGAAAAATACGGGCCAAACTCAAGTGCTACAAGATTTTTAAAAGGATCAAAAGGTACGTTTGATGACATTATGAATGTATTTAATGCAACACTTGAAAAAGATATGTTGTTATTGGTTGAAGCTAAAAGACATAGAACAATGGCTTTAACTGTTAAATGGTTAAAAGAAAACAAAAATTGGATGGAAGCATATGGTAAAAAATCTGGAGAAGTATATAGACCAGATAGAGTTATTTACAAACCTAAATTTATTGGAGAAGGTAAATTAGAAAAACCAGCTAAAGGCATGGAACAATTTAGTTACATGAAAGATGGTAAGATGCAACATTGGCACGTTAATAAATTTGTAGCACAATCATTTAAAGAAAATCCAAACGGTACAATGATGATGTACAAAATTATGACAGGAACAGGTGATGTATTTAGAAAAATGTTTACTGAATATAATCCTGCTTTCTGGCCAATTAACTTAGCTAGAGATTTAAACAGATCAGTTAAACTACTACCTAATGCTAGGTATGTAGATATTGCTGGTATGGGTAAAAACTCTTTGTTTAAATATTATTTTAAAGCAATTAAACCTGCATACAAATCTATTTTTAAAGATGGTACTGAACTTACTAGATGGATGGAAAGTGAAGGTTTTTTAATTTCTATGAATGAAGGATATAGAGGACAAGCAGGTAGTAAAGCATTAATGAAAGGTCTTGATGCAGACACATATATGCTTGAAAGATTACTTGGTGATATGCAAAAGAAAAAAGGATTTGATAAATTTTGGAATGATACGTTTGGTCATTTATTTTCTACACTAGGTAACTTTGCTAGAATGTTTGAAAGAACACCTAAAATTGCAGGAACTATGTATTTAAGAGATGCAATTAAAAGAGGTGATTTAAAAATGAATGATAAAGAAATGATGTTAAGAATACAATCAGAAGTAGGATCACCAAACTTTTTAAGACAAGGTAGATTAAATGCATTTACTAATAATTTATATTTATATTCTAACGCATTTAAAGAAGGTTGGAGAGCAGATATAACTAGGTTTAGAGAAGACCCTGCATCAGTTGGTGGTAAATTTATAGCTTATAACGTAATGCCTAAAATTTTACAAAAAATGATGGAAATGGGATTATTTGGTACTGCATTAGGTATGGTTTACAAATACGGTATATCTGAGTGGGATAAAATAAATTACATTCCAATTGTTTTAGGTGAAACACAAGATGGAAGACCAATATATTTAAGAATACCTCAAGATGAAACTTCTAGATTAATTAATGGATTTTTATACAAAGCTATGAGTATTGGTGATGATGGAAAAGTAGGTACATTTGAAACACCTGCTGATTTGTTTGGTTATTTAGGTAGTTCTGGATTACCTTCTATGAACCCAGTATTTAGTTTATTTGGTGATGTAATTGGTTGGATGAATGGTACTACTCCATATGATGATTTTAGAGGTACAACTGCAATTGATAAAACAACTGATAAAGCAGATGATGCTAGAAAAAACAAAGAATTATTAAAATGGTTTTTTAATACTTATACTGGTCAAGGTGTATATAAATTTAAAAGCAACGATCAAAAAGAAATAACATCTGAATTAGAAAAAATACTTGATATGCCAGTTGTAGGTAGGATGCTTAGTAGATTTATAAAAATTGGTACTAGTCCAGTAATAGGATATATGGAAAATTCTGAAGGTGGATTACAACAATTTGAAAAAGAAAATGCTCAAGTTACTCTTGATTTTAAAGAAGCTATTGTAAATTTAACTACAGGTGAACCATTAACAAATAAACATAAGATGGCATTATTAACAAGAAGTGAAGCCTTAAAAACTAACAAATTGTTAATTGATAGATTATCTCAAATGGCTGGTGGTACAGTATTATTACAAGATTTTTTAACTGAAACAGACAGTAAAAAACAAGCTATTATGGTTATGAAGTTAGTTGAGTTTATTGAAAAAACTGATAATACGTATCCTATTAACTTTATTAAAGAAAAAAAATCTGATAAAATAGAAGAATAATTATGACAATTACTACTACTATTATAAAAAACAGTTATTCTGGTGATAATTCACAAACAGTATTTCCATATACTTTTAAGATAAATACGGATGCTGATATACAGGTTCTTGTTAGATCATCTCTTGGAACTGAAACATTAAAAACTTTATCAACTGATTACACAGTTAGCGGTGCAGGTGATGCAGGTGGTGGAAATGTAACTATGGTTGTTGCACCTACAATTGGTGAAACATTAGTTATTAGAAGATCAACTACACAAACTCAAGAATTAGACTTAGTAGAAAATGATCCTTTTAGTGCAGAAACAGTAGAAGGTGCATTTGATAAATCAGTATCATTAGTACAAGAAATTCAAGAAGAAGCAGACAGATCAATTAAATTATCAAGAACAAACACTATGGCCTCAACTGAATTTACGGTTGATGCAAATACTAGAGCAGGTAAAATTTTAGGATTTGATAGTGCTGGTGAGTTAGTTGTATCGCAGGAATTAGGGTCATATCAAGGAGATTGGGCTACAACTACAAGTTATTCTGCTAGAGATATTGTAAAAGACACATCAAACAATAACATTTATTTATGTAATACTGCTCACACATCATCTGGCGCACAACCTATTTCATCTAACACAGATGTTGCTAAATGGGATTTATTAGTAGATGCCTATTCTGCAACACAATCAGCTAGTGCGGCGGCGGCAAGTGCAACTTTGGCGGCTACATCTGAAACTAATGCGGCAACTTCAGAAACAAATGCGGCTACATCTGCAACTACTTCAACTACTCAAGCAGGAATTTCAACTACACAAGCTACCGCATCTGCGGCTAGTGCTACTGCGGCCCAAACTGCTCAAGCGGCGGCTGAAGCGGCATTAGATAATTTTGATGACAGATTTTTAGGTGCTAAAGCATCTGACCCTACAGTAGATAATGACGGTGATGCACTAACAGACGGTGCATTATATTTTAATACTACTGATGATGTAATGAAAGTATATGATCTAAGTAATACTACTTGGAGGCAAATACAATTAACAACTTCAGATCAAGCAAATGTAAATACAGTAGCGGCTGATTTAAATGGTTCTAACACAATAGGAACTGTAGCAACTGATATTGCCAATGTAAACACAACAGCAACCAACATAGCAAACATAAACATAACTGCTGGAATAGACACAGAAATTTCAAATGTATCTGGAATAAGTGCGGCAATATCTGCTGTTAATTCAAATTCAGCAAATATAAATGCAGTTAATGCAAACAGTACAAATATAAATTTAGTAGCTTCAAATAATACTAATGTAACAAATGTAGGTTCAAACATATCTTCAATTAATACTGCGGCAAACAATCTAGCTGATATTAATGCTTTTGCGAATATCTATCTTGGCCCAAGTGCTACAGCACCTACACAAGACCCAGATGGTTCAGCATTAGATGTTGGAGATTTATATTTTGATACTGCATCACAAACTATGAAAGTTTATTCATCAAGTGGGTGGACTGCGGCAGGGTCAAGTGTAAATGGTACTGCTAGTAGATATACGTATTCAATATCATCATCAACTACTACTGTAACAGGTGCGGATAATTATGGTCAAACTATGGCATATGATGCTGGTTACATTGACGTATATTTAAATGGTGTAAAACAAGTAAATAGTGTTGATGTTACAGTTACATCTGGTAATTCAATAGTTTTTGCTAGTGCAATTGGTACAGTTGGAACTGACATTGTAGATGTTATTGCATATGGAACATTTAATTTAGCTAATTTTAGTATTAATGATGCTACTGATGTATCAACTGCTGGTATTACAGACGGTCAAGTATTAACTTGGAACGCATCTGGTAGTTCATTTGTAGCAGGAAATGCTAGTTCAGCAGAAGTTTATGGATTTAGTGTTAATAGTAATGGTGAGTTAATAGTAACTACTACAGATGGTGGTTCTGATAATATAGATGTGGCTACTTATGCTTCATTTGATGATGTATTATTTGCGGCATCTGGTTTTGTTTTTAGCATTGATAATAATGGTAATTTAATTTCAACAATATAATTGATAATAGAATAAAAATAAGGTAAAAGGAGAACAATATGGCAACAATAAATTTAGGATCAATAAAATTTAACTGGAAAGGTACATATGCAGGTGGTACTGCTTATGCAGTAGATGATGTTGTAAACTCTTCTGGAACTTCATATGTTTGCATAGCTGCAAGTACAGGCAATGCTCCACCAAACGCAACTTACTGGAATGTAATGGCTCAAGGTGGTACTGACGTTGGTACAACTTTAACAACACAAGGTGATATACTTTACAGAGATGGCTCTGGTCTACAAAGACTTGGTGCAGGAACTTCTGGTCAAGTTTTACAAACTGGTGGTACTGGTGCAAATCCTAGTTGGGGAACAGTATCAAGTGATTTTGTTAAACTTGCTGAAGTTAGTGCTAGTGGAAACACTTATGTTAGTATTGATGGATACTTTTCTAGCACATACAAAAGTTATAAAATTATAACAAAGAATTTACATTGTAATGGTCAATGGCAAAAATTCCAATTAAATAGAAGTGGTACTAGAGAAAATGGTAACGACTATAGATGGTCAGCATACTATCATAGACGAGATTCTGGTTCTGGTAGTCATGGACTTGAAGTTGGTTGGAATGTTGATTATCTTCCTTTAAATTGGTGGGGTGCGTCAAACAATAATGATGCTCATATTGGCGAAATTGATTTAATTAATGTTTCAGGTAATTCAAGTGAAGTAAAAATGATTAAATTTCATTCTAATTCAAATGATAATGGTAATACTCATTCTTGGATTGGTGGTGGTTATTTAAATGTTACAACTAATGATGTTACAGGAATTACATTTTTTGGTGCAACACCAACAAATTATACGAGAGGAACAGTTGCTCTCTATGGAATTAAATAAGGAGAATAAATTATGAAAAAATTAATAGTTAATCCAGAAAATCCTAATGGAATATCAGTTGATTTAACTGCTGAAGAAATTGAGCAAATGAATACTGATATTGCTAATGAAGAAGCTAAAGCAACTGCAAAAACAGAATCCGAAGCACAAGCACAAGCAGATAAAGAAGCTAAAGATGTTTTAAAAGCTAGTGCTAAAGCAAAGTTAATTGCAGGAGAAGCATTAACTGAAGACGAAGCTAACACAATAGTATTATAGGTAAAATCCTATGACTAAAGCAAAAGACATTGCTACAATATACACAAATGCTAACACAGCAGATGAGTTTGTAAAACTAGATGGTTCTTCTAGACTTCCTGCTTTAGATGGTTCTCAACTAACTGGTGTTGCAGAAACAAAACCTACAATAACTTCTATAACTCCAGATGTTATTACTAACAATCAAACTTCAATTACAATTACAGGAACTAATTATGTTTCAGTACCTCAAGTAGAATTTTTAAATCCTTCTACTGGTATTTGGTATGTTGCAGATACAGTTACATTTAACAACTCAACTTCTTTAACAGTTCAAGCAACATTAACTGTTGATGCTCAATATAAAATTAGAATAGAAAATCCTAATGGTTTAGCCGTACTATCATCTACAAATATTTTAACTGTTTCAGATGCACCTACTTGGACAACTGCTTCTGGAACACTTGGAACTATTGCAGGAAATTTTTCTGGAACTGTAGCTACAATTGCTGGAACTTCAGATAGTGCAATTACTTATTCTGAAGTAACCAATGTATTAACAAATGCTTCTCAAGCAAATTGTTCTTTAAATTCATCTACAGGTGTGATAACAACTACAGACTTTGGTGGTTCAAGCACAACTGCAACAACCTATAATTTCACACTCAGAATTACGGATGCTGAAAACCAAACAACTGATCGTAGCTTTAGCTTAACATCTAGCTTCGGTGCAACAGGAGGATCTCAATTTAACTAATTATGCCTAGTACATATTTAACAAAAACTTTTGGTAGTGGTAATAGAAAAAAATTTACATTATCTATGTGGGTAAAACTTTCTCAAAGAGGAACAGGAAATAATAATGCTTTGTTAGTTTCTGGTACATCTGGAGATAATGAAGGTACTATAACTTTTGGAAGTGACTATAGATTATCTTGGACAGAATACAAACCAAGTTCTGGAACAGTTGGAAATTTAACACCTTCAAGACTTTTTAGAGATTTTAATGCTTGGTCACATTTAGTTTTTGCTTGGGACAGTACAAACGCAACAGCAGATGACAGAATGAAAATTTGGATAAATGGAGTAGAGGAAACCATTTTTAATTCAAGAACTAATCCATCACAAAATTATGATGCTCAATTAAATCATAATGTTGAACATAACATAGGTAGACAAACTTGGAACTCATCTGGTATTTTTAATGGGTTAATGTCGCATATACATTTTTGTGATGGTTACTGTTATTCAGCATCAGACTTTGGAGAAACAGATAGCATAACTGGAGAATGGAAAATAAAAACTTCTCCTAGTGTATCTTATGGAACTACAGGTTTTTGGATTTTAAAAGATGGAAACACAGTTACAGACCAATCTGGTAATAGTAATAACTGGACAGTTGGTGGTGGTACACTTACAAAAACAGAAGATAACCCAAGTAATGTTTTTGCTACATTAAATCCTTTGTTTCCAAGTGGTAATGCTACACCCTTTACTTATTCTTTTGGTAACACAAAAATATCTGAAACAGTTGGTGTTT
>Ga0208669_1000676_pt1 | contig 13343 bp, 19 predicted proteins | sample 21_taG_FD_184095 | JGI IMG/M metagenome (GOLD analysis project Ga0208669, IMG submission 184095) | Marine viral communities from the Subarctic Pacific Ocean - 21_ETSP_OMZ_AT15319 metaG (SPAdes) (version 2) | ecosystem: Environmental > Aquatic > Marine > Oceanic | place: Pacific Ocean | collected...
TTTTTCAGACCCCCAATAAAGTTATGTATGCTCTCCCTAATCATCCTTAACCCTCCGCATGACCTTGACCTCGTTGTTAGCGATTACATCGGATTTGTTTACCAGTCCAGAGTCTTTTTGATCCATAAGATGTATTGTACCCTGTAGCCTGAATATGCACTTGTAACACTGTTTTTTAGAATGATCTTTTATCAAGTCACCGCATGCAATGCATATGACTTTCTTTATGACATTTACGCTTATTGCCATCCTTCGCCATGCTCCATAGAATCCATCCTGTCAACCATATCCATAAGCATGCGTTTTATTGCATCCTGTCGCTTTTCAGGCATCCAATCCTCATGCAAAAGAAGTAACAAGTCCTGAACTGCGGTAGTCATGCTTATACTAATTTGTTGCATTATATAAAATTATCCTTTACTTGTGAAGAGTACTCGTTCATGTTATATTTTGGCTCTTCCACGACTCTTTCCACAGGAGTTTTATACTTGCTAGTATAGTCATTGTAGACGTATAATCCTATGAGTATCAATCCCAGCGGTGTAAGAAACCCTGTACAAAGACAGAATATCCCAGCGTATAGCATGCCATTACCCAAGAGGTGAACCTCCCTTTTTGTCCTTGTTTATGTTGCGTAGTTTGTCTTGAATTGACTTCAAGTCTTTTCGCAGAAATTGCATCGAGCCAGCCATGAATGCCATCTCTTTGTCGATGCTGTCTTTTTTGATTTTATCCCAATCCATGCATGAACTACGACATACCACTACTTAAGCATTGCTAGTTTTATATGACCTGACCACCAAAAAACTTCGAGCCTTCGGCTCTCAGTTGCCTATTCCGTATCAGCCTCTTTTATCTCTTTAATTTTATCCTCAGCCAAGAACGTGAGTTTCCAGAATGTACGTTTGTGCTTTATGGGTATGTCATGTACGTCTGTCACCTTTGCGTACATTGCTTCAAACCAGCGTAAAATATTGCTAAAATCCTCTGGTTCCAAGTCTACCATAATTGTATCATCTGTTCTTTATTAATAAAGTATTCTATTTATAAAGGGTTTTTATAGTAATATTAATATATGTATGAATATAACACTGCGTATGGTACAAGAAAAACCATTTAAAGAACCAAAGGAAAAAAAATGTGTAGTTAAAGAATGTATATGTGAACCTAATTATAGAAACTACCAGTGCTGTAAACATGGTAGTACTGAATATACTTGTTAACATTTTATTAACAAAACAATTACAGAAAGTTTATAAGTACGCATATATTATGATCATATAATGGGTATTAAAGATACTTTTAGAACTGTAGCCAAAAATTTAACTAATATAAACAAGTCACAGACTGACTCTACTACCAGACCAAGCATGGCACAGCCATACATGAGTACCGATACAGGTGCTAAATTACCTATATTTCCATTCCCACTTATTATGATTTACGAGTTAGCAGACAACATTGATGCCTTAAGAATTCCTATTGAGACACTCAACAGAGAGATGTTTAAGAACGGATTTGAAGTAGTAGAGAAATTTAAGTTTAAATGTTCCAACTGTTCTAAGGAATTTCAATACAAACCATTAAAGAATGACAATCCTGATGAACAGCCATTTGAGCAGAATCAGGATAATGAATCAAGTCAAGTTCCAAGAAGTGATGCCAAAAAGGCAATTCCTACCGAGTTAAACACTACACATGAAATGCAGTGTGACTCTTGTGGAAACAATAAAATGTTAAGACCTGTACCAGAAAACAGGAAAAAACTTGAGGACTTGTTGGAAAATCCTATCAACGGTAACGATCAGACACTTGAAGATCTTTCAAGACAGTTGGAAAGAGACTTGGAAATTGCAGACAATGCATACTGTTTGGTTCTAAAGAGTTATGATATCAACGATGCTACTGGTAAGATTAATCATGAGAAAAGTAAGATTAAGGAATTTTTAAGAATAGACCCACCTCAAGTTGCAATGATAGCAGACAGTGACGGTAGGATAGGTTATGACGATAAAAGAAACAAGGTGTTTGTATGTCCAAGATTTGAACACAGGGATAAGAGACTTACAACAGACAAATGTGACCGATGTGGAGCAGAGGCACTAAAGGCAGTTATAGAGGTAAATTCTGTATACTCTGTAGGAATCCCCCAGCCAAAAAGGGTTGTATACGGTGAAGGTGAAGTAATATGGAAGGCAGGGAAATATAAGCCAAGCTTAATTTACGGATTCTCCCCTATTTATAGTATATGGTCAAAGGCAATGGCTTTATCCCACATGGATGAGTATATTAGAAAATACTTTGACAAGATGCGACCACCAAGAGGCATGTTGGTTATTGCATCAAGAAACTATGAGACTTTTAGAAAGTCATGGGATGTATTGGAACAAAAGGCAACAGAAGACCCATACATGATTCACCCATTGCTGGTAGAGTCTGACAAGGGTGGAAAGAATATGGCACAGTGGATTGACTTTACTGGATCATTAAAAGAATTAGAATTTACAGTTATTAGAAAAGAGTTAAGACAAATCATTGGTGCAGTGTTTGGAGTATTGCCTTTGTACTACGGTGAACTTCCTTCTGGATGGTCACAAGAAGGACTACAAGTTACAATTACAAACAGAGCAGTTAAATGGGGTCAGGATATTTTATACAAGGCATTCCTTTACAAAATCAGCAAACTTGTTGGCGTAGAGGATTGGGAATTAAGATTAAAAGGTGGAGAGGAAAACGACAAACTCAGAGACTTGCAGATACAAGGTGTAGAGATACAAAACATGGCAGCTATGCAGGCAATGGGATTCGAGGTAACAAGAACTCACACTGGAGAATTCAAGGTTTCTAAAAATCCGTTACTTTCACCAGAGGCAATGATTCTAGGTCTACCAGAGGATAAAGAACCTAACACAAGCGGTTCAAAAGGTAGGGGTAGAGGTACAGCCGCACCAAAAGAGGATCAACAAAGTATGGACGGTCAGCCAAAGAAACAAAGACCTTCTGACAAAGGAGGTATTGGTCAAGGTCATCCTGCAAGTGGATCTGGTACAAGTCAGTCAAAGAAAATGAACTTGGAACCAAAACCATATCCAGACGGTATAACAAGTGCAAACTTTGAAATGGTTAAAAAGACATTACAAGACTCAATAGACTTTGACTGGACTAAGAAAAAGACAGTTGAAGAGTTAAGGAGCAAGGCTTTTATGACAGTAAGGGAAGCAAGAGATGTGGTAAAATCAGAATTATCAGATGTTAAAAGATGGGAAGATGACGAGTCAGAATGACCAAAAGACACCATGTTTGTGATGAAAGTTGCGAGCCAGCAGGAACTGGAATACATAACACAGATCAAGCAAAGAAAACAAAACTTCCATCTGGTACAAAAGTAAAGTCAACAAAAAAATCTGCTGATACAGCATTAAAGAAACAGAAAGAAAAGATTAAAAAAACTAAAGAGTTCAAGGAAAAATATGTAGACACTGACTTTGGAAAGGTTCGTGTACATGTTTCAAGCGTTTATGATCCTAGTTATAACTTAATAGATGAAACAATAGAGGATATTAAAAAACAGAGCAGGGTTGTTTCCAATACCCCATATTCTACAAACAATGTATATTTGATACTACAAGATGCATTAAAAAAGATAACATTAGCGGAGAATTAACATGGCAACTAAACTCAATGTGGATAAGGGAGGTCAAGACATAGGCAAAAAACTATGGAAAAAGCACCAAGATGACGAATATACACATGTAAACAATTACAAAGAGGCGATTTGTCTAAACTGTTTCACAAAAGATGCCGCGGCAGCTACAATAGCCATGATTTGTGGCGAATGTGCTGGTAAAAGAGGCAGGGAACCGTTACTTGCAAAAATTTCAGACAAATATTATGGACTTTGTCTGTTTTGTGGAGAACATAAATTTCATTTGGAAGAAATCAACGCAAGATTTTGCCATCCATGTCATAAAAAGATAGCAAATGTAACAAAAGATTACAATAAAAAGGGTGGAGCATTCGGTACAGATCCATTTTGGCTAAGAATGAGAAAAATTCACGGAAAAGACTGGAAAATAATTATGTCTGGTGAATCTGGTAGAAAAGTCTAGTCTGTTTTAAGAATTAAGTCTATCTTATTCATTCCAACATTGTAAAACTTGTTAGTCCAATCAATTTTTGTTTTCTTTTTAGGTCTGTCACCCCAAAATCTACCAGCCTTAAAGAATTGACCAGACTTACCTAGCCATTTTGGAAAAAATGTTATCTTATCATCTTTAGGATCAAATTCAACGTCATCATACTCAACCAAACGTTCTTCACCGTTAAGATATTTTGAAATATTATTTGCCTGATACATCGCAATACTTCTTGAAACATCTGGTCTATCAAAAAACTTTTCACAGTCAATAACAACCATTATTTTGTCATCAGGTTTAATTATCATATCCAAACATTTCAAAGATGCAGGATTTATTTCACGTTTTTCATCAACTTTATCTTTGTTTCTCTTTAAATACTCATCTAAATCTGAGTAAATATGTATACTAGTACCCACACATATATTGATACATCTTTATTAATAAACCTTTTTATTAAAAAACATGGTTACAAGTGATGATGACGTAGAAATTGAAGAGTGTGAGTGTGGGTCTAAAAAATACGGTTATTATGCTAATAATGGTATAATATTCATATGTTTTAAATGTGGTAGATTTGAAAGTGATGACATGCCTGAGACAATAATAAGAGCATTTACAGAAGATCCTAGTATATTGTTGGCATTGATAAAATCTGACCATTTTAAGCGTATACATGACATGTCTGATGAGCAAAATTAAATACTAGAATCATACATTACCTGTATGGTAGAAATTGTAAAAATTCTATTTGAAGAGATTATAGTGTGTATAGCTTTAGGTGGAGGAGGTTTATTAGTTGGATTTTTTAGAAAATTATCTAAAACTCAGAGTGATTTATGTTCAAAAGTGACAACATTACAGCAGGCATTACTGTTATTAAGTACAGCATTGGATAATCAGACTAAAAGAATTCATGGTGAACAGATAGGAGAAGTAGATTTATCTGAATTAGTGCGTAGTCTTATAAACAGAAAAGAGTAAACTATATAATAGACGATAAATTGCACATATTATGGTAGAACCATTATTAGTAGTTGTATTGGCAACAGTTACTGGTGCAATATTGAACACCATTAGAGGATTCCTACATTCTGATGAAGGATATGATATCAAGAAATTCTTTGGTGCAGTTATTGTGTCAGGCTTCGCTGGTATAGCTATAGCACAAACAATCGGTTTATCAGGAATAGATACATTAGGTCTAGGTCTGATAGGTTTGACAGCAGGATTCTCAGTTGATTATGCTGTTTCAAAAGCAAAAAAAATAGCCGAATAAGGATAATATCTTAGAATATTATACCCCTCATTTTTTTATCTAACTTTAAATACTTGTTATTTTATAATATATATAATGACAGATGGCATGATTAGTAAGATTGTTACCAAGTCAATGACTGTGTTAGACCACACTGATGAAAGATTTTTTGAAGGTTTCTTGACTGTTGAGATGAAAGACAGACAGGGTGAAATAACAGTAGTTGACGAGTTATACAAATGTCTTCCAATTTGGATGGACAGAGGTGCTCCTATTACAGACACTCATTCCAACAGAGTTGTAGGTAAGGGTATTAATTTTATGAAAACAACATTTGAGTCAGAAGGTGTAACATATCCAGCAATTAAAATAACTGGTAAAATACATAAAAATTATGAATTGGATGCATCAATTTGGGATAAGATTAAATCAGGAGAATACAAAGGACTTTCTTTTGGAGGTGCTACAAAGACAAACAGATCACCAAAAGTTATGAAAGACGGAAGTATAGCATACGAATTAAAGGATTTGGAACATTATGAAGTTGCAGTATGTAGAGATCCAGCAGTACCTTTGGCATTGATTACAGATTATAATCCTATTGCAAAAGCAGTTGCAGAAGGTGAAGAATTGCCAAACGGTAAAATGAAAATAGGATGTGACAAGTTTGGATGCTATGTTAAAAGACCAGACTTGAAGAAAAAAGGTGAAGATTTTTCTAATGCAGATTTGACAACAGGTACAGCAAGTCAAGATATTGACAGTGGAGGTATGGGTAAGATAGGCAAACCGACTAAGTTAGACGGTGGTTTACCAGACTTGAAGACCAATTTAAAGAATGATCCAATAGGTAACAGTGCTGGTTCTGGTGTAAGAGGTCTAGGTGATTTTGAATCAGCAAACCAAAAATCTCCAGAAGATCAAACACAACAGGTAACATCTGTTGAAGAAAAAATTGCGGCTGTAGGTGCTTTATTGGCTGGAGCTGGTCAAGTTTTAGGTGGTGTTGCAAGAGGTGTAGCAACAGAGGTAGGAAGTCAAGCATCAGATGCAGTAAAAGATACAATTAACGATGCTACTACAGAACCAGAGATAGCAGATAAGTCTGGTTATGAGACAAATCAGCATAATATCAAGTTAGGAGAAGAATCTATACCAAAAAAACCTAACGAAGAAATCGTATAAATCTTTATATAGGGCTAGATCTTCATATCTTATAACAACATGGTCGAAGAAATTAATTCTGAAACACAAGTGGACACTGTTGAGAAATCAGCAAATACACTAGTTGAAACGGAAAAATCTTTCCAACAAACTGTAAAATCAGGCATTGATACATTAACTGAGGTCGTACAATCTATTGCAGAATCCCAACTTGCTTCAACAGAAGCAATTCAAGGACTTGCAACAAGAGTAAAAGCCTTAGAAACCCCAACTGATCTACCACTATCCCCAAAAGGAACAGTGGCTGGTGACGATGTTGGTGCTAAAGTTACTGTACCAGATACATATCAATCCAATTCTGTACAAGCAGGATTAGATGATGATAGATCTGGTGACAAGAAACCAGCATCCGACAAAGGTGGATTAAAAATGCAACAAAAAGCAGATGATACAGAATTAGTTGAAAAATCCCAATACACATTCACAACCGAAACACCAAGACCAAATGCAGCTTTAGAAACTGTCGAAAAATCACAAGTTGATTCTTCACAAATTCTACAAGATGCAAGAGCTGGTGGATATGATGGTTTGAGCAATGTTGCAAAAGGAATTTTAACTGGAAAGTATTATACACCTTCACCAGACGAAGTAGGAGTTTATTAAAATGGTTCAAGTAAAGACAATCGATGAACTAGAGGCTCTCTATTACGGACACAACAGAAATCTCTTGAGAAAAGCAGATGCTCCAGTAACCACATCAACTGCTGGTACATTTAACGCTATCTTCGGTGCTTACGCATGGGCTCAATTAAACCTTGAAGCAAATGCATTTGGTATTTTGCCAAAGTACCCTTGGGATAAATCTGGTTGGCGTGTTATTACAGCAAAACCAACTCTAAATACCAACTCAGGCAATACTGCCCTAGGTGGTACAGCAGAAGGTGGTACTATCGCAGAAACTGTAAAACCAACAATCCAAGAACTCGATGTTAGACCAAAGACAGCTCAGTTGCCTTTCTCAGCATCAGAAGTTATGGAATGGTTAGCAACTCACTCCAAAGACGATATTTGGGGTGGATTAGGCAGTTTGCGTTTGTATATGGCTGTTCAGCACAAAGAGTTCTTAAATAGAATGCTTTTAGCAGATGTCGAAGGCAATGTATCATCAGGTGCATTCGCTGGAACGAATGATTTTGAATCCCTAGATAGAATCATCTCAAGTAGTGCAGAAGAAACTGCATTAGGTGGTTCTGGTTCTGGAGAGTACGATCCATGGGCAGCTAACGCAACAGTAGACAGAGATAGTTCAACTACCTTTGATTCAACCGTTGAATCTGCAAGTGGAACAATCGGTACTAATGGTGTTCTTACTGACGACACTCTAAGAACTTTCTTACGAAAGATTAGAATTGCCGCTGGTAAAGATCCAAACGTCTTCCTCGGATCCCATGAAGTCTATTCCGAAATACAAGGCTTGTACATGCCTTCTGTCAGGATTCCAAATCCTTACGGTGAGAGCTTAGTTCAAGTCGATGTAAATGGTATACAGACTTTTAAGGGTACAGGTGTCGGAATTCATGTAGACTCTATTTATGGAGTTCCATTCATCCCAACAAAAGATGCACCATCAGATTCTGGTGATGCATCAGAAATTGGTAGACTATTTGCATTAGATACATCTGATGCAGAAGGTTATGGATATCCAAGATTAGGTATACAAATCGCAATTCCTACCGAATACTACGAGGCAACAAGAAGAACCCCTGCATACCCATTTGTCAACAATGCATTTGTTGAGAAAGGTGTATTCAGAACTATGGGCGAAACTGTTTGTAGACATTTCAAATCCCAAGGAAAGATTAGAGATATTAAACTTTAGTCAATTCTTAATCCCTTTTTTCATTTTTTTAATCTTTATATATAGGTACTTTCTAAACAAATCTAATGGCAGTAACAATCACCACATCTGATTGGACAAACGCTAACGTGAGAAAAACCCTCTCATGGCAAGCAGCTTTAACTTCAAAGTTGCGTATTTATAAGATTAAAGTCACCGCTGGTGGCTCTGATGCTTATGCTACCAACGGAGTGTCAGCCGACTTAAAAGAAGGTCGGATTTCTACACTAGTTGCAGTGATACCAGAATTTACGGATTCACTATACAAAGTAGAATATGACAAAGCTAATGAAAAAATCAAACTCTATTCTGTAGGAGGCTCAGCAGGAGCAGTACTTGCAGAAGTTGCTAACTCTACATCAATAGCAAATAAAGTGTTTGAATTCCTAGTCATAGGCTACTAGAGTCCAAAAACAGCCAATTTTTTTTCTTTTTATAACATAATGTTTATATATTCGTAGATGTTCATTAAATCATGGTAGAATACAATCATAATGTAAAATCTTTCAATGCTGATACTACAATTAAAGGTAGTCATGGAGTTATTGTAAGTGTTTATGTATCAAAAACTGGTTCATCAGGTTCAAAATGTATATTCAAAAATGGAACAACTTCATCTGGTACAGAAGAATTTACAATATTTTCAGAACAACAAGGTACATATGTTGGTATAAATAGACGTTTTGAAGACGGTATTTTTGCAGATATTACTGGTAATGCTGAATACACTGTAGTTTTTAAATAGAATCTTTAAATATAGTGGCTCAATATATGAAGTATGACTACCACTTATTGTAGTGTTGCAGATGTATCAGATTTTCTTCGTGCTCCAATCACTGCTACTACTACTCCAAACAAGGCTCAAGTAGAGAAAATAATAAAAAGAAAAGAGGATGAACTTGACAGAAGAACAGGTCATGCTTGGAGATCAACAAAAATAACAAGAGAAGTTCATGATTTACCATTACTTTATAAATTTGGATGGGGTACACCTGTTTTTCTTAAACATAGGAGAATTTATGATTTAGATATAGATCAAGGAGATAAAATAGAAATATGGCAGGGTGCATCAGCAACATGGGAAAACATACTAACTAATGAAACTTGGTATGATATGGAATATGAAAGAGGTACACTTGCATTAAGAGGATTTATTTTCAGTATTTTAAGAAAAAGCAGAGTTAGGGTTACTTATAGATATGGAGGAGAGGATTATTCAGGAGATACAGTAATTCCTTATGATATTGAAGATGCTGTTGTTAAAATGACAGCAATAGAAATACTAAACACAAGTTTCAGAATGGATGAACTTCCTACTGGTGGCATGTCAAATACATCTGAATCCAAAAGAAAATGGGAAGAGGACATTGAGAAATGTATTGAGAACCGTAGGGAGATATTTGTGATACCGTAATGAAATTAATGTTTGCAAGATCAATACAATTAAAAACTGTCAATAAATTAAAAAAAGCAGGGTTTACAGCAAAATTAGTTGGTAAAAAAGTAAAAATTGATGTTGGTAATAAAACTAAGTCTGTTGATATGGAAAATGAAGGTAGTATAGACTCTTTAATAGACAGGTTAAAAGCAATGTTTAGACCAGAAGAGGCTATTTATGATGAACCTCCAGACACAGCAGTGTTACAGAAAAGTGGTCAATTTCCAGAAGAAAAATTACCAGAAGGATATTCTCAATATATTTTACCAGCAACTGCTAAACCGAATATATCAAGAATTAAACAATGGATTAGAGAAATAAAATTTCAAGGAAAAACAAACGAGGATTTGTTGAACGAATACAATCAATTAAAAGGTACAAATCTAAGTGATACAATTACTGCATCACAGAAAAAAGACTTGATTGATTCTACAGCTTACAAAATATCAAGAAAAATCTGGTACGTTGGAAGAAAACCAGCAGATATGACTAATTCTGATTGGGATGAAATGACAAAGAATATGCGACCAGCAGAGGGCAGTTATGGGGATAATGATACATGGAATAATTTTCCATATACAAAAGATTATCAATATGGGAGTAGTTCATAATGGAAAGACCTGAATGGGAATGGTTAACAGGAGGAGATGAGGATGACTAGTACAAGTTATACATCTGCTGACTTGTTAGAGTCAATATTAGTTGATAATTGGACTTCTGACAATGTTCCAAACGTGCAAAAAGCATGGGAAAGAAGATCTGTAGGTTTTATAGATGACAGAAGAGATCAAATAATTTTAACCCCAAAAGCAGAAAATATCAAGTATTTTGGACTTTATGGGAATGATCACTGGCATGATGTTACCATAGATTTAGATATAAGAACATATCAAAATGATGAAAGACATGCAGATGTTGTGTCAGAAATTATTAGAATCATAAAAAGTAAGATTAGAGGTGGTACAGATTACACTGATTTGAGGGTTATAGCATCATATACCAGAAATCAATACATGCGTAATATGTTTAATCATATTATCACAATATCCATGAGAATAAGCGTATCTAGTTAGAAATCTTTAAATAAGTAGTCCAGTTATATACGATATGGTACGAACTGGTGCATATGCATATGTTAAATATGGCTATGAAGCAGCTTATGCAGGATCAGCAACAATAGACAAATCTTTTGGTTTAAAAGCCTCAGTAAGTGGATGGACTTTGACAACAAACAGAATTAAAATGGGTAAATTAGGTCAAGTAGAACCATCAACTTTCGCTTATGGTACACAAAACGGTACTTTATCTGTAGGATTTGTTTTATCAGACGTAACATCACATGACGTTTTTAAGGCATTTTATGGCAGTGCCGCAGGAGCAGGAACACATGCATCTCCATATTTATACCCTGCAACTAATGCTCAGGGAGCTGCCGCTAAAACATTTGTAGGCAATACTTTTAGTACAGAAATAGGTTTCCAAGGAGAAACTGATACAATGACAAGAACCGTAAAAGGATGTATTTTAAACTCATTAAGCATAACAGCCGCAGTAGGCGATGTTGTTAATTGTTCAGCAGATATTGCATATGGAAAAGAGGATGCTCCATCAACTAGTTTTGGTAGTGCTCCAACAGAAGGATCTGTACCATTTACATTTGCAAACGGTCAATTAAAATTATCAAACGGTTCATCAAGTGTTGCAATAGCAGAGATACAAGATGTGGACATTAACTTTGCACAGAATGGTGACTTGTTATATCAATTAGGTTCTAACCAAGCAGTAGCTGGTATCAAAAGAATGCTTGATGTTACTGGAAGATTCAAGGCTTCATGGAAAAATGATGATGCCATACAAGCAGTAATAGCACAATTAAAAGGTACAGCATATAAAGAAACTTGGGGAGATAAATATGCTGGTTCACCTGAATTTGAATTAAAATTCACTAATGGTGTAAGCGGTTCTGGTAGAAGGGAAATAATCATAACAGGTATAGGTCTTTCAATAGGAGATCATTCTGTATCTGGTTTAGAGCCAGCAGAACCAGTATTTGAAGAGATAAACTGGCAAGTCAAACATGTCAGAATAGAAGCAATAAAAGCAGACTAGTAAGGTTTATTAGTAAGCCTAATATATTTCTTTTATGGTTATTAAGACTTTTGAAATTAAATATAATGGTGTAAAAGAAACCATTGAATATGAAACCGATATTAAATACGGTGAAATGGAAGCAATTCTTTCCAATTCTATAGATTTATCAGACGTTTCAAAACCAAAAGTGGATATACCTCAATATAGAATGAATATATTGATAAAAGTATTAAGGAAGGCTCCATTTCCTGTAGGAGATACAAACGCAGTTAGACAGTTAACCCAAAGTCAAGCCACTGAAATCATGAAGGAGGTCATGAAAGACTACCCTTTAGCGAAATATTTAGGGGATTGGGTGGAGACATTCACAGGCTCACAGATAGACTTAGACACAAATACTCAGTCTACTACTTCTGTGCGGTAGAATTTGGATGGGATGAAAATCAAGTTGATTCTCTTAGTAGAGAGTATTTAAGAAATATATTAGCTATGCATATGGAACAAAAAAAGCAAGACTCCATGAATAGACGTACCAAGAAATCTTTTTAAAGTATAACATTTATAAAGAAATATGGTAGATGACGAGCAACAGGAGGGTGTAGATGTTGATGCTCTTGATAAGACTTTAGAGAAATTAACCAAATCTTTTGAGAAATTAAACAAGAATTTAGAAGATTTCACCAAAACTGCCAAAACAGGTACTACCAGTTCAAAAGTGGATCACGACAAGATACACAAGCAGAATATGGAAAGACAGAGATCTTACTTTGAAAATGTAGAAGCCATGAAAAGATTGTCACAAGAATTGAAGGGTGGTACAAATTCAATGAAAATGTTTACTGGTTTGATAACCAAAGGTGCTACTGCTGGATTAGTATTTCAAAAACTAACAGGAAGTATAGAAAATTATATTACACAAAATGAAAAATATAAAGATGCACATGCTGAGTTACAAGAACTAATTAAAAAATATGGCAGTATGGGTGATGAAAAAGGCAAGGGTAAAGATGAAAGATGGTCAAAGGCAAGTCCAGAAGACAGAGCAAGGGGTTCAGAATTAAGAGAACAGACAAAAGGTAAGTCTGGTGACAAACTTGCAGACCAGCTTGGAGGTGCTAAAGAGTTCTTTGGTAAACATAAGATGGGTATGATGATAGGTGCAGGATCTGCTGGTATATTGTTAAAGGTATTAAAAATGGCATTTGATGCATCACCTATGTTCCAACAGATACAAAAATTACTCAAGTTTGGTATTATGATGGTATTAAGACCTATAGGTGACTTCTTTGGTTTCATAATGCGACCAATAATGATTATGTTACTTAGAAAGTTTATCATACCTTGGTACACAAAGATGTA
>Ga0208669_1000688_pt1 | contig 13236 bp, 18 predicted proteins | sample 21_taG_FD_184095 | JGI IMG/M metagenome (GOLD analysis project Ga0208669, IMG submission 184095) | Marine viral communities from the Subarctic Pacific Ocean - 21_ETSP_OMZ_AT15319 metaG (SPAdes) (version 2) | ecosystem: Environmental > Aquatic > Marine > Oceanic | place: Pacific Ocean | collected...
AACAGTTTGATGGTTCTACTGCACCTCCTTCAATTATGGTTAATGGTGATGTTATATGGGGAGTAGGAAGAATGGTAGCGGCTCTTATAAGGCCAGATAAAACAATCAAAGTATGGGATATAAAAGACTCTAAAACAATAACGGAGAGTAATAAGGCAGAGATAAACCCTGAATTGGAAGAAGGTGATACCGTAATTGTGATAAGTAAAAAAGATGGAACAAAAATTCAAAGAGGATTTAGAGATTATTTCTCAGGTCAGGAACCAAAGTTATATGAAAGATATAGAGTAATTGAAAAAAGATATAGTGGACATAAGGCTAAAGAACCTTACCATTATTTTTTAGTGCCGGACACACCTAAATATAGTCATCTAAAACTAGGTGACTCAACCGATATGTCTGTTGAAGACCATGATGATATAAAAGCTCTTTTCCCTTGGATTAGTGATTGGATTCGTGCTAAGGATAGGGAACCTGTAAACCCTGAACTAGCGGTAGGTGACATTGTAAGAGTAGTAGATGTGGATGGTGAACACGCACGTGCACCTAAAGTAGGTGAAAAGTATGAAGTAGTAAAAGTAGGGCAAACTTACGATGAGTATTATGATATAAAACCCTTAGAATTTAATGATAATCTCTATAGAAAACATAATGACTATACTTTATATAGGGGTGATACATGGGTATTGGTTAAAGATAAACTAAATGAAGAGTTGGATGAAAGAGTCTATCAGAATCCTGATCTAAAACCAGGTGATATAGTTATTCCTATTGACGTAGATAGAAGTTATGGGACAATGCACACACCTGACATGTACAAACGTTACGAGGTTATTTCAAGATTACAAATTGAAGATGGTGGGGAGATATATTATTATGAGATAGAACCTGTAGACCTTTCGGATGATGATCGTTTAAGTGGTATGTTAGTTGGAGGTGGACGTAGAAGAAATGAAAGATTATATCCTGACCACGATTTATATAAATTAGATAAAGAACAAAAGGAGATAAGCTATTTAGATAAACTGGAAGGTATGGAGATGGAGTATGACCCAAAAAAGGCAAACACTGGTGGAGTACAGGAATTTTCTTGGGTGGATGAGGAAACTGGTACTTCCACTGATACACTTTTATTTGATATTGATTTTATCCATACCGCTCCATTATTAACCTACGGGCGTGATAATGATGAACCAGAAAAAAATGAGTTAGTTAAATTTTCTTTGATACTTAAAGGCGATAAGAGTGGATTATTTAATGATTGGTTTGATCTTGATGATCGTGAAACACGAAAAAAGTTAATCGATTACTTTAATTTAGGAACAAGAAAAAGTATATTATTAAATTACTTTTATGATAACTACCTTAAGTTATATGGTATTCAAAAGGAATACCTTAGATTAGAAAATGTTTTAATTCCTGATAGTAATGGAATTATTCACAATGTCTCTGGTGGTCGTCAACTAAGTGAAGATATTCTAGACACATTCAAAGTTATCTCTAAGTTGAATAAAATCATCAAAGTTAATTAATAACTGAATTGCCTTCCCACCGTTTCCCATAACAAGCATCCCAGGTTCACGATTATAAAATTCAAAACTTTCATATTTCTTTCTTAAGAAAGGTCCAATACCTTTAGATTCAATTAAAGTATTAGCTGCCTCTATATCATCTTCTTTAATCCAAATATTTATTTTCATTATTTCTTTTTTTTATCGTTAACATTACACGGACTTGGTCTTAACTCGTATTTCCACCCACTATCAGAATTTTCATTAAAAACTTTAACCATTTCCATTGCCTTTTTCTGATTGTTTATTGTTAATATTTGACTCAATCCATCAGTAAGTAAAACGTGTACAGGTTTACCATTAGCATCGGTCATTATTTTCATTACATTATATCCCATTTTATTTTTTATTTAAGTTTAACAATCTTTTCATTTAGAGTCCAATCTATATGGTACTCCTTTGTATACTTCCCATTGTTGTATTTATTACAACACTTACCACAAGCTATATTAGTTCTTCTCGCTCTGTGGAATTTCTTTTTACATTTTGGACAATCTCCAACCCATTTCATAACTCTTGAAAGATCAACACTACTATTACTTGTACATCTCTCACCACTACAACCGATAGATATTGCTAAACTCTTCCAGTGTTTATCATGATTAGAATAACCTCTTTTCTTGTGGTCTAATGCGTGAGCAATTTCATGTAGTATCGTATTCTTAACTCTATCCTCATTAGTCTCATGTTGAGTTAGTGGTCTAGATAAAGAGATTGTCTTCATTCTTCCATTATGACATCCAAATCTACGAACTGCTTTATCCCACTTAAAAGTGTATTGTTTAAGTCCATGATCTCTCATCATCTTCATCGCCATATGTCTTGCTTTTTCTAATTTCATTTTTCAAAGTGTACTTTATCTACGTTTATACGTTTAGTATTTCCTATTAGTTTGAAGAAAGATTTTATTTCTTTCTCAGCATAGTGTCTTACTTTAGTTCTGATATGTTTGTGGTATTGGTCTCCCCAAATTGTACTTCTTCTTCGCCAATTAGTGTCCCAACTAGTTTCTCTTGGTCTATAAACTACATCTGTTGCTGGTCTCATACTAGCCTCGTTGTCTTCATATATTTTTCTGTCTTCTATTTTACCTTTAACATATATGTTCACATCTGTAGACCAACTATTAGTTACAGTATGAGTTATACGAAAAGTTAAATCCATTTTACCTTCACGCCATCCGGTAGAACCATCCATCGTGTTAATGCTAAATCTCTTCTTTTTAATGTAGTATTGTAATCTATTCATACTACAAAGATAAGGAAAATCTTTGAAACTACAAAACTAAATTGGGTTTAATATGGGGTAAGATTGAGAGTTCTTTTGCTTTAGCTTCCACCATAATGTCTACATTATTTCCATAGGTATTTGGTATTTTTGTTATGTAGTCGGAGTGCGCTTGTGGTTTAATCTTATCATTACTTTCATGTAACGATTTTGATTCGGAGTAATGTACTACTGGTGTAATTCCCTTAGGCCATGTTGAGATTGCTAACTCAAGTGCCTCTTGTTCTGTCATGTCACCAGTACAAAACTTATGGTGATGATAGTCAAATACAATAGGAATACCAATACGTTCATGTATATACATTAAGTCTTTTACCGAATACATACTAGCTTTGTCATCATTCTCGACGGTAAGACGTGTTTGGACTGATTCAGGAAGTAACTCAAAGTTCTTACAAAATCTATCTAATGCAGATTGTTTATCACCGTAGACACCATTACAGTGTATATTGATTTTATTATATGGTGTTTTATCTAAACCAAGTAAGTCAAATACTTTACCGTGATTAGTAAGATCGGTGATTGTATTTTTTACCACATGTTCTCTAGGTGACACCAGGACATTGAACGGACCTGGGTGTGAAGTTAATCTAACACCATTCTTTCTAGCGTAGTTTCCACAACTAGAAAGAACAGTCTTGATTCTTTGGTATTGAGGTAAGTCTTCTATGTTGTATTCTGAAGCCCAAGGAAAAATATCTGATGATATTCTAAAGAAATTAATCCCATTATCAACATTCCATTTTACTATTTCACATAAGTCTCTGGAGTTAAGTAGTGCTAACTCACCAGCATATTCCATACCTTTAGCTAAGAATGTTTTTTTAATCATCGACCTGTTGGTTGTGATTTTGGGTTTCTGTTCCCCAAGTGTCATATTTATACATGCATATCCTAAATTCATGTTACAAATATAAGAAAAATTATCTAATCAAACTAACTTTTCCTGTGTAATGTTGGTTGTGTGTTCTTACTGAATAAGTATATATCCCTATTGGGCAGTTTTTACCATCCCAAGGTTCATTACTTGTCGTTTCATATACTCTATCACCCCATCTATTGTATATTACCATTGATTCTATCTTATCACTTCCTAACCCATGTACATAAAATGTTTCATTATGATTATCACCATTAGGTGAGAATGCGTTAGGGATGAATATCTGTAAGTAGGGGCAATCTACCACCGTTACCTCGTGGTAAGACGTATCTCCTTCACATCCAAATCTAGTTGTATAAACAGATACGATATATGTACCTACTGAATCTGGCCATTGTACAGTAATAGAATTATTATCATTGTATAATATTTCCCCATCGGAAATATCCCAATAATATACCTTATCTACATCATAGGTAACTTGGTAGTTCTGCGGTAATATGTCACCGCAGTTGGTATAACTCTCCTGGGCAAATAATTGTAGTGGTAGTAATATGTATACTAACCACCTCATATTAGTAATGTTGGATTGGTCCTGTCACTGGTCCGTTATTAACAACAACATTTATCGTTGTTGAACATCCCGCCATAGTATAAGTTAATACGTAGTTACCAACACCCACTGATGGTTGAAATGAATTTGCCACTACTCCTGTTCCTGACCATGTTCCTCCCGCTGGAGTTCCTACTAGTGGTGTTGTTGGATCTCCTGGACAAAATGGTCCAATAGTAGTTCCAATAAGTTCTAGTATAAAGACATCCAATAAGACTGGCGCCCCTGGACAGTTACTAGCATTAGTCTCTATCACTTCAACTGCATTTGGGAATAGACCTGAAGCTCCACCCCAATCCACTGTAATTGAGTTGGTTCCCTGTCCTGTTTGTAGTGATCCACCACCCCCAGTAATTGTCCATTGATAGGTTGAACCCGCAGTATTCGTAACAAAATATTGTTCTCCTACTGAATTGACACATACCGTATCTGGGTTAATTGTTGTTTGTCCATAAGTTGTTAGTCCAATTAGGACACATAAAGCTGTTAATAGTTTTTTCATAATTTCTTTTTTTTTTAATAATGATTTATGTTTGCAGTAGTGGGTATCACTATCTGCACAGTTCCGTTATAAATTTGAAATGCCGGGTCATTACAACAATTCCCGTTACTCCAACCTCCTGTTACACAGTCGTCAAACACCTCCATACTTATATCTAAGTCGTCTGGTGTGCATGTTTGATTAACTGTAACTTGGAAACTCATTGTGAATGGCCCTGTTGAAGATGTTCCCCAATCAACGTTACCCGCATTCTCAAATCTCCATCCTGGCCCAAAGTTAAATCCCCCTGGAAAAGTATTTTGTAAGTCCCATACCCAACTACCTGTTGAACCTATCGGGTTACCTGGTGCCGTAATAGGGGTTAAATTGGTCCACCCAACTCCTAAATTTATTTGGAAGGCGTGGATCCAATTTATATTTATTCCAGTAAAATTTCCTAATGTATAAGTGACCGTTACTACATCTCCGGGTTGGTATGGTCCTCCTGGTACTAAAGTGAAGGATTGGTTTGAAACACACTGAGAGTATGTGGTAATGGTGAAGAATAATAATATTATAGTTAATAACTTCTTCATATACTATAAATATTAGATATTTTCGTAACCTATACGTTGTTGTTCCATATACTCCTCAAATGAAAACTCATAGGTTTTACACTCATTCCCTCTTAAACATTTTATCTGATAGACTTTCTCTTCTTCTCTGTCTATGTACACCTCCACTACGCTATTAGTGTAATGTTTAGTGTATACTAATTCTTTTTCTTCCATTTTTTTATTATTTTTAATAAATGTTATACATCTCTACCATTGGTGTAGATGTGTTTTACCACTGGAAATCTGAGTGAGTGACAGCCGTCTTGATTAATTGTCTCTTCGAAGTATTGTACGGTTATTGTCTTTCCTATTATTAGTTCTGGGTTCTTGAAGTACTTTCTTCTTTCTTCCTGGTCGAACCCTGATCCTACACCGACATTACACCCTTTGTGTTCTATAACAACAGAACCCAACATTTCTTCTTCAACTTCTTTACCGTTTACAATGATTCTATGAATCGCAGTTTCTACAGACTTAACTACATATTCTTCGTCAAAGAATTTCTTGACCTTAAGAAGGTCATTACTTCTTTTCCCTTTGTATTCAGAATCTTTTCGGAGTATTAAACCTTCCCAATTATTTTTGGTGGCTAGTTCTGCTAGTTCTTGAAAGTGTTCTTCGGACTCAACCTTCCATTGTGCTAGTAGATTAATACAGTTTAATTTTTCTGCGAATGCGTTAGAGATAGCATTAAAACAAGTTAATCGTTCACTTAGTTTCCGTGGACTGGTTTGATTATCAAACTCATCTAATAATAAATAGTCGAAAACTTTATATTTTGGGTTTTGTATTGTATGATCTTTTCTTTTTATCTCTTTCATTATCCCTTGGAAGTCTTCTGCCCCACTTTCATCGATTAAACATACCTCACCATCAAATACCATATTACACAGATTTAGACTCTCTATTTCATCTCTAAGGACATTTAGGGTATCAAATGTCTTTCCCTGTCGAGAATAGAAGTTGCACTTTCCTTTTTCGTCCACTACCGCTAAACACCTTACACCATCTAACTTTTGGGAAGCGAACCACGTTTGTTTGTTAAAATCAACTTTACCCTTTTGTTTATCGTAAGAGTTAGCTAGTGCTACCTTAAAAGTAGGTACACATCCTGGTATTGCTTTGTTGATTAGGTCCGCTCCCGTTCTTGTCTTTAGATTCTTATCTATCACACAATGGATTAATTCTTCACATCCTGGATGTGATTCTATAAATGAATTGACCGACCCAATTGCGTCATGACCAGTAATCGTACGTTTACTCAAGGCATCCAATAGATAAAATAATGATGCTGATTGGTAACCGTCTCTTTTAATATCTTTATTCTTTTTAAGATTTGCACTTGTAACATGGAATTGTTTGAATGGTGAATAAGTATACTTCAATAGTTTTTGGATCTTATAAACATCCTTATATTCCTTGATAATTGCAATCTTGTCATTAGTTGAATTGGTGGACTTTAGTCTGTCCACAAATTCTTTTACTTCGTCGTAATCTTTTTTCCAGTTTATCATACTACAAAGATAAGAAAATTTTTTAACTTAACAAAATAAAAAAGGGAGAATTAATTACTTAATTCTCCCAACCAAGAGAGGGATTCCTTTCTCCTTCGAGCTCTGCCCAATTCTACACCAGCTATGAAATAACCTAATGGTTACCAGACCCTGCGTGCCACTCTTATTTTTATTATTTCCTTGTTAAAGAATATCCCATACCAAAGATTGTCCAGTTTTTGAATGGATTATTGGTCACTGTTAATTCAAACTTATTTGTTCTATAAGCTATCCTCATCCTCATTTTGTGAAGATCTCTATCATTAGGGTCCTCAACAACTATGTTGGGTCTGTAGTGATAGTCGTTAATAAAGTATAGATATAGTCTACCACCCTTAAAATCTTTTGGTGATGGTATACCCACACCATATGAGAACACATATGCATCATCGTTAGTCTCTTCTAAATTAACTGATGAAAATGAATACCCTAACCCTACATAATGCGCTATATAATACTCATCTGTTACTTTTTGTGGTATAGTGACATTTGAATTAAGAAATCCCACTTCTTGACGTGTATCATCAATAGAATTTAACCCTACCTCTATACCAATTATATTAGTTGTGGGGGTTGCGATTAATTGAGCCTGACTCATTAGTGAACCCACCATCACTAATAATGTTAAAATTGTTTTTTTCATAAGTCTTTTTTATTTATAATTATTTATTTAATAGCTAATCTTTTAATAAAGATTTTACCTCCTGGAATTCCCATAAGTTTTACTTGATTATACACTAGACCAGTTAAGGTATGCCACTTCCACCGATCCCTTGCTTGTTTATTTTGGTACTGTGTTTTTTGTTTAGTAAACTCATCACGCAATGGTTTATTAAAGTGTTCACCATCTATTAATCTAAGATTTACATATATAGAACCCCAAGAATTAACTTTAACCGAAGTTACTTTGATTTTAGCCCAACTGTCTCTAAAATAGTTAGAGTTGGCCTCGTCTTTCCATTCTAGAGTTTGACCTTTGTAAATTAATTTTTGAACTAAGTTAATTACTTTGTCATTGTTAAAATTTATGTTTGGGTTTGTATGGTCGTATCTGCTATTCATACGACAAAGATAAGTATAATTATTTAGACTACCAAATTAAGCCACACCTAATGCGAAGATTACAATCATGAGAAGAATGTATATAACTGGAGTGATGTCTATTTTTTTCTGTGCTTCCATACCGATAAATAGTGAAAATTCATCGATTGTATGTTAAGGTAATGTTAATTCTGTGTTAAATTTAACTACAAAAAAACCCCACCGAAGTGGGGTTAATCTCAGGAAGAACTTCTTTGTTTAATTTTAGTTACAATTTAGACTGCTGTAGTCTTCCTTTCATATATAAATCGCACTAGGCGAAGTAAATTATAATCCTCTGGGTAGTCAGAATCGTTGTTAGATTTTTTTTTATTTAGAACTCTTTAACTAAATATCCCTAGTTTATTTTATCAACAAGGTGGGGAATAACATCCACCTCTCTCTCTTGGTTTTGTTTTAGTTGCCGAAGAGATTCTTTGGTCTACCTTTCAGATCGTGATAACTTCATATCGAGCGGACCCGATAGTTTCCATCATCATTTTGTAAGGAGTAAGTTCCTCACAGCTTAAAATACTTTTCATGATTGAGGGTGAGAAACCCGACACTAATGCTGTTCCCATCTCATCGAAACGAGTTGGTACATTGTCTTGTCTACTTTGGATATTCCAATAAACAATCCCTGGCATTTCGTAACCAGCTTCCTCATACATCCCTTTAATCATTTCTTGTGCAGTTGGGTTCCAATCTGTTACACTGTCCCAGTTTCCACTGATTGCTGAATCAAACTCCATATCCGAAAGGATAAGAACTTTGGTTGGCATCTCTGATACTGGAACATTGTGTTTTACTGCTTGGTTCAAAATTAACTTAAACGTTGCTTGTAAATCAGTATTCATTCCCCAGTCTGCTCTCTCCAGTTCATCTAACCTATCAGCTAAAGAACCTTCAAGTAATTGTAGTTGTGGTCTCGAAGAGAATGTTATGAATGTATTTTTGAAGACACCTTCATTTCTCTCTGAGATGTACATACCCAATGATGTTGATATATCCATACAGGTAACGTTACCGTTATTCCCTGCCGGAGTTTCCATTGAACCTGATACATCAACTACAGGTAATACTCTTTCACTAATTCCTTCCATGTAATTTGGAAGAGACTCCCATTGTGCTTGCGCAACATCTTTTTCTCCACCATGTTTAATGGATTTAATGATATCATAAGGGTATACAGCCCCTGAGTTGATTGTTGTTTTACCCTCAACTAAGGCTCTTTTGTACTCCTCATACCTCTCTTCGTCATTCTTCATGAAAGTTTTTTGATACCTTGATGATGCTAAGGAAGGGAGTTTAGAGTAGTTAATACTCCCCCAATCCTTTGCACACATCTTAGTTTCAACCACATTAGTTAACCCTACTAATAACTTACGATATTGTTTAGGAGACATTTTAAGGTACCTACGAATAATATTCGCCTTAGGTCCTTTTCTCGGCATCCACTTAGCACATAAACCATCCTTATTTTCTAAAGCGGTCTTTACCAAGTTTAATGCTGATTCCCAACAGTTAATCGAACCTACTAGAGTAAGAACATCGTCCCATCTACCATATTCACTAATTAAATGAATATTCTTATTAAGGACCTTAATGTGGTTTTCACATAACCATGTTAAACAATCTCTAAAGATTTGTCTCTCACCAGCTCCACCACGGACATCACGTGCCCAAAAAATAATTTTAATTGTTGTGAGAGGATCTTCGTTGAAAGCCTTTGACACTTTAGAAATTAGTCTTTCTTTCTTCACACCTCGCATCGCTCCGATTTGAAAGAAAAGATTAACACAATGATTGAGTGAGGATGAGTTTGTTGTCATCCCATTCTCAGTTCTAGTGTCTTTCTGTTGTATAGCGTCAATTAAATTCATAGTTATGTTATTAAAAAGTTTAGTATTATAAGTATATTATTTTCCAAACGGATATTAAGACTAAGCATAAAAATCTTTTCTGTCAATACCCTTAGGTGTTTTTTATTAAACCAGTTCTTCTATTACTCCTACCACCTCACTTAGGATTAAAATGGCTGTTGCCCACCCTAAACTAAAAGGTATTAAACAATAACCTAGTATTCTAATTCCTGATTTGATAAAACTAATTATCTGATGTTTTCTTGCATCTGGTAATTCTTGTTTTTTTCTATAGTCGCTTTGTAATCCTCCTGTTCTTGTCATTTTTTTACTAAGTTAAAGTTGAACTTGATATCGTTAAATTCTTTTGATTTTTCAGACATGTCGTCTATATGTTTCTGTTTATCGTCCCAGAAGCTTACCTTCTTTGCTTCAGGATATTTCTTTAATAATCTTTTAAGTCTATCTCCTTTAGAACGATTACCGTCTCTACCTTTAATAAACATGTGTTCATCAAAAGTAATTCCTCGTTTCTTTAATAAAGAAACCACCTCTTCTTGTACAACATCTATGCGATTGGTGAGTAATACTTTAAGATTAGAAGGTGGTAAGTCTTCGTAAATTTTATTTATCTCTTTTTGTGGTTTGAATGTCCATTTGTTTTCATCTAAACTTTCATCTTGATCCATATATTCAATGGATTCGGGGTAAGGTGTTTCGACTAGGGTGTTGTCGAAATCGAATATTGATATCTCCATATAATTTTGTTTTGTGATACAAAGTTACGAAAAAATATGGGAGTAGAAAACTTTTTAGGAGTAAATATTATTTTATCCTTTCTATGTTGTCGCTTGGTCGATTGTCCAAATCAATAAGTTCCTTATTATCAACAGTCCATACACTATCGAATAAAGGAATCATGTTTCTCATATTGTCTTTAACTTGGTCGTGGTACTTAGCAACCATATCACTTGGTAGGCTTCTAGGTCTTTCTGAATTCCTTTGTTGTGCCAAATCTAAAGGTGTTCTAACATATACTAAAGTAGTATGAAATCCTGCATCTTTTGCTAGTTTCTGTACATCCCTCATAACTTTTTCTTGTCCTCCACCAGCGTCATATACCACATTGGTTGGTTGGTTCCTTTCTTGTTCTAAGAATTGTTTTAAGAATTTTACAGTTAGATTACGAGGATCTGATGTTGTGTAAGTTTTATCTAATATTTCCTCATATCCTTCGGGAGTAGATATAGTTTCTTCCCATTTATCTCCCCATAATTCTTTTGCCTTTAATACTCTAACATTATCTACATTAAAGTTTTTAACATTATCTAAATTAATTAAGTTACCTGTGATAAAACTTTTACCAGCTCCTGGTCCTCCAGCTATAACAACAAAGTTATTATTTGGAGAATCAAAGTTAACTACTTTCTCTTCTGATAATAATCTTAAGTGTTTCTTAATTGATTCTCGTAGGTTCATCTTATTAACAGTTACATGCCTGTTTTTGACACTGTGAGTATTTAGCCTTAGCCATTTTAGCTATAAAGGTATTTTTAGGAGGACCTGTAATATTAGGAAATGCTGTGTCAGCCGCACCCCATATGTCATTCCAATCGTTGTAAACATTAGGTTGTGGGTTTGGGGCTGACGCCATTATTGACAATGCTTGGGTTTCTAAGTTAGTTGATGGCCAAGTGTAGTTTGAGCAGTCTCTATTATTAATCCAAGTTGATGCCCAAGTTGCGTTAGGGTTTTGGAACCATTGTTGTGCACATGGTGAGTTTGGTGTTGTGTCACATGCTTGTGGAAGAATACAACTACCATCATCAATTGTAGCTTGTGGATTATAATTAGTAGCATTGGGGTCTGTACAACCTATTTGATTAGGCAATATACATGAACCATCATCACAATTAGGATCTATTGCTGCATTATAATTTATTGCTGTTGAGTCAGTACAACCGTAAAATTGACAAGGAGTTGAGACTGCTCCTCCACAATCAGGATCATTAGCATTACCTAAAGATGGGTCATAGGGCCAAGTAGCTAAACTTGCTTTTGGGGCAAAATCATTTGGATTCTGAGTTGAGCCTCCTCCCGAATAGGTATTAGATAACTGCGCAATCACTCCCGTTACTTTATTTTGGTCACTATAAAAAGCATTTATTCCATTGTTCCAAGGAAAATCACTAGCAACCATTGTAACTAAATCTCCTATTTGAAGACTATTGTCATATAAATATTTCAGGGCTCCACCACCTAAATTATTTCCTAATCCTTGTGCATCTCCTCCACCAGAAGCCCCACAATAACGAACACCAACTCTACGACATCCCTCTGGAGGACAATTATTTGGAGTTGCGGGTTGATTGGTATAAACTGGGGGTACTTGATATATAAAATTAGACCCTCCACTTTGTTCATTAATTAATGATTTATCACCCCTACCAAGTATTCTATTGTAGTTAGTTCTAGCGTCTGTAAATTGTTCTGTTAGGGTTTTTAATTTTCTTTTCATATTAGTTTCTTGTTTGTAGGTATTCAAATATTGTTTCTGCCATACCTCCATCAAAGAAGGCTGAATCTAGTTCGGCAATTATATCACTTGTTGTATCATATTCCATTTCTTCAAAATTACCCGTTTCATAAAAAATTACATACTTTGGATCTCGATCTGATGTTACCATCTCCAAAACTAATTCACCATCTCTAAATGGTGCTCTTTTTAATTCGTCGAACTGAAATTCGTTTAATCTTCTTTTTATGTTTTCTCTTAAATTCATTTTACTTAAAGTGTTTTAATAGTTCCCAAATTTCATCATCGATACAAATCTTTGTAACTGCTGGTAATAACCAAGGAGATACGTTTGATATCTTCATCCCATCAGTTACCCATAAAAATATTTGTTGATTCTTAAGTGCACTAATCTGAGCCTCTCCTAGAGTTCCTGCTCCTGCCTTTCCATCATATCTTAATAAGTTAGTATCACATATATCTAACATTCTAAGATCTTGTAGGATAATATTTTGTCTTATCTTTTCACGGAAAGCTTGCATCTCATCATCTGTTAATGAATCTCCCTTCCATTTCTTGAATAAGTCGGTAAATTCATCATCTTCTTCTCTAACTGTTTCCGCTCTCATTGGATTTAGTATCGCTGGTTCTGAGATTCCTTTCGTGTCCCACTCTCCAGTTAATACTAACTTCGCCATTCTTTCGTCTTTAACAACATGACTCTCACCAAAATATCTTTCCATTGCGGTTCTCCATCCCAAAGCATCTTTTGCAAAA
>Ga0208669_1000690_pt1 | contig 13211 bp, 9 predicted proteins | sample 21_taG_FD_184095 | JGI IMG/M metagenome (GOLD analysis project Ga0208669, IMG submission 184095) | Marine viral communities from the Subarctic Pacific Ocean - 21_ETSP_OMZ_AT15319 metaG (SPAdes) (version 2) | ecosystem: Environmental > Aquatic > Marine > Oceanic | place: Pacific Ocean | collected...
GCTACTGCAGACGTTAACTCTAAAGTCCGAGTATGGGCTTTAATGGCTGACTGTGAAGGTCCAGTCGGTGATGACGCTACAGGCGATACATACGCTTAATGACTAACTAGGGTGGGGGGTTAATTCTCCCCACTTTTTACAAGGAAAGAACATGAAAAACTTATTAGTAATACTTTTTGTAGGTTTTGGATTAGTAGGTTGTGCTGCAAGTGCAATTAATATTTCTGCAGACATACCTAAAGAACAAGAAGTAATAATCTCAATAGAAACTAAAAAAACTAACGATTAATTATGACACAAGAAATAAGTAAAGAACTGTTACATTTATTCCTATGTATAGCAACTGTGTTTTGTTTATACCTAGGTCTTTCTTCTTTTATAGAAAAAGAATTTGCAACATTCTTATATTTATTACCTGCCAATGGTGCGGCAGCTTGGTGGTTATATAGAAAGCTCCATGGTTGATTCAACATTTATATCAGCAGGAGCTGCACCATCGAATACAGACAGGACAGACATCTACGAGTGTCCTAGTAACTTTAAAGGAATTGTAAAGTTTATAAACGTAGCAAATGTAAATTCAGGTAACAAAACAGCTAAAATAGAATATTACGATTTATCTGCTACTACATATTATGCCTTATCAGGTGCAACATCTATAGCAGGAGAAGGCTACATAAACTGGACAGATATAAATTTAGTATTAGAAGCAGGGGATAAAGTAACAATAACTGCAGGAACAGCAAGTACAGTACATGCCTTAGTAGGCGTAGAATTAATTTATAATCCATTAACAACGTAGGCAAAACATGGCAACATTTATTACATTACTTAACAAAGTACTAGTAGAGCTAAACGAACCTGAGCTATCTACTTCAGCAGACTTAACCTCGGCAGCAGCCACAGTAGGCATACAGTCTACAGTAAAAGAAAATGTAAATAAATCTATAAGAGATATTGCTACTTCAGAAGTAGAATGGTCTTATCTAGTTGCAGCAGGATCACAAGCTTTAACTGCAGGTATTATGGAATACACTGCACCGACAGCAGCAAACACAATAGACTGGGATAGTTTTATTTTATTACCTACAGAACTTATAACTAATGGTACATATGATAGTAATATAACTAGTTGGACCACATCTAACTCAGGTACAGGAGCAGGTACACATTCTACCGATGCTCTATCTTTAGCAGCAGGTTCAGGCACAGCAGCCGTTTATCAAGAAGTGTCTTTAACTAGAGGTAGGCAATACATGGTAACTTTTGCTATGAAGAACTCTTCTACTTCTGGTACAGCATTAAGCCCTAGCCTAAATGTATCTGTAGGTACAAGTGCATTAGCCACAGACGTAGCTACAGGAACGTATACTTCTGCAGGCGGTTCTAATGATGAAGGTGATTTAAGCTATCATAACTTTACATTTGAAGCATCTGCTACATCTCATTTTTTAACTATTAAAAATGCTACAGCATCGTCTACAGTACTTGTAGATAATGTAAGCGTAAAAGAAAACTTCCATCCTAAAAGTTTAAAGTATTTAAACGAAGACGAATGGAGACAACGATCTGTTAATACAGATAAACACCAAAACCCAGACCACTACTCAGAGCCTGACCATGTATATAAAACCAACAGTTCTGCTACAGCACTTACATTTGGCATATCGCCTGTTCCTGACAAAAGCTCTTATACAGTGGAGTTTGATTATTTTACTACCCCTACAGATTTATCTGCTTCAAGCGATACGCCTAGCCTACCAACTCGTTACCACGACCTTATAGTAAAAAGAGCTTGTTACTATACATTGCTTACACGTTCAGACCCACAATTAGCCCAGATATACTTACAAGAGTATAGTTTTGGCTTACAAAGAATGAGAACAGATTTGATAAACCGTAAAAACTACATGTTTGCTGTCTAATGGCAGATATGTTAAATCCATTTGTAGTTAACTTCAGAGGCGGCTTAGTCCTTAATAAATCTCAATTTGAGATGGAGCCAGGAGAAGCTATGGAGTTAAGAAATTTTGAACCTGACGTAGGTGGCGGATATAGACGTATCTCAGGGTTTACTAAGTTTAATACAAACGAAATAACTTCAGGAAGCACTACAGGTGCTATACTTATGTCGGCTGTATATAAAGATCAAGTTATAGCTGCTAGAGGTACTGAAGTATTTAAAGTACCTACATCTAACGGTTCTGTAACACAAATAGATTCTGGTAGAACTAGTGCAGGTAGATACGACTTTGACACTTTTAATATAGATGGTACAGATAGAATTATATGGGCTGATGGAGCAAACAATGCTTCACATTATGATAACAGTTCCGTAACTGACGTGAACGGTACAGGTGCTCCTGCTAACCCTAAGTTTGTAAAAATATTTAAAAACCATGCTATCTATGCAGGAATGTCTGCAGCAACACAAAAGATAATATTTTCTGCTCCATATGCTGTAGGAGAATTTAGTGCTGCTAAAGGTGCAGGTTCTATATCTGTAACAAGCACTATAACAGGATTAAAAGTATTTAGAGAGCAATTATATATATTCTGTGAAAATGCTATATTTAGATTAGCAGGAAACAGTTTAGCAGATTTCCAAATGCAACCAGTAACAACTAATGTAGGCTGTATTGCACCACAAAGCATACAGGAAGTAGGCGGTGACTTAGTATTTTTAGCTGCTGACGGTTTAAGAACAGTTGCAGGTACAGAAAAAATTGGTGACGTAGAGTTAGGTGTTATATCTAGACCTATACAAAGAAGATTTACAGAATTAAACTATAATACTGTAGCAGAAAAGATAAGTTCTGTAGTTATAAAAGCTAAAACACAGTATAGAATATTTTTTGCAGACCAAGGTGCTGAAGCAGATTGTTCAGGAGTTATAGCTGTTTTTAGAGGAGATAGGTGGGAATATTCTGATATGAGAGGTATTAAACCTAATTGCGGAGATAGTGGTTACATAAGTGATGTAGAGTTTACAGTACATGGTGGGTATGATGGTTATGTGTACAAGCAAGAAAGTGGTAATACTTTTACAAATGCGTCTGACAGTACAATAAGTTTAGAAGCTAGATTTAAATCAGCACACTTAACTATGGGTGATCCTGGAATTAGAAAAAGGTTTCACAGAGTAATATTAAACTACAGACCAGAAGGTGAATTAAAAACTAACTTAGGTTTAGAGTATGATTTTGGTTCACAAGATGTACAAAACCCTAACAGTATACCATTTACAGAGGTTGCTGACTTAGCACTATACGGTTCATCAACATATGGCGGTTCAATATATGGTGGTGCAGAATTTATACTAATTAGACAACCTATAACAGGTTCAGGATTTGCAGTAGCAGTCCAATTTACAGAAAAACAAAATGAAACCTCAGCACCTTATTCATTAAGAGGTTTTAGTTTAGAATTTGCAGCAGCAGGTAGGAGATAAGCAATGGCAGGTTATTCATCAAGACAATCAACCTTTACAACTGGAGATACTATTACAGCAGCTCATAGTAATAATGAGTTTAATGCTATATTAGCAGCTTTTAACGTAAGTACAGGTCACAAACATGATGGCACTACAGCAGGTGATGGTGGTCCAATATCCACATTATTTAGTAATACTATTAGTATGGGTACAGGTGCAGATACCGATATAGCTCTTACATTTAATGCTAACTCAAATGATGGTGTTATAACATGGATGGAAGATCAAGATTACTTCCAGTTTTCTGATGATATATTAATTAGTACTACAGAAAAAATACAATTTAGAGACACTGCAATATACATTAATTCTTCTGCTGATGGTCAACTAGATATTGTTGCAGATACTGAAATACAAATAGCTGCCACTACTGTAGACATAAATGGTAACGTAGATATATCAGGTTCTTTAACTTTAGGTGGAACTACAATAACTTCTACAGGTGCAGAATTAAATATACTAGATGGTGTAACTTCTACTGCAGCAGAATTAAACATACTAGATGGTGTAACTTCAACTGCAGCAGAATTAAATATACTAGATGGAGTAACTTCTACTACTGCAGAACTTAATATATTAGATGGTGTTACATCAACGGCTGCAGAACTAAATATACTAGACGGTGTTACATCAACAGCAGCAGAATTAAATATTCTTGATGGCGTTACATCAACGGCTGCAGAATTAAATTTACTTGATGGCTCTACAGCAGGAACAGTTGTAGCATCAAAAGCAGTAGTAGTAGATTCAGACAAAGATTTAACTGGTATAAGAAATCTAACTATTGCAGGTGATCTTACTATATCTGGTGATGATCTTACTATGGCTACTAATACTGCAGGCAACTTACTTATTGCAGACGGTACAAATTATAATCCTACAGCAGTAGGAGATTTATCTGAAATATCTAGTGTAGCAAATGATGATGTTTTATTGGCTTTAGATACTTCAGGCGGTGGCTTAAAGAAAATTACTAGAAGTACTCTTGTTGCAGGGTTAACCGCAGGTACAGAAATTAGTAATCTTGTAGAAGATACAACTCCACAACTAGGTGGTGACTTAGATGCACAAGGTAAAGACATAACAGACGTAGGTATTTTATCTGCGGATGCTTCTGCAGGTATATATGGTGCTACAGGTAGTCCAGTAGTATTTACTGTTACTGTAGCTTCTAAAACTTCTGCACATCCTTATAATGGAGACGGTAGTTCTAGTGGCTACTTCTTAAATGGCGTAGAATCTCCTGCTCTTAAATTACATGGTGCAGATAGCGTTACATCTTCTTCAGGTTACTATTATAAGTTTGACCAAGCAGATAGTTCAAACAGTAGTCATCCATTAAGATTTTATTTAGACGCTGCTAAAACAATAGCCTATACAACTGGTGTCACAACTAGTGGTACACCTGGTACTGCAGGTGCTCACACAACTATAGCAGTTACAGACCAGACTCCAAGCACATTATATTATCAATGTTCTTCTCATGGTTACATGGGTAACTATGCTAGTGTAGATTCAGCTAATATAACATCTAGTGGAGCAGTAACTATTGATGCAGTAGGTGATGTCACTTTAGATGCAGATGGTGGAGATATACTATTTAAAGATGCAGGCACTACATTTGGTAGTGCTACTAATACTTCTGGCGATTTAATACTTAAATCAGGTACTACAACTGCTTTAACATTTAGTGGGGCTAATGCTACTGTTGCAGGTAATCTAGTTGTTACTGGTAATCATACTGTAAACGGAACTACAACAACTGTAAACTCTACTACAGTAACTATAGACGATCCTATCTTCACACTAGGCGGAGACGGTACTCCAGGCTCTGATGACAATAAAGATAGAGGTATTGAATTTAAGTATCATACAGGTTCTGCAGCTAAAGTAGGTTTCTTTGGTTGGGATGATTCTGCAGGTGCATTTACATTTGTACCAGATGCTACAAACTCTTCTGAAGTGTTTAGTGGTTCTGTAGGTAATGCTATATTTGGTAACGTTACAGGTACATTACAAACTGCTGCACAAACAAATATAACATCTGTAGGTGCTTTAGATGGAGGTTCTATAACATCTAATTTTGGCACTATAGATACAGGTGCTTCTGCTATAACTACTACTGGCTTAATATCTGGCGGTTCTTTAGATATAGACAATGTATTAATTAATGGAACAACTATAGGTCACACAGACGATACTGATCTTTTAACTTTAGCTAATGGTGCTTTAACTGTAGCAGGCACTATAGAAGGTACTACAATTACTGCTTCTACTGCAGTTGTACCTGATGCTTCAGGCGGTGCAGATTTAGGTAGTACATCTCTTGAGTGGGGTGATCTATATATTGCAGACGATAAGAAAATTTACCTTGGATCAGATCAAAACTTTAGTATTGAATATGATGAAGATGGTAATGATACTACAGCAGTTGTAGCTGCAGGTGGTGTTAGTTTAGCTCCTCATGGTACAAGCACAGGAAATGGTACAGAATTAAGATTTCAAGAACTAGCTGCTAATGGTGCAAACTATGTAGGCTTTAAATCTCCAGATGCTATAGCTTCTAATGAAGTGTGGGTATTACCTAATGCAGACGGCTCAGATGGACAGGTTTTAAAAACAGATGGTTCTAATGCTCTTTCTTGGGGAGAGGCAGGCGGTGGCGGTACTATAGATATGGTTGCAGATGGTGATATAGCTATTAGAAAACCAGTTGTACTTACTGCTGCAGGTAAAGCAAAAGAAGTTGCATTTTCAGACGCTGCTGCAGGCGTAGGAACAGCACTAACTTTAGATAGCTCTGTAAATGGTTCTGATAACCGAACTAATTTAATATACATGGATGGTGTAGGCTCAGGCGTAAAAACTTTTGTTAAAATATTCTGTGATGGTGGTACAAGCAATCATATAACAGCGATAGCGTTTACTATTAGTGATATTGGAGCAAGAACAGTTACAGCAGGAACTCCTGTTGTTGTAACTTCAAACGATACAAGTTATATGGATGCTGTGTTTGATCCTGATACAGACAGAGTTATAATGGTGTATCGTAATGGTGATGATGCCGATAAACCTTACTATAGTGTTATTTCTGTAAGCGGTACAACTTTAACTTCTTCTACAGTAGCAGTTGTAATTGATGATGCTAATTTAGACCCTCAAGATATAGCATTAAGTTATGATACAACTGCTGATAGAATTGCTTTGGTATTTCAAGATAACAATTTTAGTGCATCAGAAAGAAGTAAAATTAGAAGTTATGTAGGAACTGTTACAGGCGGAACAACTAATTCTGTAGCTTGGGGGAGTAATGTACATGCAGATACAGATATTGATAAAAGTAATAGTAGAACAAGAATTTGTTATGATGCAGGAACAAATAGACATTTATTAATTTACAAAGATTCTGATGGATTACAAAGTAGAGTAGGAACATTAACAGGTGCTTCTACAAATACTTTAGCGTGGGGTAATCAAACAACTTTACATACTGCTTTTGCTCAATATGATGTTGCAGTTACCTATGAAGCAACACAAGCAAAATGTGTTGTATCTTTTAGTAATGGATCGACAACACAAAGTTTAGGCGTTGTTACTGTTACAGGATCATCAACTAATACTGCAGCTATAGGCTCTTTAGTTACAATATCTCGTGATGATGCTGCAGGAGCACCTAATAGTAATGCAATATCTGCTATTGCTGCTAGTAAAGTTGGCTATGTATATAATGTTTCTAATACAGTTAAAGTTACACCTTTTACAATATCAGGAACAAGTTTAAGTGCAGGAACTGCTGTTACTATAGCTTCAGCAGACACATCAAATACCCAAATAGCAGGGGTTGTAGCTACAGGTGCTGCTGCTGTAAGTTTTGAAACAACTAATACAAGTATTAGTGCAGTAGAATTTCGTAGTGCTACTATATCAGGCGGAGGTACTACTTCTCTTACTAAAGATAATTATTTAGGAATATCTAAAGCAGCTATATCAGATGGTGCTACAGGTAAAATAGTTATACCTGGTGGTATATCTGAAGGACACTCTTCTCTCACTATAGATTCTAACATATTTACAAATGGTGCAGGAGATATAGGTTTAGCAGGAGATAGTGGAGGATTACAATTTTTAGGTAGAGCTGTATCAGCTACACAAATACAATTAAGACAAGAAGAATTTAGTCATTATGCTGAAGCAGGGGAAACTTTAACTGCAGGTCAACTTATAGAAATAAACAGTTCTGGTAACGTTATTCCTATTATAGGTAATGCTACTACATTTAACAAGACAACACAGTATGGAGCATCAGGAGATAGAACTGCAGATGTTCATGCAGCATATGATCCTGATACAGAAAGAGTAGTAGTTGCTTATGCCGATAAAACTAATAGTAACTATTTAACTACAGTTGTAGGAACTATAACTGGTGGAACAACAAATTCTGCTTCTTGGGGAACTCCTCAAGTTGTACAGTCTTATAATTCAGACCATAGTGAAAGACATATTTATTTAGTATACGATGAATCTGTAAACAGAATGGTTCTATTATTTGGTAGAAATGATAGCGGTTATAGTAGCTTTAGAGGAGGCTCTGTAGTAGGTACTGTAACAGGAGGAACGACAAACTCAATTTCTTGGGGTACATCTGCTTTAATAGATGGAGATACTCGTAGACCTAATAATATGTCTGCTGATTATGATGATGCAGATAATAGAATTTATGTAGGATACGAGTGTGAAAACACTGTAGGTAGCACTGTTTCTGCTAGATTTGGAGCAGGTAAAGTTACAGGCGGAACAACCAATACTATAGCTTGGGGAACTTTTACTGATTTAAATGGTGGTAATAGTAGCATAAGTGGTATTAATGTAGTTAATGATGAAACTGAAAATAAAACTGTTATCATATATAGGGATGAAGCTACTTCTAATTATTTAACACTAGTAAAAAACACAACAGGAGGAACAGATTCTTCTCCATCAGTTAGTTTAAGTGGTGAGACTAGAATAGGTAGTAATCAAGCTGTCCAATATACATCAATGGTTACAAGTTGTTATGTAGGCGGTGTTGTAAATAAAGTTGTTACTGCTTTTCAGAAAAGTAGTAAACTCTATATTCAATTAACTTCAGGAAGCAGTAGTTATGGAAGTCCATTTGAAATAGTTGCTCAAAATGATGCAGGTATAGGAACTAATTATCCTGGCGCTATATATCCTCATAACATAACATGGCTGAAAGGTTCAGCAACAACAGATGCTAATGGCGTTTCAATAGAAAAAGTTCTTGTTGTGTTTGCAGACCAAGCTAACCAACAATGGGGTATAGAAGTTAACTGTGATGCAGATGCTAATGCTCTTGCACATGGCACTCCTGTAAAAGTAGGTGCTTATGTAAATAATTCTATATCTTCTACAAATACAATTTACGATGATGCTTCATCAAGAGCTGTTGTAATTTCAAAAGATAGTACAGACCAAGGTGGTGTTTACGATTTAACTTTAACTTATGTAGCAGAGCCTCAAGTGGATAGCACTAAAGCAAATGTTGATGGATTTGCAGGTTATGCAACAACAAGTGGAAACGCTGTAGGAGTTGCTTTAGAAGCAGGAATTGACAATAACCAATCAGGTTTAACAACAGGTTCTTTGCATTACATAGATGATAATGGATTATTAACAACCACTTCTACAAGTAATCAAAAAATAGGTAAAGCATTAAGTGCTACTAAAATACAAGTAATAACATCATAAAGGAGAAAATTATGAAAACAATAGTAAGAAAAAGTGATAATGTAAGTTTATACATTTATCCAGATAATAAAGCAATTACTTTAGAATCTAATAGAGCTGTTATAGGTACTACAGATAATCCTGAATTATATATATCTGATCTTAATTCTAGTAACGCAGAAGTGCATACAGGAGTTGATGATAAATCAGATTATTGGGGAAACAAATATAAACATGATGGAACAAACTGGTCAGATAACTCTAGTTTTATAGGACAAAATAGATTAAGTATAAACGTAGATAGTTCTATAAACCAAATTTCTGTAGGTAATACAAACCCATTTACAGCTTCTGGTACTGTACAAATAGGTGATGAGAAGATTACCTACACTGGAGTAGACGGAACAAATCTTACAGGTTGCACTAGAGGGGCTGCATCAACTGATGCTGCAAGTCATACCTCTGGCGATTCTGTAACACAAATATAGTAAGGAGCAAACATGCCTACTAAACCAACAGCAAGTGTAGTAAACCAAAAAATAGATGACCATGTAGACGCTTGTACAAGTAGGTATGAAGCTATTGATCGTAGGCTTTACAGAATTGAAACAATACTTATAGGGGCTAGTGTTTCTGTAATAGGGTTGTTAATTAAAATAATTATAGGCTAGAGGAAAGAGATATGCCAAAGAAACCGTTGACAGATATAGAAATACAGAAAAGGTTAGATGCTTTGGAAAGAAGAGGTATGAATACTGGGGGTAATGTTTTAAGTAACTACACAGGTACTATTCAACTTCCTGGTGGTGGCACTCTTAACATGGACACTCTTAACAAACAAATAGCTGCTGCTACAGAAGCTACTAAACCTAAACCTTTAGGTAATCCAAATGATCTGGATGGTAGAGTAAGTTTTGTAGATAGAGGAAATCCTGAATTAGCCAATAAAGAATTTGAAGAAAATCAAAATGCTATTAATATGTTTGATAATATTGATGCTCAACAAGCTGCTGCAGATAATAATACAAAATTTAATGAAAGTATAATTGGCGGTCAAGGCACTATACCTGGTGGTGCAGGTACTGATACTTTAACTAGCGGTGCAGGTAATGATACTTTAACTGGCGGTGCAGGCAATGATGATGTACAAAAAACAGTACTAAATGTAGTACCTTTAGGCGATGGTAGGTCTGTAGTGTATTATAGTGATGGAACAAATGAAACTATAGGAACAAAAACAGATACTGGAACTGGAACTGGAACTGGAACTGGAACTGGAACTGGAACAGGTGGTCTTTTAGAACAAAGATATGGCGATGCTATTAACCAAATAGATAAATATGCAGGACTTACCCCAGGGGGCACTCAATTACCTACTGGAGGTACAGTTACGCCTACTCCTGGTAAAGTTTTACAAGGTGAGTTAGTACCTACTGAAGGTACACAACTTACAGGAACGCCTTCTGCTGCTACTACAACAGCTTCCGATGCAGGTTTACAAGCTCAAGTTCCTACTGAAGCTAGTGCTAGTACAGTAGACTCACTAGTAGCTTCTGAACAAAAAGTAAATGCATTAGCCCTTGCAGCACAATCAACAGATGCTCTTAGTCAAGAGGCTGTAGGCGAAGAAAGTACCGTAAGTGCAAATGCTACTATAACTGATGAAAAGTTAAATGCAATAAAACCAGACCCTGAAAGTATAGAAGTAATAAAATCAGAAGGAGCATTAGCCGAAGAAATAGCTAAGGTAGATAGAAGAGGTACTCCTGTTGTAGGTTTAGACACTGCAGGATTTAATGAAAAAATAAATGCTGCTGATAGACAAATGGAAGTAGGCGATACTATTCCTGAAATAAACCCTAGAGAAGCACAGCAAGCAGAAAAAGAATTTCAGTACGAAAAAACTCAAGAAGCTACTATGCAGTTAGCACAGTTTAGTGATAATCCAGAAGTCAGTGCTTTTGCTACAGCTCAACAACAAGCTATATCTGAAGTACCTGTAGAGGCTACTGTTCAAGGACAACTAACAAACCTTATGGCACAGTTTGCTGATGGTAAAACACCTCCTTATGCTGCAGGAGCAATAAGAAATGCCGAAGCACAAATGGCTGCTAGAGGTTTATCTGCAAGCTCTATGGCAGGTGCTGCAATTATGCAAGCTGCAATGGAATCATCTATTCCAGTAGCTGCACAAGATGCACAAATCTTTAAAGAAATAAATTTAACAAACTTAAATAATAAACAACAAGTAGCTTTAGCTAATGCTGCAAACTCTATGAATATTGGTTTAGCTAATTTAAGTGCTAGTCAACAAACAAATTTACAAAATTCTACTAATGGTTTTAAATTACAATCTCAAAGTCTTTCTAATTTACAACAAGTAGCTGTAGCTAATGCACAGTTAAGGTCTTCTTTAAAAGAAAGAGAGTTAAGCTTTGATCAACAAAAAGCAGTAGCTAATGCTGCTAGATATTCTGAAATACAAAATTTAAATCTTAGTAATGAACAGCAAGGAATTATGCAAGATTCCGTAAATAATATGCAAATTAGCATGGCAAATTTATCTAATAAACAACAAAGAAATTTAGCACAAGCCCAAATAGATTCTGCATTAATGGGTCAAGAGTTAACAGGAGATCAACAAAGAGCTGTATTAAATGGTGCTAGAGTAGCTGAAGTAAATAATATAGAATTTACAGAACAACAACAACGTAATTTAAACAATGCTAAAATTATGGAAAACATGACTTTAACTAATTTAGATTCTGACATGAAAGCTGCACTTACAAATGCTGCTACCTACGCAAATATGGACATGACTAATCTTAATAATAGACAACAGGCTGAAGTATTAAATGCTCAATCGTTTTTACAGTTAGATATGGCTAACCTTACTAACAAACAACAGGGTGAAGTATTACAATACCAAGCTAAAACACAAGCTTTATTTTCTGATGCTGCTGCAGATAATGCTAGAAAACAATTTAATGCACAGTCTGAAAATCAAATGGAACAATTTTTTAGTCAATTAGGTGCTACTGTTAGAAACCAAAATTCAAATAGAGTAGCTGCTATGAGGCAATTTAATGTAAATGAAACTAATGCTCAAGCAAGATTTAATACTTCACTAGTAGATACTAGAGATAAATTTAATGCTACAATGACAAGTCAAATTAATCAATCTAATGCAAAGTGGAGAAGAGATTTAAATACTATAAACACTACTAACCAAAATGAAGCTAATAGACTTAACGCACTGAGCTTATTACAAATAAATCAAAACTCATTAAATAAAGTATGGCAAGCTTACAGAGATGAAGCTAACTGGATAAATAGTAAAAGTATGGCAAAAGATCAATACATGCATGAAATAGCTAAAATAGGTTTAGCTGGAGATGTAGATGAAAGATTGTTTAATCATCAAAATAGAACAGAAATAAAAGACAGATTCGGTACTACTATATGGAATTGGTTAAAAAATTTATAATAGGATTATAAAATGACAGCACTAAGAGACACAATAAAATCAATCGTTGACCCTATAAAAGCAGGAATAAATTATGTAGGGAAAGGTCTAAAAGAAGTTGTAACTTTAGGAGGTACATTTTCAATAGAAGAAAGTGCAACTTTAGCAAGTTTTGTAGCTAAAGTACCTGGTTTTGATAAAATGAGTGAAAGGGATCAACAAACTTATACAGATGCTTGGCACCAAAGCAGGGCTAGAGCTTTATCAGAACAATCAGGTGATAGAAGTTTTTTAAATATTGGTCAAAATCAAACAAAGTATTTAGGGACAGGTAGATCAGAAAGAAGTTTTGACTCATTTGATCAAACAGGAAGTTCTGGTCCATCAGCAAGTTCTTCCTTAAAAAATATTATAAATGAAAATCTAGGAAGTAATCTTTCCATTAATGATTTTAGTCAAGCAAATGAATTAAATGCTTTTGCTGAAGCTTTTACAGTTGATCCAGATTTAGGTAAATTAGATGTT
>Ga0208669_1000692_pt1 | contig 13187 bp, 20 predicted proteins | sample 21_taG_FD_184095 | JGI IMG/M metagenome (GOLD analysis project Ga0208669, IMG submission 184095) | Marine viral communities from the Subarctic Pacific Ocean - 21_ETSP_OMZ_AT15319 metaG (SPAdes) (version 2) | ecosystem: Environmental > Aquatic > Marine > Oceanic | place: Pacific Ocean | collected...
AACTTAAAAATTACTACCACTTATTTGTAGATAATCATATTCTACAATGGATTTTTTGTATTCTTCTTCTTTTAAATACCTGTCCATTGACCTATTTACTAATTTTTGCAATGTAAATTCTTCATTTAAAGCCACACCTTTAAATTTTTTATACAAATCGGTTATAATTTTAACCGAAGTGAGCTTTGTTTCACTTTTCATTTTAATCTCCGTATATATGTATATATAAGTATCATATCAATCTAAAACCACTACCTTTTTTTTCAACTTTTGTGCATGTTCAATAGTGTCTAATGTTCCTCTTGAATTATAATTATTTGGAATAAATGCTACTATATAATCACTATATTCTGCTATCTGTTTATTTCTGTCAAAAAAATTAGTAATGTGATAGTTTTTCCCATAGTGATTTTGTTCTAAGATACAATGTTGATTATATTGATAATGTCGTGGTGGAAATTCTACATATTTCATATCAAACTCTAATGCAAATTTCTTAGCGTAACCATCGGCACCTTTTGGTTGTCCACCACTTATAATTTCAACTTTATCACCAAATTGTTGTTTTAATTTAAATACAAATTCTTTTATCTTTCTTTTATTAGTATATGTTCTTGCTCCTACTATACCAATTCGTTTCATACTAATCCTCGTAGTCGTTTCTCTTTTGTTTTCTTCTTGGTTTTTCCTGTCTCGATGGTTTATCTGAAGTAATAAATGTCAAACAATCTTCAAACTGCTTTAATCCTTTAAAGATACAAGTCAACCTATCCTCATCTCCAACAAACCTAAATCTAAACGGATATCCTTGTTCTGTATCTTCTTGGTGGATAATATCATACCAAGTAAATTGGGAGCGGTCAACATCTCTATTTGGTCTTATTGTTGTTTTGTAGTGAAGTAAACTTTCATACTTTTTCATAAATAATTTTAAGTCTTTAGAAGTTACTTCTCCCTCATCATACCACAACTGAAGTTTAAATGTATGAGTTTTATTTGCCTCATTAATCCTATCAATCACTAATGACTCATATTCTGTATTAATAAAATCTGATAATTTAAGTCTCAGTGCATATATTTGTCCATTGGTTGTTGCCATGTCAATTCTCCATCTTCATAATAAGTATTATAAATCCTTACATTTAGTAAACGATTTACATTTCTTTTGAGGTGAACATTTTTCGTAATCGTGTGGAATTATTTTTCCGTCTTTATCATAACACTCATCCATAAACGCCTGTAATCTTCTGTTAACTTTATTGATAGATGGTTTTCCATTTGCTGGTATGAAAGTTTGTATTCTCTTTTGTGGAAAATCTGTATTCTCGTATAACTTTCTCTTTACTATAAAATACTCAACATCAATTCTATCCATTGGAATATCAAATTGTTTAGAATAAAATTGTTTATACAACAATAATTGGTCTGTCTTATTCTTATCAGCCTTTTGCCACTTATTCCAACCCCAAGTTGATGTTTTAATATCAATAATCTTAATTCTATTCCTAACTGTATCCTTGATAACCAAATCAATAAAACCACGAAACTTTAGATTATTTGGTAAATCATAACTAAGTGGTGTTTCTATACCTGCTAATTCATATCCTCTTTTACTAAAATACTGATTTCGTTTCTTCTTAAAATAATCGATTATTTTTAATCCATCATTGTAAAATTCTAACATATCATTTTTAGTACAAAATTCTTCTCCACCTTTTTTGAGTCTGATTTCCATAAAGATTTTTTTCATTCTATCTTCGAGCTCCTCATTAAGAAGTAATTTGTCAGCCTCTACAATACTTTCGGAATACATAACCTTTAGGTATTCCTGTAGAACCTCGTGCATAGCTGTACCAAACATTGTATAGATATTATCTGTGAATGGTATTGCCTTATCTACATAGGTCAATTTCCAAGAATAGGGACATTGTTCCCATAGTGCAAACTGACTATATGATATTGATTTTTTTCTAGCCATTTAATTTTTGAATAACTTGGTTTTTTGGAAGTGCTCCCATAAACCTATCTACTTCTACTCCGTTTTCTTCTATTATCGTGGTTGGAACTGCCCTAACATTATGTTGTTGCATCAGAGCTTGATTGTCATCTGCATCAATAAATTGTATCGAGTATCCTTCACTTTTAATTTCATTCATTACTGGTTTGAATGCTTTACAAGGACCACACCATGTGGCTGTAAAGTATTTTGCTGTTCTCATTTTAGTCTCCTAATCCATCCATTTTCCGTGTGTAAATAAATGCCAGGTTCGATGTTTTAATATTTCCCACATCAATCCGATATATGATTCTGATTCATAGAATCCTACTTCACAATCATATCTATACATTATTTACCCCACTTTCCGTTTTTAACGATTGTCGCCATTATTCCATAGTTTGAAACATCAAGATAAGCATCTTCCATTGGTTCACCCTCTACAGCATTATCTCTATTACCCATGAGTAAAGTTTTTAACCTCTGTATCTTATCATTCATTCTGAACCACAAACCTGTAAGTGATAAATGTATTTCTTCTTCGGTTTGTAATTGTGTTCCAACACTTATGTTACCTGGACCGTAATCGTGTTGCTTGTGTAAGAACAATTCGTATTGTTCCCTTTGTAATCTTTTAAATTCTTTAGTCATCTCTGGCCATTCTAATTCCATCATTGAAACAATATCACCATTTACTTCTTTTTTATTCTTAGATTCTTTTATCATTTCTGACATATACTTCTCCTTATTCCATACTGGAATTTACACATAATTAACATAAAAGTCAACTGTTTTTTTAAATAATTTCATCCACTATACCATAATCTAAACATTCTTCTGCTGTTAAATATGTGTCGTGTTGTGAAACCTTATCCCAAAATTCTTGGTCTTTTCCTGTGACTTCTGCCATTATTCTATTTATATTACTTTGTAATTTTTTTAAGTGGTCTGCACCTTTTAAAACATCTGAGGTTTTACCACTCTCAAATGCTGAACCCTCGTGAACCATCACCGTAGAATTCTTTGTGATTGTTCTGTTACCAGTTCCACATGCAAGTATTACTGCGGCTGCTGACATACAGGCTCCAAGACAATGTGTATTGACCTTTACTGGTAAAGATTTAAAATAATCTATTATTCCTAACATAGAATATACATCTCCACCATATGATGAAATTATTAAATTTATATCTTTACCTTCGTTATGTTGTATAAAGTTATCAAAACGAGTGGTTACAGCATACAATGTATCTTGTTCTATTTCGTATGTCAAATACATAGTATTAGATTTTATATTTATACCCCACTCTAAATTTTTAAAGAATAGTTGTGTTTTACTTTTCATACCTGGCATATCTCCATAATTAACTTTTAAAACTGGTGAATCCGTCATTATACTTCCTTTTTCTTAAAGACAAAAACAGGTTCATACTTATATCCTGCTCCCATCACACTTGATAATGTTAGCTGTAAGGTGTCCTCTTGGATAAAACCCAACTCTTTGGAAATCCTTACGGTTTCTTCTTCTATAAATTTGTACTTTGGTGTGTTTGCAATATTCATTAACATATAACCATTTTGTTTTAAACCATAGTAACAATTCTCTATGGTCTTTTTTAAAAATCCATTTACCCATTCATCATTGGATGGGAATTTAATATAACTTTGAGTTTCCTCATCTGAGTATTTCTCTGTATCGAAGTAGGGTGGTGAGGTAAAACATAAATCGATTGATTCTTTTTTAGGAACGAAGTCCTCACTCCCTTGTTTATATATATCAACTTTTTTATTTATATAATCAAATTCTTTGCTCATCTGCAACAAACCTTCGTAAGTCCTCGTAGATGGTTCTGTACCAATGTAATGTTTGGTGTTTTTTGCAGATAAAAATCCAAGTAATCTTCCACCCCAACCACAACTCATATCTCGAATGACTCCATCACCACCAAACTTTTCATATATTAGTTTTGCTGCTGTAGGTCTGAAATTACTCACGGATTGAGTTCCACTATAAATCTTTATGGACTGCCTCAATCTATTTTCGTGAAATATATTCCTTTCACCATTTGGGTCCTCACCTTTATAATGTTTCTGTTCCCATTTCCAACACTTACGAATCGTGGATTTAAACATATCATCATCGTGGAATATATCCATAGGTGATTTTTTTGCACTACCACACACTATTTCCCAAAAATGTGGATGATAAGTCCAACATAACCTCAATCCATGCATAGTTTGAATAATCTGATTATCTTTGAATATCGTATCAACATCAAACTTTCTCAGTTTCTTTAAATGGTCGTGTTTTTCATCTTCACGAATTGTGTAGTGGGGGAATCCATGTCTACGATAGTAATCAAATATGACTTCTACACCATATTCTATATCAACGACATCTATTGAATTTGTAACCCTTTCGAACTCTAAGTCCTTCTCATCAACTTCGATGAGTTTACCGAGAGTTTCATAATTTACTCTTGCCATATATCTTGTCTGTAATGGTTAACGAAATCACTCCAAGACGATTGTGGTCCTGTTTCTCTCGAATCTATGAATTTTTTACTATAAATCAATCCAAATAAATCAACACAATCTCTGTATATTTTTACATCTGTTGTTGATTGTGCATATTTATCAAAAAATCCAATCTCCTTTGTTGGAGAGTTGTACCAATTACGAATTTCTTTAATAGGAGCTCCTTCATCATCTAATACCATCTCCCATCCATTATTATCGATATCAGGAAATATACCCGACACCACATCTTTTACATCCAATACATCTCTATAATCTACAACATCATAATCCCTATAAATTTCAGATATCCATTGGGATTCTTTTCTAAAATCTGGTAATGGTGGTGTTTGACCAGGCTTATCATATGTACAATCCGTACTGATATAAAACTTAGAATCGGGATACTTATCCATTGTCTTTCTTACCAATATCATCTTGGCTTCATAATCAAATCTATCTACTGAATCTTCTCTATCATCTTCATCCAGTACTGGCCAATGTCTGATATGTATACCAATTCGATCCTTTACTAATCTTTTTATTTTATTTTCAATTACCTTGTCCTTCAATGTAATTACAGATACATGCTTTCCATAACAAGAATTTTCATTCTCACCAAAGTATGGTGGCCAGTTATCAAGAACATTATAACTTTTATTTGTGTCTAATGTTACAGGAGGTAGTGTTGGATCAAGAAATGGTAAATTCTGTGGTGGAAGGAAGTCAGCAAAAGGTTCATCAAATGTTTCAGTATATGGGAAATTTAAATACTTTGTTTCTGCCCACATTCGTTCTTCAACTGCCATCTTAAAATTAAAATTATTTTGTCTGTTCAATTCATATGCATATTCCCAATATTGCATACGATTTCCAAATCCTGTGTCCATTAATGACCATCCTACATCGTCAAGATATAAATACATTGGCCCCTTCTTTTATGGTAAATTTAGTTTTTTAATTTCTTTTGGTTCAATTCCATATTTCTGTAATATGGTTTTTAGGTTTGCTTTATTCTGTTCGGTAGAATAAAACACTTGTAGATAATCTTTGGCTTCAGATAGACTCGACTCGTAGTGTTTTGCAACTACCTCGATTAACCATTTTTCATATTTCATATCTTTCTTTCCTTTTGTATATTTTAACCATTCTCTTTTCTTTGGTAGAACATTGGTGTATAATTTATATAAGTCTTTTGGTTTCAAGTTGTATTTTTGAATTTCATTTACCACTTCCGCATACTCCATCTTCATAGATAGAAATCTATGTATCATATAATTAGACCATTGCTTCTTCTCTGTTTCGTTTAGAGAGTCCCAATACCCTTTAGTTTGTTTTTGTGTGATGTGTGTAATGTGGTCGAATAGACCTTTGTTCTTAATAACCTTTTTCTTTTTCATATCTATAAGTATTTAATTAAATGTTCAAATACAATTATTTTAGCTAACACCAACATACTTCAATACCAAATTTATCTTTAATGGTTTGAACAGAAACACCTGTCAAATCTAATTCATCAAAGTAAAAACCAGCTTTAGGTAAAACAATTACATCTGGTTTATAACCTTCAGCTAAAACTTTCTCAATTACAGGTATATAATCTTGAACTAATAATAGACCAGCAACGATTATGTTACCACCAAATGTCGTATTCTTTACCATTTGAATTTTGTAATTATTGAATGGAGTTATTTTTTTAACATGACTTTCGAATACTTTCTCTACCGACTCCGATACCAAGAATAACACTTTTGAATTAGGCTCATAATTGTCCCATTCAATTAAATCACTTAACGATTGGTCAAGTCGAGTTGTATTGATTTGATTTTCAGAATCTATTTTAATTCTTGGATATAATTTTTGCCACTCCTTAATGTGTTTCCACCCCTCGTCCCAAGTAAAATCAAGATGTTTTGTAACATTTGGTGGAGCATACTTAGTATATGCTGGATGGGAGATTTCTATTTCGATTGGATTGTGATTTTCATTCAGTAATCTAATCCATCTTTCGGTAGTTCCATTTTTTAAATCAGTTAATGATGGTACTATTACTACCGCATATGGAAGTCCGTACTTCTCTAATAATTCAAAAGTATGTGTTGTTTTTTCATAATTAGTTAGGTGTAAATATATTCCACTCCATAATTCACCACCAGCTAACACTCGGCCCCAACGATGTTTCATTAAAAGACTCAGTAACTTGATGTGTTCTTCATTTACAAAATGGCCATTGGTATCGATTCCTTTTACGGTGTATTTTTCGTCAATAAGATGTTGTAATATTTCGTTAGCATTTGGATGTGCAAAAAATTCACCATTACTAACATGATGACCATATCCAATAGCCGTTATAGTCTTTTCTGGTACAAAAGTGAGAAAGTGCTTAATCTCATCAAATGTTAACCATTTTGGATATGCTATTATCAAATCAGGTGGATTCCAATATTGAGAACAATAAAAACACTTGGTATTACAAGGTGTTCCCACATTCATAAGACTAAACGAATATTCCCTCTTGTATCCCCAATACACCCGTTCTGTCATTTGAGTATTTTCTTCATACATAGACATGGGCACACCATCTACCTTTACCCATTTATTTCGTATTTTTGCAGGATCAATTAAGGTGTTTGTGCCGTTTTCCATTTTGAATTCTTCCCAAATAATTTATTTCTAAAATCTGATTTAAACTTCCCATCAACTCTCATACTAATTGAATACCCATCAGATTCAGTTCCGTGTGGTTTTTTACTATCAAACCAACAAGTGTTTCCTTCTATATAAATATTGTCTACAAAAATTCTTTTATTATTGTTGAATCTAATCCAAATCATTTCTTGACGCCATTCTTCCCAATCGTGGTCGAAATGTGTTACTATCTCCTCACCATTTTTACTAAATATTAACATAATTCTACCTGTATGTTCGAATGGTAACTCATTAACCATCCTTTTTATCTTGGGAAACTCATCATATATTGGTAAATCAACCCAATACTCGCCTTTATCTATTAAGAAATAATCAGTGCTCATATCCACTCCCTCAATTAAATCAGTTAAATATATTGTTTTAACTTCAGGTGAATCTTCTTCAAAATTACCAAACTTATCCGCGTTCGAATAAAACATATTCCAATATTTTTTAGGTATGGTATCAACCACCTTCATAAATTCTTCATGAATTGGTTCTATATCTAAATCTAAATATTCATCTAATTCAATCAGACTCATCATTCTCTCCATATACATTTAATTTTGGAAATGGAACATCAGGTATGTTTCTACCTAAAAATGGACACAACACTTCCCATCCATCTCCTTCACATATATTCATTACCAATAAATCATTTGGTCTGTTTTTAAAATAGGTATTTATTTCGTGATATTTAGAGTGCTTGTAGTCTAATTTTTCATTGATAATATTCTTTCTATCGTATTCCCACCTCTCATCTATTAAAAATGAGTATTCCCAATTTCTCCAATTCTTATGATATTTTGGTGAATAAAATCTCTCATTACTTCGTATCCAACTCTCATCATCTCTTTCTAAAATTATAAATTTACTATTAGGATATTTTTCATCAAGAACTCTGTAATCTACATCCTTGTTGTGCCAAGGGCCATCTTGAAATGCATCATATTTGTCAATCTCCTCAAACAATACTTCATAATCATAATTCTCTATAAATTTTAAATATAAATCTGGATCCTCAGCCTTGTGTTTAAATCCTAAAATCTCATATGCCTTACCAAGTGAAGTTGTTCCTGTTTTGGCAACACCTATTTCAAATATTTTCATCAAACATCCCCAAGTAATAGTGTTTTGACATTCGGTGATTTGTAATTATATTTGAATGCAGTATCATCTTTGAATTCCTCATATCCATATTCAGATATCTTTTCTTTAAGTACTCTATTAAATTGTATTTGTTGCTCCTCACTAACGATTTTATTATTGGATTTATATACACCATCTTCTTGAAAGAATCTCAGAGCCACGACATCAACTTCAAGTGTCACTCCCAAATCTATCATGTGACTGACTTCGTGGATATTTTCGCTATTAATTACATTCTTTAGCGTTAGTTTTGGAACTTCTGATTCTCTATTTTTTTGTATATGCCCTATGTTAGACAACAATTTATCCCATACTTTTGATTTTACCCGTCTCGTCTCACAGTAGGTCTCTCGTGTTCCAGCCGATATATTAATCAAAATATCATCAAGTCCTACTTTGATTAAATTATCAAGTTGTTCTTGTGTTATCTGACAGAAATTTGTGATTAATTTACAAGATAAATTATTTTCCTTGACATATCTAATCATCTCGTGTATATTCGGATGTAGTAATGGTTCTCCACCGCCACCGATTTGTATTTCTTCACAATTACCAAGTTTCACCAAACCATCTATGGTGTCCTTAAATATCTGTAAATCTATTTTCTCTTTAGCCCAATCTTTCCAACCATCAAATTGTGCACTATCTTCTAGCATATCATATGACCAATGCCAGCAAAAATTACATCTATGGTCACACATATTAATAACATCTATGTTGAAAGTAATTGGTGAGTTAGGAATGTCCATTTCACCATTATGAAGCTTTTCATTAATTACAGAATGAGGACAATGATTACAACTACTTCCTGCCCAAGTCTCATTCATTTCGTCAAGATTATCTCGTAATCGAATAAGTAAATTATTTAATTTGTCTGATTTCCAATAATCTACAAATTTACCATCCGTGTGATAATTACCAGATGATGGTACATTACCACAACAAATTTTATACTCACCATCAGTAGTTAGTCTACCATAAACACGACCAAAATTACAACTCTTAGGTAAATCCATCATTATTTCCATACAAATACCAGTCTTTATCTGTCATTCTCTTATGTCCTCTCTCAAATAATAAATCTTCTTCATCAAAATTATCGTGTCGTAAAGTATATCCCAATCTATAACACAACCTATTAATTACTTCAAAATCCAAATCATTCTTATCTATGGTGGAATCAATTTCCCACAATCCACCTACTACATCAGAAACATCCTTGACATCAAATTTCTTAATATCCACATCATTAGTAATACCCCTTAACTTGTTAGCCAGTTCAGAATCAAACTCGTAGGTTATACCATTATCAATATAACCAAACCCATTTAGAGCAGGTCTATATAATGAACCTGAAAACTTTTTGTACTTATTGTTGTGTTTATACAATACATCATTACCATCAATTTTAGAATCAATACTTCTATCTGATAAAACCTCAACCATAATATTTTGAAATATAGCATCTATCTCTTGTCGTTTATGTTTTTCAGAAAGTACATCCATGTCGGGTAGATATAAGATAAAATCAGTTCCGTGTTTACTTGCTATATAATATGCTATCTCAGCACTATAATTGATTTCGATAGGTATGTAACACCTACACTTTGGAATTCCTTCTAATATCTTGGCATTATAAAAGTTACTCAAATCCGTATGGTCGTTTTTCCAAGTCTGAGTAACTTCATCCCAATAAGGGCCTTGCCAAAATTGAATTAAGGTTCTATTTGTTGAAAATTTTATTAAGGTGGGTTCTTTGATCTCAACGACATTATCGTATTCCCAAAGAGATGTGTATATTTCAGGTGAAACTGAACCTAAATCTAAATATCTAATTTCCATTCTTTTGTGTATCCATTATAATCCTCTAATATTTCTTCCCCTTTATAAATATCTCTAAGGGTAATATACTTTTGAACTCTTGGATGGCCAGTAGAATGTGCGGCTACATTAGGTTTGTCGGATGAATGATTGACATAATACCAAGTCGTTTGCCAGTTCATTCCTTGTTGTGTATATCCAAACATAGATTCATGTTTGTCGTTGAAAAATTCTTCGTGTAATTTTGGAACATCAATAACTTGGTCACCAACTTGTGGTTGACATTCCAATACCCATTCTAAAACTTCTCTTGGAATTGATTTTGCCTCACTCCAAGGAATCCAACCATAAACACTTCTGTCTGCCAAATCGAATATACTTGTTCCTTTTGGTATATCACGAATGGCAACCATTCCAATTCCATCACATATTTTAGATAAGGATGGTTTTGACCATATCTTATTTTTATACCATTCTAAAATGTATTTTACATCAGAATCCAATAAAATATCCTTCCTCATCCACAAACTCGTATGTAGTTTTCCATTCTCTATCTCCAAGAATAGTTTCTCTAAAATCTTCAGTATATTGACCATCTACCCTAATACTGGCAGAAAAATCTTCTTCACACTCAACACCATGTAACATAATTGGATTAAATCTACAAGATGTTCCCTTAGAATAAGTCTTAGGAAATTTATCCTCTACCACAAAACCATTTTTATAAAATTCTAAAGTACTTTTCCAATCTGTCACCCACAACCTTTTTCCACCAATAAGACTAAACCAAAGATATTCTTGTCTCCAAGGTGGAGTTTTTGGATGATTTGGTATAAAATCAGCATGTGATTCTATGTTAGTTTTATTTTGGGTGAAACTAATGAAAACTCTACCAATAGATTTAAATGGTAGCGTGGAAATAAATTCTCTGATATTAGGAAATAAATCACAGAGGGGACCATCTTTCCACTTTTCTTCCTTGTCGATGAGTCCCCAATCTTTCCAATCGTCTCTATCTTTTAAAACCCTTAACATTATAGTTTGAGAATCAACTTTATCTTCGATAGAGACATCTGGCGTAAAATATCCAGTACTCTTAGATTCATCGGGTACTAAATGAAACTTATCTTTAAACTCCTTAGTACATAAACTAAAGTTAGACAAGTCTAAATAATCATCTAAATCAATTAGAAGATCATCATTGATCATATACGACTTGTTTTTCATTGTAGATTAGGTACAATCCACTTGAAATCATCACAAGTCCAGCTATCTGCCACAATGATGGTGTCATTGATAAGAAAAAGTAACCGAGTGTTACTCCAAATATCGGTGTTCCCAATTCAGCAATTCCTGTGTTGGTTGCTCCAATATTCTTAACTGCTATCCAATAACATAGATAAGCAATAAAACTTGCCACTACTGAAATGTAAGCGATTGCCAGTAATCCGTTAAATGTTACCTCTGAAAGTGTTGTCATAGGTGATTGGAATAATGAAACATAAACAAACACCTGTAGAAAGTCATAAAATACAATCGTAAGTGGTTTATATTTTCTCATTATATCTTGTCCTACTAACAAGTATGCTACCCAAGATAATCCAGCTGCCACACCCAATAATACACCTTTGGTGTTTAGGGCTTCAAGTGAGAATGCTGGTATCAGTTCAATAGCGAACGCACAACCAAGAGTTCCCAATCCTAATGCAAGTTTTCTATTTTTACTGAACTTCTCTCCATAGTAAAATATAGAAATCAAACATAGTATGAATGGATATATGTAGAATAGTGCGTAAATAACAGGTAGGTTCGGGTCGAGTAATTCCCAAGCGAACCAATACACTAACAAGTGTGCTGCCAATATTACACCATTTAATAGAAATTTCTTCCTATCTTCCTTTTCAACGGCGAATAGATTTTCACCTGTTGTTTGTTTCTTCCATAACATTACCCCAGCAAACAATAGTGTGGCGATTAGAAATCTAACCGACAATACCGATACGGGTCCTGCTCCTTCAGCAAATATAAAACTACCAGTAACCTCAAGGGTTGACCAAGCGAATACTGCAGCTGTTATTGCTAAAAATCCTTTTAAAAATTTAGTCATTTTTATTTCCTACATTTAAGTTAAAACCATAATACAATTTAACCCTCACATCACCTTCACCACTTAATTCAGCGGAAACGAATTGATTGGGTTCTCCGTACTGATACACAACACCATAAAGTGCCTGTGTTTCATCTTCGGTTCTTTCAAAACCTGCTAATGCTGATAGACCATACTTACCACTCTTGATAATTGCTCTACCCCATTGATAATCTTCTCTAAATTCTGTAACATAATCGACATATTTACTATATCCACTTACATCAAGAACTTGTCTATCTTGATTATCAACTGATACACCGATGAAATGAATATCACCTACTTCATAACTTAGTCTTGCAGTAGTCAATACATCATATCCGTTTTCGATGTCATTACCATAATAGGTTTCTAAAAACCATTTACCAACTCCACCATAGATACTAATACCATCTCCGAAATACAAGAGTCCAACATCATTAGGTGTTGGTGTTGCGTAAGTAAACTTATCACCTCTTGTTAAATCCAAATATGGAACATTAGAACCAAATGGAATTGCTTGTCTACCTAAACCAATAGTGAACTTATCACTATAAGGTTTGTAGAACAACTCCTCAACATAAACGGATTTATCACTCCAAGGTGCCTCTATCCAAAGAGAAGCCATCCACTTTGAATTGTCATCTTTAATAAATGACCAAAGTGTTGGTTTTTCAAAAGATACGGTATCACCTACTGATGTATATCCAATTATGCTATTTTTGATTGTTGCTGATTGCGCTGTTAGAACTGAAACCATTCCTAATATCAATAATAACCTTTTCATTTTCATAACTCCTTAGTTAGTTTACGATTGTCTTAATAAGTATTTCTCTTTCACACTAAAAGGTGAAAAATATTGCTTCACATATTCTATAACTATGTCTTTTT
>Ga0208669_1000695_pt1 | contig 13165 bp, 22 predicted proteins | sample 21_taG_FD_184095 | JGI IMG/M metagenome (GOLD analysis project Ga0208669, IMG submission 184095) | Marine viral communities from the Subarctic Pacific Ocean - 21_ETSP_OMZ_AT15319 metaG (SPAdes) (version 2) | ecosystem: Environmental > Aquatic > Marine > Oceanic | place: Pacific Ocean | collected...
TCCATCCAAACACCATCTATAGTAAAATTTTTTCTATAAGGTTTATTGGTTTTAGCATTTACTTTTTCGCTATCTGTTAAGACTAGATCTGGTCTATTGCTAGTAGATGGATCTTTCGGATCTTTGTCTGCGTTACGTTTCAAACTAAATGTTGCCACCCAGTTTGGATCTTGTGGTTTCTTAAAATCAGCCATATATATTTATCCTTTGGTTAATTGCTGTTTTCTATCTACAAAGGCTTTTTTTAATTCTTCAAACCTAGGTAAATTTTGTGTTTTAAGCTGCGTTAAAAATTTTTTATTTTGACTTTTAAGCTGCTCTAAATTTGCCTGGTGGGTTACAGTTTTTACTCTTTCTAAAATTACATCTACATGATCTAATTTAATCCCTGAGTTTTCATTATTATTTTTTTTCTCATTTGGCATTTCTTCGTCTGAATAGACGTTGCCGTGAATACCTAATGCTTTTAATATAGCTCTATCAACTGCTCGTTTTTCTGCTATTGATACTGGATAAGGAAACTGGTTATTTTTAGGAGAGGCTTCTCCAAGTGTTGTAAATTTTTTAGTTTTATATAGCGCAGCTGCTTTAACAACTGCTATGTCTTTATCTAAATTACAATGTACTAGATCTATGTTGGTTTCAATATTGTAATGTTGGGCCAATCCTTCTACTTCCAAATGTTTTATAATCCATTTGCCAGGCTTAAACTCCCACATTCCACCATTTGCTTTTAATTTTTCTGTGTAAGCTGTAAGTGATATTAAATTTATGACGTTACCCATGCAGCTCCTTCGCATAGCCAGAGCTTGAATGAAGGTAAAAGAATACTGCTGTATTAAAACCTTTATCGTGCATCGCTACACGACTACTCTGGCTATATTTAACAAAACCTATCAACACAAAGAGGAAGATAAAAACAATTATTCCAAGGAGCAATCGATGTTTATTATTGTTTTTTTTTGGTTCTGCTAAATTCTTTTTCAACAGCCACGGCTGCACATTTAAAACTGATATATTTTGTTTCATTCTAAACCCCATAGTTTCATTGCAATTTCTTTATGCTCTCCCATACCTTTCCAAAAAAAGTGGTTGAAGTCTGGAGCAATATCTTGATGCCAAGTAGTTTTACCAGCGTGATTAGACATCACTCTTTCTCTACGCCTGGCTACCATGGTTAATTTATTAAGATGTTTTTTTAAATTTTCTGGTTTTAAATCATCGCAATTATCTGGACTATAAATTTTATATTCTTCCTCATTCATAACGAACAAGTGTGGTTTCTTTTTTTCGTTATTTGCAAAATAATAAAACGCCACCTGGCTAACGTGTTCTTCCCATCCAAGATAACCTTCATCTAGTTTAGGTAATGAATAGTTTGATGTACCATCTTTTCTGGGTCTGTTTTTTTTTCTATGTTTTGTTTTCATTTCAACAAAATTTTTTTCATCTTCAAAATCTATTCTGCCGATTGTAGGTAAGATGCAGCCATCAAAAGTTAGATCTACAGATCTTTCACATTCAATAGGGGAGGTTAAATTAATTTCTCTTAATCCAGCTTTTAAAGTTTGAAATGATTTTGCTAAACCTAGTCTACCGACATCGTGTTGAGCCTTGTCTAATTCATCAACTGGTTCGTAAGAATTATATTTTTCTAAAATTTTATCAAAAATTTTTCTTTGTGGTGGGATCTCTACTTTACATAAACCTTTTCCAATTTTACTTTCCCATAAATATTTTCCAAAAGTTAAAATACCCATGTCGCCAAGGCATACACCAGCAAACATTTTAGAATTAATTGGCAGCTTGCGTCTTTGTTCTTGTGTAAGATATAAATATTTATAACTCCACATATCGTCTGCTGCATTAAGTTGGGAAGGCGAGTGATGATTTATTTTATATAACTCTACCCACTCTGGCAGATCTTTAATGTTGTCTAAAAAATCGTCTGTAACTTTTTTTGCTAACGCTGCATCTTTTGTAATCATAAAACAAATCAAATACTTAATTAGAACAATCAGTAAACATTATGAGCTTACTGTCAATAACAGATATGTATTTATGTCAACTGGGGGTGGGAATATGTTTATTTAGCGTGATTTATAATCAACTCTGGGTCGTATTTAGCTTTAACTGGCGCTGCAATTTCAAAATCATCATAACTTAAATTATCACATAATGGGTTTAATAATTCATTTGTGTAACTATTTACAATACATAATTTTCCATTTCCACAACCTTTTAATAAAGCAATTAATGGATGCCAAACTTTAGTTTTTCCAATAACTTCAGATGTTTCTAATTTGTGATGATTAGCTTTTTTAAATGAAGCACTTGCAGTTATATAGCAAATTTGATTAACACAATTTTTATTAATTTTTTTATTTTTTTTAATATCAAACAACCAAATTTCTCCATCGGAAGGTGTACCAGGTGCATCCATTTGAACAGCTCTAACTTGTTCGTTATAAAATTCAAAAGGTATTTTAATTTTTGTATGTTCTTCTTTTGGAATATCTGTTGTTAATCCATCCCAAGAACATTTTTTATCTAAAGTAACAAGTACACTTGGTTGATAAATATCTACTGGATGACAACCTAAAACAGCTGCTATTTTTTCTGCATTATCCCAAGATATTTCACGGCTATTTTTTACCCAACGATTAACAGTAGTTTTATCTCTACCTAAAGTGTTAGCTAATTCTAATTGTGATGAACCTTTTTCATCTAATAATTTTTTTAACAATGCCATTGTATGCGTTTTGTGTACCTGGTTACTTTTTTTATTATCTACGATATGTAGATCTGATTTTCTTATTGTCATATTGGCAACTATACGTCAATAGGTATATATTTGTCAACAGTTTACAAAAATATAATAGTTATTTCCTAATAAGTAATTAATGGTTGTATTTTATAGGTATTTATACCTTATTATCCACATCTTACATATGCACATTTGTTGACGATATGACATTAAATCCATATACGGAAAATAATTATGCAATTAGAAGAATTTAGAAAATCAAAAAATTTATCACATAAAAAATTAGCTGATCTACTCGGCATTACTGGCACATCGCCTGGCTCTACTGTTTTTCGTTGGTGCAACAAAGAGAGAATACCGAGGCCAAAGTTTATGGAAATTATAAAACAAAGAACAAACGGCAAAGTTAAACCCTCTAGTTTTTATGAATAAAAAGAAACAGAAATTAAGTGGAAATATAAATGATTATAAACTGGTTATCGTCAAGTGGTCGGACACGTTGGCTGATAATTCATGGATGAGTATTGATAAAGCAGCTAAACTAGAACCCGCTACAGCAATTTCTATTGGTTATAAAATAATACAAACAAAATCTAAAATTACAATTTTTACAGATTATATCGTTGAAGATGATGGATCTATAACAGTTGGCAACATTAATACTATTCCCGCTGCCTGGGTACAAGATGTAACGGAGATAACTTTTAAATGACAGATCAAAAGCATACAGTTAATTATTTAAAAGATGAGCCAGAAGATATAACTTATGAAAATGAAGTAAGAACTAAAAATTATTCAAGAAATAATAAAAAAGTTAATGATAAAATTTATACTTTAAAAGCAGACATAGATCGTCTTCAGGAAGAATACGATAATTTTAAGATCATTAGTGCTGGACATCAAAAAATAAATGGAGAGCTGCGAGAAGAAATAAAAGATTTAAAAGAACAAATAGAACATCTTAAAGATCCATTAAATAATTTAAGAAAAGATGGTAACTTATAGTGGCCAGGGGAAGTATGCACGGGAACTATTTTAATGTAGGCGATCCGTATTCCGAGTGGTGCAGAGAAAATCAAGTTTACATGATCGATATGGATGCAGTTGGGATTTGCAAAAGGTGTAAACATCCATTGTATTTAGCCGAGACTTGTTTTGATCGGGGCCAAACGTGGAAGGCGACAGCGACAACGGAAGCATTAGCAAGTTTAGCTGGTTTACCTTCATTCCTGGTTTTTTATAAAGTTGATGACAATAGAGCTGTTGAGAGTTTGAGAATTACGCAGCTTACACCAATTAAAGGCAAAGAAACTTTTGTATTACCCGAAGGTTGGTATCAAGTATTAGAGCTTCTCCAGGAGCAGCACGATTTAGTTTGTACTAAAAAAGATAGGAACGTTCTTTAATGGATAAAAACAGAACAAGGCAAATGGTTATTTTAAGTTTAGGTGTTGGAGTTCAATCAACAACAATGGCTATTATGGCTGCTAAAGGAGATTTGCCACCAGTTGATTGCGCTATATTTGCTGATCCTGGTTATGAAAGCAAAGCTACAATGCTTTACCTAAACTATTTAACAACTATTTTACCTTATCCAGTATTTAGAGTTCAAAAAGGAAATATTAAAGATGATATGTTAGCTGCAAAAGGTACTACTAATTTTGTAGTTGCTCCGTTTTATAACCAACACACTATTACGGGTAAAAAAGGTATGATCCGTAGACAATGCACGAATGAGTACAAAATAGCTGTAATTAAAAAAAAAATAAGAGAGTTATGTGGAGTTGCTAAAGGTAAAAGGTTTCCTAAAGATAAGTATGTAGAGCAATGGATAGGTATTTCTAAAGATGAAATACAAAGAATGAAACCCGCTAGGGATCCTTATATTTTAAACAGACATCCTTTAATTGAAGCAAATATGTCAAGGCAAGATTGTATTAATTATCTTAATAAAAATAAAATAATACCACCAGAAAAGTCTGCGTGTCTTTGTTGTCCATTTCACGATGATAAGTATTGGCATGATTTAAAAACTAATAAGCCAGATGAATTTAAGGATGTAGTTGAGTTTGATAAAAAAATTAGAGACATAAGCAAAAATCCAAATATGAAGAATTACACTCATAGGAGCTGTAAACCTTTAGATGAGGTAGATTTTAACCCAGACGATAATCAATTAGATATGTTTGATAACGCTTGCGAGGGTTTATGTGGGGTTTAAAGTAATATGAGTTTGTTTTTTGTATCAGATCTAGCGGTGCTAAAAGATGTAAGGGTAACTAATCAAGATTATAGGGTTTACTCGTGTTTAGTAAGCTATATGAACAAGGAAACTGGAATTTGCTATCCAAGACACGCAACTATCTCGAAGGCTATAGGCATGTCTCGTACAGCGATCTATAGATGTATTCAACACCTTGCCAAGCTGGGTTATGTAACAGTTAAACGCAGATCTTCGACTAATGAATATTATTTATCGCAGCAGTTAAAACTCCAGGAAATAAGGAAAAAAAGCATACGTTCCAATTATGCAACATCAGATGTTCCGAATTCGACTGATATTAATAAAACTAATAATATTAACTATAATAGAAATAGAAAATACAATAGCTATCAAAGAGCAAGATACTCCCCCCCAGCCGCTAATCATTCTAAGACAACAATAGAATATGAAGGCGAGCAATACGAGTACATCGCTGAATTTGGAAATTATATTGAATACAGAAATAAAAAAGGCAACAAGGTTGCTAAACATAAGTGGAAAGATGAACCTATAAAAAAGTTTGATGCCTCTTTTAAGGAGGCTGTCTGAAGTTAAGGTGTGTAAAATTAATGGATATACTGGATACAGCTGGCTTGGCAGAACGCTTTATGCCTAAACCCAAAATACCAAAAGCAGCGTCAATGTTTGATATTTTAAAGTTTTCTTATGATCCTGGAGATCACGGGTTCCATGATAATAAGGATAAACTTAAACTTCGTGCCAATAATAAGCAGATTAATTGCTGGGATCTAACAATAACTGAATTATTACCCCTGGTTGAACTTGAAGAACGGGAGATACTCTGGGCCAGATCTAAAAGATATTCCTGGGTTGCGCTTGGTAAAATGTTTGGCTGCCATCGTGTAACAATTAAGAAGAAATACATCAACGCAATATTTAATCTTGAAAGTAAACTGGATAAAACTCTTATAGACAAGATAGATCAAATTTAGTAATTGAAAAGGTACAGTTGGATATAAAAATATCTGAATATTATGGCTGGTCATCCACTTAAAAAGATACAATGCGAAAGTATTGCAAGAACATCTGGCAAGCAATGTAGAGCAAAGGGATATTTAAAAAAGAGTGGTCATTATCGTTGTAGGTTTCATGGTGGTGCATCAACTGGAGCCATAACCTTAGAAGGTAAATTAAAAGCATATAAAAATTTAAAACAATTTAAAAATTATACAACAGAACAATTATTACAATGGATACAAAACAAACAGATGAAATCATCAAGCGTTTAGAACTTGGCGAACCATTATCAAAGATTACAAAAGACAAGAAGTTACCAGACGCATCAACTGTTTATAAATATTGCAGAGATAGTAAAGAACTTCACGAAAAGATTATGCAAGCAAGACAAACTGGCGTTTGGACATTGCTTGATAAAATAGCTGAAGATATGGAGATCCCAAAGACACCACAAGAAACTCATTTTTTAAGAGAAAAATATTCACATATAAGATGGCTAGCTAGTAAGTTGGCTGCTAAAACATTTGGCGACAAAGTACAACAAGACATCAAACAAGATACGACAATAACTGTGAGCTGGGGAAATCCTAATGATATGGTTGAAGCTAAAAAGATTGTGGAAGAAGTACAAACAACATCTGTACCGAGCCTACCGAATGGGTAAGTAAGTGGGTAACTCCGTGTTTTTCTACGCGGCTCCAGGATCCTCGCCAGCGCGTATGAGTGCGGAACAAAGCAAGAACATTGGCCATAACTCTCTGGTTACTCTTTGGTTTGTAAATAGTTATTGATTAACAACAATAGTTAGTAGGTTTTATACCTACGAGCCATTGTATTTGCATATAAAACAAGAACATTGCGAGAACATTTAGGCGGTATACCCCAAAATCCACCCGCGTTTTTTAAGTATATATAAGTTGGGAGTTCAGCACACAGCCACACACAAACAGCGAAAGGTAACATGACTAAAAAAGAATTTCAAAACCCAAGTGGAGGGTTAAATGAAAAAGGCAGAAAACATTTTGGAGTAAAAGCTCCAGTAAACAAAGGTACAAACCCAAGGCGTATCTCCTTCGCAGCGAGGTTCGCTGGAATGTCTGGTGCTATGAAGAAACCTAACGGAGAGCCAACAAGAAAAGCTCTAGCATTGAAGAAGTGGGGTTTTAGTTCAGTAGCCGCTGCTAAAAGTTTCGCAAGTAAAAATAAGAAATCTTAATAACAATGAATGAAAAATTAAAAAACAAAATGATAACTGCAATGGTTTTCCTAGCTGAAGATACAAACGGCATGGTAATCCACCTAAACGGGTTTGATGATCCAAGGCACGCAGATGATTTTGTTAAAACACTAATGAAAAATAGTGGGATTGATTACAAATCTATTTTAGATCTAACTGAACTACCCACACTACACTAGGAGGAATATGGAAAAAATAATTAAAAAATGGAATAGCTGGAGTACGAATATTAAAGCAGCTGTTGTAATTGCTGCTGCTATTATTGTAATTTCTATAATTTTATAATGCACATCCAAATACCTTATACGCCTCGGCCATTACAAGCGAAGTTGCATGAGGATTTGGATAAACATAGGTTCGCAGTTTTAAATTGTCATCGTAGGTTTGGCAAAACAATATTGGTTATACTGCATTTGATTAAGAAGGCTCTTACAAATGATAAGAAAAACCCAAGGTATTATCTGATCGGGCCAACATTCGTTTCGATCAAAAGGGTTTGTTGGGATTATCTAAAGCAATACGCTGGATGTATTCCTGGTACTACATTTAACGAAACCGAGTTAAGATGCGACTTCCCTAATGGCGCAAGAATAACATTGATGTCTGGAGAAGATCCAGATCGTATCAGAGGAATTTATGCTGACGGGATTTGCGTAGATGAGGTAAGCCAAATGAACCCGAAACTTTGGCACGAAATATTAAGACCCGCTATTTCTGATAGACATGGGTTCGCTTATTTTATTTCGACACCAGCTGGGATGAGTAATATATTTTATGACTTATACCAATACGCATTAAGTGATCCAAAGTGGTTAGCTTATACAGCTAAAGCAAGTGAGACAAATTTAGTAGACCAAGAAGAATTAGACGCTGCTAAAGCACAGATGGGGGAGAGCAAATTTCTCCAGGAATTTGAGTGCGATTGGGTGGCAAACGTCTCGGGAAGTATCTATGGAAACATAATACAGAAACTAGAAGATAATAAACAGATAACCAGGATCGCTTATGATCCATCGCTTTTAGTTTCGACAGCATGGGATTTGGGTTATGGAGACAACACCGCAATAGTTTTTTTTCAACAAGTCGGTAATCAAATAATGATTATTGATTATTACGAAAACAACAAAGAAGGTTTACCGCATTATGTTCAATACATAAAAGATAAAGATTATGTTTATGATGAACACTATGCGCCACACGATATAGAAGTAACAGAATTTAGTAATGGTAAGACAAGACGAGAGATTGCTTATCAATTAGGAATAAGATTTAGGGTACTGCCAAAACTTCCATTAGAAGATGGAATACACAATTTAAAAATGGTGTTACCTAAATGTTGGTTTGATGCTGAGGCAACAAAACCATTAGTAGCTGCATTAAGACATCATCATCGAAAGTTTAATGACAAGATGAGAATTTTTAGTGCAAAACCCGTTAAGGATTTTAGCTCACACGCTTGCGATGCTGCAAGATACATGGCTATATCTTTATCGGAATTACCAAGACAAAAACTAGCAGATCAGCAAACAGCTGAAAACAATTATTCAATACACCAGGAGAAATAAATTATGGGATTTTTAATGCCAAAAGTACCAGCTATGCCAGCGATACCAGAACCAAAACCTTTACCAAAACCACCAAAGATGGAAGATCCAGTAAGAAAAGAAGAAGTAAAAGATAAAATAGCTTTGATTAAAAAAAATAAAAAAGGAAAATCATCAACAATATTAACAACCGCTGATGGCTTATTAGATAACGAGCTAACAACGAAAAAGAAATTATTAGGAGGATAATATGGGAGGAATATCAAGAATAGTAAAATCAACACCAAAAATTTTTAAAAAGGTAACACCACCAACTACAGCTGAAGTATCACAAGCAACATCAACAAATATGTATCGTCCAGAAGATATGTCTAATGATATGTCTGGTATAGCACCACAAGATAGGTCTAATGCTAGGTCTGGTAAAGCTCCAGTAGATATGTCTAATGCAGAACTTTCTTTATCAAATACAAAAAAAAAAGGTAGATCAAAAACTATTTTAAATACAGCGGGTGGTTTAGGTTCTAGTTCACTTAATACAACTAAGAAAAAATTAGGAGCATAAATGGCAGAAAATGCTAAAGCAAAAATGGTAATGGAGAGATATAAAACTCTCAAAGCACAAAGAGTTACCTGGGAAGATCATTGGCAAGAAATTGCAGATTATTTTTTACCAAGAAAAGCTAACATCACAGAAAAACATACTCAAGGCGATAAACGTCACGATCAAATATTTGATGGTACAGCAACTCATGCTTTAGAATTATTATCTTCATCTTTAAATGGTATGTTGACTAATACTATTTCTCCATGGTTTGTTTTAAAATTTAGAAACCAAATGGCAGATGATAATGATGCAGCAAACGAATGGCTAGAAAGTTGCGCAAAAATCATGCAGCAAGTCTTTTCAAGATCTAACTTTCAACAAGAAATTTTTGAATTATACCATGAGTTGCTAGCATTTGGTACGTCTGCTATGTTTATTACAGATGATGCTAAAGATGATTTAAGATTTAAAACTTTACATATTTCAGAATTATTTATTACAGAAAATGAAAAAGGATTAGTTGATAGTTTAACTAGAAAATTTCATTTAAAAAATAAAAACATACCCGCTATGTATGCGGATGCAAATCTACCAAAAGCAATTTTAACAGATATTGAAAAATCTCCATACGAAGATACAGTTATCATTCATTCTGTTTATCCAAGTGAAACACCAATGGGATATGATAATTCAAAAAATATGGATTTTGTTTCTTGTCATGTTCACGAAAAAACTGGAACTTTATTAAGAGAAAGTGGATTTAAAGAATTTCCTTATGTAGTTCCACGTTATTTAAAATCTTCATCTAACGAAGTGTATGGAAGATCTCCAGCCATGAACGCGTTGCCTGATACAAAGATGTTAAACACAATGTCTAAAACAACTATCAAGGCAGCTCAAAAACAAATTGATCCACCTTTAATGGTTCCCGATGATGGTTTTATTTTACCTATTCGAACTGTACCAGGCGGATTAAATTTTTATAGATCTGGTACTAGAGAAAGAATTGAACCATTACAAATAGGTTCAAACAATCCTCTTGGTTTAAACATGGAAGAACAAAGAAGAAAAGCTATTAGAGAAAACTTTTTTGTAGATCAGTTAATGACAACTGGAAACCAAAACATGACAGCTACAGAAGTTTTGCAAAGAACTGAAGAAAAAATGAGATTACTTGGCCCCGTGTTAGGTAGATTGCAATCTGAATTATTGCAGCCATTAATCACTAGATCTTTTAATTTATTATTAAAAAATAATAAACTACCGCCAATCCCAGAAGAACTTGGCGATCAAGATGTAGAAATTGAATATGTATCTCCATTGGCCAAAGCACAAAAAAGCCAGGAGCTATCTTCAGTTATGAGAGGAATAGAAATATTTGGCTCTATGCAAGCTATAGCTCCCGTGTTTGATTACATAGATATTGATGGTTTAGTTTCTCACATCCAGGAAGTATTAGGATTGCCAGCTAAAATTATGAGATCAAAAGAAGAAGTGCAGCAAATGCAACAGCAAAAACAACAACAAGAAATGGAACAAATGCAATTACAACAAGCTCAACAAGTAGCAGAAAGTGCTGGTGCGGTAGCTCCAGCTTTAAAGGTTCTAAATGGACAATAAAGATATTAAAGAATTAGAACTTGCTTACAAACAAACTTTCGGATCTGAAACTGGAGAAAAAGTTTTAGAAGATCTAAAAAAAAGATGCAGCTTTTATACTACGTCACACGTTAAAAACGATAGCCATGAAAGTGCATTTTTAGAAGGAACAAGATTTGTAGTCTTGTTTATTAATAATATGCTCAACAAAAAACCCACGGAGGATAAATGAGTAGTGAAACAAACCAGGTAGCAGTTGAACCAACAAGTCAAGTGTCTGTAGAAACACCAGCAAACGATACAACATTAACAGCCGAAACAGTTGCAACAGATTGGAAAGCAAGTCTTTCGGAAGAAATAAGAGCTGATAAATCTTTAGAAAATATTAAAGATATAGAAGGTTTAGCAAAATCTTATGTTCATGCACAAAAATTAGTGGGTGCTGATAAAATTCCAGTACCTAACAAACATGCTACCGAAGAAGATTGGAAAGAAGTTTATAAAAAATTAGGTAGACCCGAAGATGCCTCTGGATACAAATATGATTTACCAGAAGATCAAACAATAGATCAAACAGCATTAAAAAATTTTTCAGATCAAGCGCACAAACTTGGATTACTTCCTAGTCAAGCAAATGGTATGGTAAAATTTTATAATGAAATGCAAGCAGTTAGTTTACAAGAACAAGATAGCGTAGCTATTGCAGCTAGAGAAAATAGTGCCAAAGAACTTAAACAAGAATGGGGTCAAGCATACGATCAAAAAATTAGCCAGGCCAACAATCTTGCAAAGACAGTTGGTATTGGAGAATTGTTTGATACTAATTTAGCAGATGGAACTAAACTAGGAGATAATCCAGTTATGATAAAAGCATTTGCAGAACTAGCAGCAAAAATGGGAGAAGATAGTATTACGCAATCTTCTGGGCCAATTTATCAAACACCAGCACAATTAGAAAAAGAAATTGGTAATTTAACACAAGCTGGATCTGCTTATTGGGATAATAAACATCCTAACCATGATGCAGCTGTTCAAGAAGTAAAAGCATTAATTCATAAAAAAAATAACGAAGAAAGCGTTTAAAAAATTTAGCTTTACGAGAAAAAAAAAATCAAGTATAGCTGAAATATTGGGATAATCGATAGACCCCAAAAGACATTAGGAAAGACTAACATCTAAAAGATGTAAAAGCCAGGTTTAGACCCGCAAGGATAATCAGCCGTTTAACTTAAACATAAACATAACCAAGAGGAGAATAGTATGTCTATTCAAATAACTACTTCTTTTGTAGAGCAGTATAGTTCAAATGTAACTATGCTTTCTCAACAAATGGGAAGTAAATTAAGAGGCTCTGTGGATGTGGAAAATATCAATGGCAAAAATGCGTTTTTTGACCAGGTAGGCGTAACTGCTGCTCAAATAAGAACGAGCAGACATGGCGATACACCTCAAATCGATACACCCCACTCTAGACGGAGATTGAGCTTGGCAGATTACGAGTGGGCTGATTTAGTTGACGATGTTGACAAAGTTAGAATGCTTGTGGATCCAACAAGTTCATACGCTAAAGCAGCGGCAGCAGCTATGAACAGAAGTATTGACGATGTAATTATTACAGCGATGAATGCCTCTGCTAATACTGGTGTAGCTGGTGGTACATCTACTGCTTTACCTTCAAGCCAAAAAACTGCAACTTCAGATCAATCAGATGGTTTGACTATTGCAAAACTTTTGTCTGCGAAGAAAATCATGGATAATAACGATGTTGATCCTTCTTTAAAGAGATACATTGTTTGCGGGCCACAACAAATATCAGATCTATTAGGTACAACTTCAGTTACAAGTGCTGACTTTAATACAGTTAGAGCTTTATCAACTGGAGAAGTAAATTCTTTCCTAGGATTTGAATTTATAATGTCAACAAGACTGAACAAGGATGCAACTAATACTACTGACAGATTAGTTTTTGCTTATACTGAAGATGCTATTAAATTAGGTATCGGTAAGGATATTGGAGCAAAAATTTCTGAAAGAGCTGACAAGTCTTACTCAACACAAGTGTACTATTGTATGTCACTAGGTGCTGTAAGAATGGAAGAAAAGAAAGTTGTTCAAATCCCTTGTCACGAAGCATAATAGGAGGATAGAAATATGGGAACTAAAAATACTGATCTAGTAGCAAATTTCGAAGCGTCTCCTTCAGTTGCTAACAACTCTGCTGAATTACATG
>Ga0208669_1000698_pt1 | contig 13152 bp, 11 predicted proteins | sample 21_taG_FD_184095 | JGI IMG/M metagenome (GOLD analysis project Ga0208669, IMG submission 184095) | Marine viral communities from the Subarctic Pacific Ocean - 21_ETSP_OMZ_AT15319 metaG (SPAdes) (version 2) | ecosystem: Environmental > Aquatic > Marine > Oceanic | place: Pacific Ocean | collected...
ATATTCAATTTGATATGAATCCTGATATTATTGGATTTAATAATAAAAAATATAATTTTAAAACTAATTTATTTGAAGATATTAAATTTGATGATTATATTTCATTTAGTTGTGGTTTTAACTATACTGAACCAACTCAAGAAGAATATGATACAATCAATGATATATTTCAAAAAGCATTTCCTAATTTGGAAAGACGAAAATGTTATTTAAGCATTATGTATAATTCATTAATTGGAGGTCAAAAAGAAAAGTTTTGTGTTGCTAATGGAACGGGTGGTAATTCAAAAGGTGTTATTAATGAATTATTATTAAGACTATTGGGTGATTATGGTGTTGAAGCAGATACATCTGTTTTAACTGAAAAGCAAAAGTTAGGTGCTAATCCTGAATTAGCAAAATTAAATAAAAAACGATTAATTATTTTTAAAGAACCAAATGAAAATGATAAAATCAGATGTGATATGCTTAAAAAATTAGTTGGTAATTCCACATTACAAGGAGCAAGAGATTTATATTCAAGTAAGACTGGTATTAAATTATGTGGAACTTCCATTTTTGAAGTTAATGTTAAACTTGGATTTGATGGTAGATTACAAGATGATATTGGTAGGCGGTTATTAGATATATTATTTGAATCTACATTTACTGATGATGAAAGTATTTTAAATGATACAACAAGAAAATATGTTTTTCAAAAGAATTCTTTTTATACAAGTGAAGAATTCAAAGAATCTCACAAATGTGCTTTATTCAAATATTTAATTGACAATGCTGACAGAAATATTTATGTTCCTGAATGTGTTAAAGAAGCAACTAGAAATTATATTGATAATAATGATAATATTTATAATTGGGTATTAGAAAATTATGAATTAACAACAGAAAAACAAGATGTTATTAAGATTAAAGATATGTATGAATTATATAAGGAAAGTGATGAATATAAAAATGCTTATAAAAAAGAAAGAAAAACCTTAAAATCATTCTCAACTGAAATTACTACTCATAAATATTTGAGAAGTAAATATGTTGAAAAATTACAAGACAAGTTTGTTAAAGACATATATGGGGTTTCATTAATGAGGTCTGTTTTAGTTGGAATAAAATTAATAAATACAGATGAATATTAATTTCAAAATTTATTAAATATTTAAAAAATAATATTAAATATTTAATTTCTAATTTTTGAAAAGTCACAAAAGTCACTTTTGACCCCCATTTTGAAAACTATTTATTTACTCCTATTATTATAGACTTTTATTTTTGGGGGTCAAAAGTGACTTTTTTGACTTCTTTGTTTTTTGATTTTCTTTTTCTGATTCTTTTATTTTAAGATATTTTATATATCTTTTTTCTCTAACTTAAAGAAATAAATAAATATATATTATATATTATCCTACTTAAAGAAAATAGAAAGTCCAAGAGTAAAAATTAGAAATAATATAACAAAATCTATTGAAACAGCCACAGCAATTTGTCCTCATTTATCTTTTCATTTAAATATTTCCAATCCTTTAAGTAGCGTTTATGTTTTAACCAGCAATTCTTATGATATTCACGCTGAACCCAATCATCTTTTATAGGGCGTAAGCGTTTGAAACAGATACCACAGTAATTTTTAAAATCACTTGGTTTATCATCTTGTGGGGGGATAGTGTCGCACTCCTCAACCTCTTCGCAAATATTCATTTATATTATATTTAGAAATTAATTATCTAAATGTAGTATAAATGGAAGAGAAACCAGCCAAACAAGTTACTACTAATAAAAATGGTCGCCCGAGAAAAGTATTAGATGAAAACGCATTACAAAAATTGGCTCAAGCCCGTGAAATTGCTAGAAAGATGGCTAATGAAAGAACTATTGAGAAAACACAGGCAAAATTGGAAAAAGAGAAAAGTAAATTTAAACCCGAAGAAGAAGCAAAAGAAGAAGTAGAACCAGTAAAAGAGGAGAATCCAGTTGATTTAATTGAAGATGAAAAACCATTAGATAATGAGGTTGTAGAAAGCGAAGAAACAGAGGTTAAACCAGTTAAAAAAGAAAAGAAAAAAGTTAATAAAAAACAACCAAAAGTAATTGTAGAGCAATCATCGGATGATTCAGATGAATTTGAAGAAAACAATAGAGTTATTTTTGTCAAACGAGTTTCAAGAAAGAAAAAGGAAGAAAAGAAAGAAATTAAACAAGAAATACAAAAAGTTGATTTACCTGAATATCCAGGCAGTCCGCAAATGCAAAGAAGACCGCCACCAGAACCAAGAATGACGAGAGAACAAGCACATTTACAAAATTCATATAATTCTATGTTTAGCGGAGGATTTTTAAATAATAATAATATGAGAAGAAGATATTAAATAATATTTTTATTATATAATGAGTAAATTAAAAAATTTAAATATTATTCCACCGAAAAATACTTCGGGAATGTATGAAACCCATCCTGATTTACCTTGTGCTGGTCAGGTTTGTGTTGCTGTCGGGAAAAGAAAATCAGGAAAAAGTGTAGCAGTTGTTAATTTAATTGAGAGAATGAATTTTGATTATTGTATTGTAGTCAGTCCAACTATGAATTCAAATAAGGAATTAATGGATAGATTAAAAGTAGAACACGTTTTTGAAGACGTAGATGATACAAGCGTTATAGATAAAATTAAAAAGATAATTCAAGATGAAGCAGAAGATTTAGAACGTTACCGAGAGAATTTAAAACATTATAATCAGATGATGAAAGATATGAAAGAAGGTAAATTTTTAGATGATAATTTATTATTACAGTATTTTGATAATAACAGATTTTTAAAACCAGAGCATAGATGGAATGGAGAGAAACCAAAAATAGCAGTAGTATTTGATGATTGTTTAGGTTCTATGCTTTATTCAAAACCCAGAAAATTAAATGGATTGGCTACATATAGCCGTCATTTAGGACAATTAAAAGAAGGAGGAGCAATAGGATGTTCAATATTTTTTATGATACAATCTTTTAAGTGTCAAGTTGGTGGATTAAATAAAGTTATAAGAAATCAATGCACATCAATGATTGTTTTTAAAACAAAAGATAAAAAAGAATTACAGGATATTGCTGAATCTTGCAGCGGAGAGATAAGTGAAGAAGTATTTTATAATGTTTATGATAGAGCAATAGGTGATGGAAATAATCACGAATTTTTATTTATAGATTTACATAAAAAAGACCATCACGAATCTATGTTTAGACAAAGATTTGATACATTTATAATACCAGAAACTTTACAATATAATCCAGAATAATTTTATTATATTTATTATAATATATATAATAAAATGAGAACTGGTGTTTTATCAGATGAAGCCATTAAAGAGCATTGTCCCGAGTTTTTCCCTTTAGATTTAGGTAGTTCAAAACTTCGCCATACTCATTATATGGCGAAAAACCCTTTAAAAGGTATAAAAGTTATAAATAAAGAACATAATGATTTTGCGAGATTTCCAGTAAATGATTTACATAATTTTGCTCAATTTAGTGTTCCATTTCGGGCAAGAGAAGCCGAAGTAATGGCTATTATTGATTACAGACAAGAAATATGTAATAAACATCAAGGTCAATCATTAGAAAATGCCTATGCTAAACGAGTAGATGATGATTTTACTCCCGATTTGCCTACAGAAGCAAAAGAAAAATATGCTGATGAACAAAATGTTCATATATTTAGTAATTCTTCTTCTTTACAAAAAAACAGTTTTAAACCTAATACGGCAAAAGATGCTTTCTCTCAAAGCATTGGAGAACACGCATCAAAATTATATCATCCACAAACAAGAACGCTTTTAGGAAGAATATCACATTCAAATGAATTTATGAAACATCATAATATCTTCCATCCAAATGGATATGTAAAAGGAGAGACTATAAAACCCGATCATGGAGAAGTTTTACAAGGTTTAAACGAAATGTATAGAAATGACCAAGAATCTTTACAATTAATAGAAGATATTAATAATTCAATAAAAGATTAAATAATAAATAAATAATATTTTAATATTATAATAGAATGGAGATAGAAGGTTTAGAACGTAAAATAGCAGATAATCCATATAATTATACTGAAGAACAACAACAAGAGAAATTAATAGCATTAAAAACTATGAAAGATATATATCCTGATGTAAATCCATATTATGCTGAAATAATTTATGATTTATGTAAAAACTCATCGCAAGAAGATATTGATAAAATGAAAGAAAGAATTGATACAATTCCTCCGAAACAAGAAGATTTAACAAAAAATAATATTTTAATATAATATATATCAAATGACAATTACTACTAGCAGATTTGAAGGGCAACAAATAGTTAATAGTTTTAATTTATTTGTTGATACTGAAAAAGCGAATTTAATAGGTGATAAATCAAGTCATGGGGATGATGTTAATATTCATTTAGAACATAATTCAATTGAAGCTGGTGACGGTGAAATTATTAAAATGAGTTTAAGCAATTTTAATATGGCTAAAAACTTTTATGATGTTGATCTAAATAATGGTAGATTTTCAATAGAATCAACACAATCAGGGACAGGAAAAAGCGGGGTTGTAGATTTAACCCATCAAAATTATGTTAATATTTTTGATATAGCAGAAAATTTAATAACACAATTAATAACCTATTTAAATGCTAATCACGCAACGGGGTCGGTTGATAAATATGTAAAATTCGCAAATAATACAGTAGCAAATTTTTCTACAACAGGAAGAAGAATTTTAGATATAACAATACAATCACAAAATAGTGGGGGGTCGGCTCAAGCACATAATATAACAAAATTTAATATTCAATGTCAAAAGGCACAAGGAGAAGCATATCTTTTATTTGGCGGCGATAGAATGGACGCTCCCGATACAAATTTTAATAGTTTAAGAGTTACATTTGAAACTAATAAAATTCATATTAAAGGTAAATACCCTATGCAACGTATAACAGACCCATATATTTATTTACGTTGTGGTGCTGTTAATTCTAATTTAGAATCTTCTGTTTTATCAAATGATGATGGAAAATATAACAAAGATGTTATTAATTCTAATATTTTAGCAAAAATTCCAAAAGATGTAGAATTTTGTAATTATGAAATAAAAGAAAATGAATTTTTCATTAAATTACAACAGCGTAATTTATCAACTATAAGATTATTTTTAACTGATAGCAAAGGTAGAAAAATAGGTAGAAAATTTAGAACTCACGATGAAACAGCCGCAGGAGTTGGTTCAAATCAATCAACATTAGGCAATTTGTATTTCAATGCAACATTAAGATTTGATATTATTAAAACACAAAATAAACATTATTTAGAAACAACTCCATTACCACCTCCTTTGCCAGCAAGAACAGCCCAATCTGTTTTATATGGAGCAGAGAAATTTGGAGAAGTTAAACATTAATTTTTAAATAAAAAATTATATTATTTAGCATTTAATAATTTTATTAAAATATAAAAATTATTAAATAAATAAAAATAAATAAAATATTTTATAATATTATAAACATTATGGCTCAACTCCCAGCGAACGTAAGTTATTTTATGCAAAGAATGCAAGGTCTATCTACATCGCAATTTAAAGTTTTTCCCCAAAATACGGGTGACCACAATTCTAGTTCTATCATCAGATTTGAACTACCTTCAAATTCATTGTTAAATACTCGTTCGGCTCGTGTTATGTTCAATGCTACAGCGGAAGGCGGAAAAGCACGTTTGCCCAATAAAATTGACAGTCTAATTTCTAATGTTGCGGTTTATGCAGGTGGAGTTTTAATTCAAAATAACTTCTCGCAATATGGTCTTTTACGTCACGTCAAAGATGGGTTAATGGGTGATCGCACTAATCCAACTTTAGGACACCCCGAAATGTGCCGTTTAACTTCGTACCATAACGGAAATGACATATCGGCGACTGCCGAAGTATATAATGATAAATCAGCCCAATTATCGTTTGATTTCTTTGAAGGATTTTTAGGTTCGGTAGAACCAAGTATTATAGATACTGGATTAAATTTGAGATTTAATAGTCCAGAACAGGTGCAAGTGGGTGCTTAAGCATCCGTTGGAGCGTGTGAATTAACACACCACTTTGGTAGCATCTAGTCGGTATTTTCTCGGGCTTTTATAAAGTGGGAAAATATGTTACGAGGATGACAGTCTTCAACTAATCAGATAAGTTTTCTGATTACAGGCAAGGAGAGTGAAAACGGTCAAAATTCGGTAAAACGGACAAGACCGTCGGCTACGCAATTAAGGAAACTGATTGCTGGGGTCGCTAACGACTGGGTCACTTTTCGGTCACCTAAACTAATTTATTAGCATGGTGGCTTAATGTTCAGTCTGTCCCCTATAAATTCTCAAGGCGAGCGTGAGTAGGGCTTTATGTGATCGTGTGGATTGAAAATTGAAGCACGGGAAGCATAGAGGATTTATTAGTAAGTTTAATAAATCGGTTAATGTATTACCTCAAATTACTCTAGAAATAACTTTAGCACCTGATGCTGTTTGCTCTAATCCCGATGGAACAGGTGTTTATGACCAATCAGATACAGCAGCAGCTTTCTCTAAAGCGAGTTCAACGGCTGCTACATACAAATTATCTAATCTTTCGTTACAAGTTGAAGTTTTAAATATGGCTTCTTCGGTTTTAGATGAAATTGCTAACCAAAGAATTGCCCAAGTTGGTTATTTATCTTTACCATTCAAAAATTATTTCACATACAATTCAACCCACAACCAAACTTCTCGTGCTAATGTCAATTCTGCTTCGTGGGACAGATTATGGGTTGCTTATCGTGATACAACCTATTCCACTCAAGGAGCACCTGTAGCGGTAAATGGTTATAAAGTAAAAGGCACAATTTCGGCAGTTGCTGCTTTAGGTGAGCCAAGATATGATAAGGGAGGTGTTTTTGATACAAATAAAGAAAAATATATTTCCAAATATTTCAATATGCAAGAAAAAGTTTCATCATCAAGTGTTGATTCAACGTTTCAATTACAAGTAAATTCTGCTAGTGTTCCATCTTATAAAATGACCGTAACAGATGCTTTAGCGATGACTCAAAATGCTTTAGATGGTCGCCGTAACAACAATTTAACATTAGACCAATATCGTAATAATTATTTCGCCCAATGCTGGAGATTCTGCTTACCTGAATCTGATTTCAATCGCATGGCATCGGGCCTGGACACAAGATCCGTATCTGCCGTGATTGCGTTAGAAACAACAAATATCGCCGAATGTAATGTTGTAATGTTCGCTGAATGCACAAGTGAATTACGCATTGGTCAAGGACGTGCATTAGAAATAATACAATAGATAATGCTGTTAAATTTAATAATAAAACTAATATTAAATTTAATATATTTTTTACATATTACTATAATCACCTCCATCTTCAGCAGTAACAACTTGACCTTCATCAATAGAATCTAATTGTTCATTAGTAAATGTAACATCGCCAAGATTTGGATTATTATCTTTGAATTCATCATTTCTCATTTGATTATTATTATTATTATTATTATCATTATTATTATTATTAATAGCAATTCTCTCACGATTATATAAAACCTCAAGTGAAGTAGCCATTGTTTTAGTGCTTCCTGCTCTAAAAACCTCTTCATTATAATCCCAAGCCATTTGTTCATAATTCTCTCCTTTTGATTCCAAATATTCTAATAAATTTGAATTATATTCATCAATTTGATGTTGAATATCTCTGCTTTGTCCGTGTATATGATTATTAATTAATCTTCTTCTCGGAACAAAAGACTTCATATAATCATCTCTATTAAATGGTTCAGGATTATCGTTTAATGTTATTTGTCGTGTTTCCGGGTCATATTTATACATATTGGGATTTCTATATGCTAAAACCAATTCTCTCTGAAATTGATTAAAATCTTTTTGTCCTGTTTCTGTTAATTCTTTTTGTGTATATTTTGTAATATTATCAAAACTACCTTCATCTCCTAATGCTAATTGATGCATATATTGAACATATTGATTTAAATTCATTCCTGTTTGGTGGGCTTGTAATATTTGACTGTCTTTTGGTTTCCAAGAATGTATAGATATAGGGTCTTCTTTTAACATAGCCTCATCTAAATCATAATAATGGAATTCTCTAACATAATCCTCCTGTTCTGATAATTTTTGAGCAGAATCAACAACTTCTTGATTTTGTTTGAGAGAATCAAATTGAATATTTTGATATGCGTTTATTTGTTCTTTTGGGTCTGTTATTTTTTGTAATTGAACTATTTGAGGTATTGAAATATTTAAAGTATCACTCATAGAATTCATAGCATCATAATATTGATTAATTTTTGATTTGAAACCTTCATCTTGAAAAGCACTATTAACAATACTTGGAGGTAAATTATTATATTTAAGTTGTTCATTTTGAAATTTATTTATTATTATTCTTTGAGAGTCCAACATTATTGCTTTATTAAAACTGTGTTTAAATTCCTTATCGGCAAATGCTATATCAACTAAATTTTGTTTTCTTAAATCATCAGGTAACTTTTTATTTTTTGACCATTGTTCAAAAACATATTCTCTCGCTACTCTAATATTATTTATTTGAAATCTGCTTTGTTGATATGAAATAGAGGCTTGGGTTTCAGCCATAGACATCCAAGTATTTTTTGTTTCTTTATTCAAATATTGTGTTTCTTCTGCTGTTAAAGCAGGAGGTTTTTTATTTTTCAAATCACCGCAACCTTGCTCACTAAAACATAATTTATCAATTACTTTTATTTGAACATAACGAGCAAATAATTGATTAATTTTAGTGTTTTTTGTAAATTGTTCATTTAAATCATTAATATGTGTTCTATTATATTCATAATCAGCATCAATGTTTTTATATGTTTCTTTTAAATTTGACATTTTATTAGAATCTTTATCTGCTTCTTTACCAGCATTTATAATATCTTTTTGATATTTTTCATACAAACTTCTTGAAGTATGTGTTTGTCTAAAACCTTGTCTAATGTGTGTTGTAACATTATTAACACGGTCAATATTTTTATCATAATTTGCTTTTATTAAATCTTGTGCTTCATATTCTTGTATAAGTAATTCATCTTGTAATTCAGGACTTGCATTTTTTGCTTGAAGATTAGCAAGTTGCCTTTTAAATATATTTTTTCTACTATCCATTTGTTGATTAAAAACTTTTGTCAATGATTCTTCTGTTTCATCTTCACCATAAACACCTATATTATTTAATCTAGCATCTCCTGCTGTAAAAACCTGTTCCATATTATGCATAAAAGAAATCCAATTATCATTTTTCATATCTAATTCATCTTTATCGGGAAATGCGTTTAACGCATCATCAAGTCTATAATTATATTTTGGTAAAGTATTAATTAAACGAGTTCTTGCTATATTAGAATTATTAATAAGTATTCTTTTTGCCTTTTCATCATCATCTTCCATTTTACCACTAACCGCAGAAACAATATCACCAACACCCCAAACTAGAAGAGAAAAAGGAATACTTAAACCTCCTGTTTCGGGTGCTGCTGCTAATGCAAGACCAAAACCCGAAGCACCCATTACATTAGAACTAACAACATTGGCTTGAAGATGAGTTGCTCCAGTATTTAACATAGCAGTATTTATTAAATAATCGGCACCTCCAAAAAGCACACCCATACCGCCTCCTTCTAAAGCACCTCTTCCGAACCCTTGTAATATTCTGAAACCATCTTCTGATAAATTAAAAGCGGCACGATTCATAAAACCTTCTGTTGCTAAACTAGCAATTCGTGCTGTAGCATCTGCTGAACCTCCAATTATAAAATTATTAACAGGACCAGGTAAATTATTGTTATGCATTAAATTACCTAAAACAAAACCTGTTGTTATTCCAAAAGCACCACCAGCAATACGAGGTCTATTTTTTGGTAAATTTAATTCACGAGCAGAATTAATAAAACCTGAACTAATCCGTTGTTTATAAGTCATTTTACCTCCAGTTTTAGCGGGAGGTCTATCAGATTCTAATGGTATTAGACCAGACCCTGAACCAAGTGCTTCTTCTTGAAACGCATTTTGAGAAGCATTTTGAATTTCTGACATATCAAAGTATTTAGTAATTTTCTTATTAAAATCAGGTATTTCTGTAGAATCAAATTCAGGAACACTTGGTTGTCTTAATGGAATATCTGCAATATTAGGTATTCTTTCTGATTGAAGGTCTAAATGCGTTGTTGTTTTTTTAAATTCGTGTTCTGCTAAATCTACACCTTGACCAAATTGGTCGGGGTCTGTTGAAGGTAATTTTTGATAGTTTTTCATAGCATTCAATAAAACATTTTTTTTATCAAGTAAGGTATCGCTAACAGCAAATTTTTTAAAATATTTTTGAAGAGCAGTTAATTTTCTAGATTCAAAACCTGTCCCAGTTCTATCTAATAACGCTGTATCTTCTGTGATTTCAACGTTATTTTGTTGAGTTTCAAACGCAGGTTGAGGGAAATTAACTAAATCTCTAATATTTATAGCAATCTGTCTTGTTAATGCCTGTTGTTTTTTGGGTAAATTTGATAATGTGGTTTCAAATTCAGAATCAAAAAAATTATAATCATTAATAACGCTTTCAATATCACTTGGAGAAATATCATATTGTTCAGATAAACGTAATATTAATTTTTTCTTTTGTTCTAATGTTAATTTAACATTATTTTCTAAAAGAATTCCTATTTGAGCTTTATTTAAACCAATATTTTCAAATAACTCTATTAATTGTTTTTTTTCAGTTTTATCTAAATTAGCATAACCGCTTTTATTATTTCTTGTTGTTAATAATATTTCATCAATAATTTTTTTTGTTATATCATCACTTATAAAATTATCAAGCATTCTTGGAGTTTCAACAACAACTTTTTTAGATACAGTAGGTTGATTTTGAATTGGTGACAGCAAAGGATTTTCTTTCATCGGCATCTTACTGTGTGCTTTCACAGGTTTCAAAGGGGTTACAGGGTGAAAACCCCTTTCAAAATTATTTCCACTAGTCATAATTTTTTGAGTTCTTTCATCATTTAATATTTTTTCGCTCTCACTTTGACCACCAAATTCATTTGTAGAATCATATGGATTAGGATTTTCTTGAAGTTGTCTTATTACAGGAGGCTCATCAGGTATATTTAAACCCGTTTCTATTTCTTCAAACTCTGTATTATCTAAACCATATACTTCGTAATCTTCATATACAAACGGGATACCTTTATCCATAAACATTATAGGCTTGTTCTTGTATCTATAAGGAACACCTCTAAACATAGTATCGTGTTTAAAATGAATATCGTCATAAGGATTGAAATTATGTTGAATATAATTATTATCATTAGAAGAAGGAAATTGAGGTATATTAATATCAGGTTTGTCGGGTGCTAAAATAGAGCGACGAATAGGAAAATTTCTTTGTATTTGGTTAAATTTATGTTTATGTGGGGGAACATCAGGTTCAAAATTGTCATCAGTATCCTCACGTTTAAACACACCGCATTCGGGTAATCGGCGAACAACATTTTTATTCTTAATACACCTGACATTATCCTTAAATTGGTATTTGATTTGACTCGGCATTTTATATTATATATATTAAATAATATAAAATTAATATTTCTTTTTCGGTTTAGGTTTTGGCTTTGGTTTTGGCTTTGGTTTATTACAGGTGCATTTGCTACCTTTCATTTATATATTATTAATATTATTATTATTTTTATTATTATTATAATTTTTTAAATTTTCCTCATTATATAACTGATATTTCCAATAATCTTTAAGATAGTTTTTATCTTGCTTGGTTTTTTCGGCTTCTTTCTCTCGTTCTTTCTTTTCTTGATAGTATAATTTATATCGTAATTTATTAATATTGTAGTAGTTGTAATAATTATAGCGACTGCCACAAGGAACACGTTCATCAATATTCTCCATATATACTAAATAAAATAAAAAATATTTTATTAAGTTGAGAGAACAATAACTATTTTCTTTCTTTATATATAATGGAGTTAATAAATGGTGATTGTTTGGAAAAGATGAAAGACATTTCAGATAATTCAATTGATTTATTATTTTGTGATTTGCCTTATGGACAAACGAGTTGTAAATGGGATAATTTAATAGATTTAGAATTATTTTGGAAAGAGATAAATAGAATATGTAAAGTCACGACGCCTATGTTTTTTACTTGTTCTACTAAATTTGGGGTTTCTTTAATAAATTCAAATCCTAAAAATTTCAGGTATGATTTAGTATGGGTTAAATCCTCTCCTTGTGGATTTTTAAATGCGAAAAAGATGCCGATGAAAAAACACGAAATGATTTATGTATTTTATCGTAAATTACCATTTTATGATTTAAGTAGTCATAGCCATAAATTTATAAAATCAAATGATAAAGATAAAATAGGTGGATTATATGGTAATGTAGAAAGAGTTAATGGAGAAAAAGGACAATACGACCCACCATTACCAAATTCAGTAATAAAAACAGAATTATATTCAAGTAAAAATAAGAAAGAACCGAGTGAATTATATAGAAATGAAGGAGGACAATATGACCCACCACTACCAGTATCAGTAATAAAAGAAGATGTATATCAAAAGAATAAATTAAATGATGATTTAAGAAAAGGGTTTAGAGATAAAGTATATGACCCACCATTACCAAATAGTTTATTAGAAATAAAATCAGAGAAAGGAAAACACGCAACCCAAAAACCGAGAGATTTAATTAAATGGTGTTTAAAATATTATTCAAAAGAAGGAGATTTAATATTAGACCCTACAATGGGTTCAGGCTCTACTGGTGTTGCTTGTAAAGAAATGAATAGAAATTTTATAGGAATTGAAAAAGATGAAAAGATATTTAATGTTGCTGTTGAGAGAATAAATAAATAAAAAAATATTTTAATTCATTCTCTCAAAATAAATAAAATAAAATGTAAAAAATTTATATTTTATTTTAAATTATTCTAATAGACGGGATGACACCATAAGCCCCCTCCCTTCAATATTTTTTCTTATCTTTTTTCATTATCTATAAATAATTATAAATATTATTATAAAATTTTTATAGAAATGCCGCCGAATTTCT
>Ga0208669_1000699_pt1 | contig 13118 bp, 11 predicted proteins | sample 21_taG_FD_184095 | JGI IMG/M metagenome (GOLD analysis project Ga0208669, IMG submission 184095) | Marine viral communities from the Subarctic Pacific Ocean - 21_ETSP_OMZ_AT15319 metaG (SPAdes) (version 2) | ecosystem: Environmental > Aquatic > Marine > Oceanic | place: Pacific Ocean | collected...
GATGAGTTGTGCTTCTCAGTAGAAAGTCAAGAACAAGCTAAAAGAATAACTGAAATCATGGAGACAGGGCTACCATTAAACGTACCAACAAAGGTGGACTGTGAACTAGGCGACAATTGGGGGGAGGCAGGATAATGTCTGAAGACGAACTAGATAAATGTGTTGGGTTCAAAGATATGAACACAATGCAAGCAAAAGAATTAATTGTGTTTATACAAGACTCCTTGAATCTTGTAGATAAGTATTGCTCAGAAGAACAGTTCTTAGAACATTTTGATAATGCGAGGGAGTTAGTTCAAATGTTTGGTGGCAGTGGTATTGAGATTAAAACTATGACGAACGATTGAGGATGTCCGCGTTCCGAGGATCACCCAGTAGGCTTGGAGATAAGTTGGTTCTATTTATTGGTTGAGCTACAGGAGTAGAGATGTTCATGTTGTTAAAAGGATTTGTAAGAGGTACAGCACTAGATTTTTTCATGTTGCTAAAAGGATTTGATTCTGGTTCAGGAGTGTAAAACTCTCGAGAAGGAGTAGCGGGAATAAACTCTGGATCTGTTGTTAATTTTTCTTTTCTGAACTGTTGATACAAATTATTTATTTGTTCTCTAGGAAGCTTATCTAAAATTCCAGATCTTCTCATTCTTGTTTTTACACTAGAGCTAACTCTGTAAGGATCAAACTCTCCTCTCATAACTTTATTACTTACTTTGACCCCTTCATTCTTTAAAATTCTTCTCATTTTGCTATCGGACAATCCTAACTTTCTTCCGTCCTCAAACATTTGATACACCTGTTCATCTACGTTTTTTAAACTATTGTTTGCGTCTATGTAACCTTGGAGCAAGGTTTGAGAGTCTATGTTTTTGTCATCAGCAAGAGAAGTAAATTTTCTTTTTGCATCAGTTGCTCTGCCTGATAATTCAAAACCTTTATACTTTAAATTATTTTCAGGTTTAAAAGTTATCGGTCTAAAACCTAATATTCCCATCGCGGTAGCTCTATCCATGCTGTAAACATTTCCTTGTTTATCCATAGAATCAATAATCCCATCTTCGGTTCCAAGAGTTGACCGAATAATTTTTCTAGGAGCTACAACTCCACCTTGAGTTTGAAAAGGTACGACATTTGGTATGCCAGTATTAGCCATGTGAAGTCCACCTTTATAGATTTTTTCCGCTATGCTATCTTCTGGATTAAATATTTTTGCTCCTGTGCTCGATTTTCCGTCACCGAAAGGATTTCCCTCTAGTGTTGCTTTGAAGAACATTGAGGGTTCCATAAATGGTTTCATAGATTCTGTCATGCTTTTAAACATTGCACGACCAATAGCGTTAGACATATCTTTGCCTGTAAGCCTAGAAGTAGTATAGGTGTCTAATGCAGAGTTTGCGACCTTACGAATATCATTGTACGGATTAAACGTACTGAAGTTAACAAATTGTGGATGACCGTCTTTATCTAATCCTATAGGAATTAAATCAGCGGACTTTTCCCAAGGAGCTCCAAAGGATCTTTTGTACGCATCTATTTGATCTTGACCTATTCCTGTTGCAAGCATCCCCGCTTGAACTGCAGCTATAGGAGCTATCGTAGTTGTTGTAATAGCACCAGATAATCTTCTTAATCCTATATTTCGGACACCAGGTATATCCGAAGCTAGTTCTTTCATAGCTTGATCTATGGTGTTAAAACCTGTTCTATAAACTTCATATGGAAAAGTTACAAAGTTACCGATGGGTACTTTTCTAGCTATTCTAACAAAATCAGGAGCTAAATCATAGTTGGGAACAGTGTTCCTTACTATAGAGCCAGCTTGATCTTTAATTAACTCATCAATTTGATTTGCAGAAATTCCAGGTGGCATCTTTTTTCCACCTGTTAAATGTTTATATTGATCTTCAACACTTAAATTTTTTAACGCATCCCTTAATTTATTTTGTTCAAACTTATAGTTGTAAATTTTCCAACCATCATCACTACCTTGATATAATTTATCTGCTAAATTTGTAAATTCTTTAGCTTTCTTTACTGCAAGATTTCTTTCACCTTTGACGTACCCTTTAAATGTTGGAGCTCCATAGCCCCCTAAAAGCTCTTGAATCTCTCTAAGATTTGCAGACGTTCCGATGATACCTCTAGTTTGCATTTCTGCAAGTTCTTTGAGCATCTCATCATCTCCTGCATTTCTCATGTTTTTTAACACAATATCAAAAGACTCTTTAAGGTTTGCTCCTCGACCCACGTTCCCTTGCATCACTGCAAACATAGAAGCACTGGTAAGGTTTCTACCTTGTGTTATTGGAGACAAAACTGTTTTAGAATACTGAGTGATACCCTTTGCTTTCATTGCAGTGTTAATAATCTGTGAACCAAGGTTATCTAGTGTTTGGTCGTTCCCTAACTTATAAACACTTAAATCACTATAAATTTGTTTAGGAACCAAGTACCCACTTAAAGTCCCCCATCCAGAACGGTTCAATTGATCCGTAGTTATTTTTGTTGCCTCTCCAGTAGGAAGAAGTTCTCCTCGTTGAAAACTTTCTCCCCCTCCTTCTCCCAATTGAACGTATCCTCTTCTTTGTAAGTCTGCCTTTGCTGCATCATTTAACGTATTACCATCAATAAAAAGACGACCAATTCCTTTTTTCGTTTTTGCTAATCTAGTTATGTCATCAAAAAAAGTATCCGCTGCTTTAAAACTTGCAAGATCATTAATTGTTTGAAGATAAGCTTGCGTAGGATTATCTATTTCTCCCATTACTTTTCTTAACTCAGGAGCAATATTTTTTCGTTCTAAAAGCATATCTGTGTTTAATCTGATTGAAGCAATTCTACCGCTAGATACATTTCTTGCCCCTAAATTTGAATGCCTATCAATAAAAGCTTTCAGTGCAGCTTCCGCAGCTTCGTCATTAACTTTACCGTTTATAAACCTTATGACTTCCTCACCTTGCATGGTTCCTGCTTTAGGTGTTAAACCTTTTTTAGCATTGATGCTTTTTAAAAATGCTGCATCGTTAAAATCTAAACCAGTTTCTTCCACCATCAAGTCATTTTGTCTTTGAAACGCCTTAGTCAACTCTTCTTCTGCTAGTCGAGCACTTTTAAAAGATTCCTTTGAACTACCTCCTGTTTTAAAAAATTGTTTTGCAACTTTTTTTGATTCTTCAGTTGGAGTGTAGTTTTTATTTCTATGTATCTCATAATCACGTCTAAGATACCCTTTGTTACCAGCTATAGATTCTGCAATCATGTCTTTAAGGTTAACACCATCTAAAGATAAAACTCCTCCACGCAAAAAAGCACTGTTCTCAATAGCATCTTTAGATAAATCTAAAACATGTTTCCTCATACTGTTAAGATTTTTTCTACCAACAGCATCTGGAATCTCACTGTAAATCTCATCTAATTGATTCGGTTCTGCCGTAAGATATTTTTTTATTGAGAGGTTAATTTTTTCTCGGGCTAAGGGTGATGCATTTTGATCTAGTTCTTTAACAACATTATCTATATCTTTTTCTAAAAGCGTCACGTTACGTTCTGCCCTAGTCATATCTACTTTTATACCTTGTTTATTTAAATTTCTTGATTGACCTATTTCAAACGGAAGTCGTCCTCTATATCTAAGACCTCCTAATATTGAGGACAAAGCATTTTGACCTATGCTTCCTTGTCCTTTTAAAACAGTGTCATCTAATTTAGCTATAGCATCAGAAACTTTGTTCGTTCCTTTTAATACAAACTGAGCTCCTTCTTGAAGGATAGGTTTTGCAATTGCACTTTCAGCAACAGCTTGTTTGGTTGCCTGTACAGGTTTAGATTTAACTGCTTTAATAACACCCATAGCCGCTGGAACAGCAATCGCTCCCTCTACACCTAACGAAAGTCTATCCTTTATATTTTCAAATGCTTTTAATCTACCTGACATTCCAGCTTCTTCTTCAGGTCCAACTTGTCCATCAAAGAAATTTTCTATCACACCTTCTGTGTCATTTGTCGCTACCATAAAGTCTGCTGCTCCTGCCGCCGCAGAAGCTTCTGCTAATTTTTTTAACTTACTTGATTCAGCAACATCTTGCCCCGCTTTTAACGCCTTTATCTTTCTAGCTTTTGCTAAAGAGTTAAGACCTTTTACGGCAAAACCACCTGGGACACCAAACTGAGTTACCACCTCGGCAGCTTTTCCAGCAAAACCTGTAGGATCAATTCCCGCAGCTTCTCTAAAACCCTCAAAAGCCTCTGTAACTGCGTCCGCTTTCTCAGTTCCAGCTATAAGGTCAATACCAGTAGCTCCAAGTTCCAAGACACCTTGTGGGATTTTAGTTAAACCAGAAACAATACCCTCGCCTATCTCTTGAATAAAACCTTCACTCTCTTCTGAATCAGGATCAGACTTTTTCATCTTAGAAAAAGGATTATCTGAAGATTCTTTAATCTTCATTTTTAAGAAAGGATTTTCTTCAGCCATTACACAAGCCCTACAATTCCCTCTTTCTCAAGGTATGCTACGACTTGAGCACGGTCTGTATTCTCATCTTTTAATTCTGTTCTTGCTAAAGCAAGTAATCTTTTTTGTTTGTCGTTTAGATCCGCTTCATTCGTATTTGAAACAGTAGGGCCACCTTCTGGTGCGACTGCCCCCGCAAGAGTTGCAGCTTGTCGTTTAAGGTCTTCTACAGCGGCTGGAGTTAATGGAGTTTGTTGTGTCATTGCACCTTGGACCAGTGTTTCCAATATTCTATCATAAGCTCTTTGTCGCGTATACTCAGAAGGTTTCTTAGATGCTTCTACTTCTGCCAACCTCAATCGTGCTTTCGCTCCAGCTTCTAAACCTTTAGCAAGTCGTGCTGAGAACCCACCTCTAGCAGACATAGCAGCACCACCTATAATTGCTTGGATTGATCCTTCAATCTTATCACTTTTAGAAACAGCTTTAGGTATTTTTTTACCGCCTGTAACAGTACCGTATATTTTATTTAGTTCTTCTTTGATATCACCATTTGGATCACCACCCATCCGAGCGATTAATGCTTTAGCACCTTCTTCTGAGTTTCCAGCATTGATTGCAACTTGTGCAGTTTCATTAAATTCTTTGTTTAAATTATCAGCCTTTTCCCCAAACTCACTTTTAGTAAATGGACTAGATAGTTCTGGTGCAAGACCATATGCTGCAAGTATTGATCCTACTTTAACATAATCTTTGTAACCTTCTTTCCCAGCCCCGAATCCCTTTTTGTTATTAGGAATTAAAGCTTTACCTAAATTTTTTCCAGAGAACTGTGCTTTTAAAGATGCAAGATCATCTGAGGCACTTTGAAGAGCCTCATCTACTACAGATCCTGCTCTTCTTGAGACATCCATATTTGGTTTAAGTTTAGATCCTAACGAAGCGAGTTTAGAGCCTACGTTAGCAAGCCCTTTTCCTGCCGATATTACACCTCCAATTGCAAAATCTGTTTGTACATTTGGCATACCAGGCACTGGACCTTGAGCCATGTTCATTCGTTGTTCATTCATGTTCATCGGTTGTGGTCGTGGAACAGGTTGTTTCATAGGTGCAGGACCAAACTGACCAGGTAGTGCTCCTGTGACTATCTCGCCTTGTCCTGTTTGACGTTGCGGCATTGCAACGGCTTGCATTAGTTCAGATGACCCAGCAAGAATGCCTGTGGGTTTTCTGATCCCAGCCATGTTACTTAACATGTCTCTAGCAGAAGTGTTTTTATTTTTTTTAAACAAACCACTATTGTTTATATTTTTATTCAACATGTTATGCTCCGCTTGGATTAATTAAACCAGATAAAATTCCTTGACCTGTAGCCTGTTGTTGTCCTTGTATCCCTTGAGCTCCGAACAATACATTCCCTAAGAATCCGCCTCTAGGTGCAGTGTTCGTAGAGAGAGTGCTTCCTGAAGAAGGTTGTCCTCTTAAAACGTCAGACATGTATTGAAATCTTTGGAACGGTTCATATGCTGATTCTAATTGTGCTTGTCTTTGAACATCAAATTCATTTTGTCGTTGACGTTGTTCTAGTTGTCCAAGATTAAACAATGAATTGACATCTCTTGTCTGAGCCCCTTGTGCTGCTTCTCCAAGAGCCGCTTGTTGAATACCTGTCTTCGTTATGTCTCCACCAAGTGTTCCTATACCTTGACCAAGTTGATTAAATATTTGAGCCGCGTTCTGCCCTCTGTTCATTTGATTTTCAAAAACAGACTGCGCTTGTTGTTGCGCCGCTCCATATCCTTGAGATCTCAACTGTGCCCCTGTTCTAGCCATTTGATCCGCAGTGTTTCTTGTCAACTCTGATTGTTGTAGAGCACCTCTAGACCCACCAAAAGCTCCCGCACCAATAGCAGAATCTCTAACTCTGTTTCGATCCATGTCTGCTTGTCTATTAATATCTGCAAACGTAGTGTCTATAACTTCTTGAGTATAAGGATCCATGTACGCCTTGTACGCATTAGGATCAAACTCTCTTACCGTACCATCTTCGTTAGTTGTTCCAGCAAGAGCCGTAACACCCATCTCTGTAATGTCTCTGCCCCTATCAAAAACACCTAAACCTTTTTCAACATTAGCGGCACCTCTGTCCATCATCGGTTGGTAGGCTCCAACGCCCTCCATCCCTAGTCTAATGGCTTCTTTTTGTGCATCTGTGAATCGAGCTACATCAGGTCGAGCAACTCCACCTATTGTTTTTTGTATTGGTTGACCAGCAAAATCTAATTTTTGAGATCCATCTGGGTTTGTTTCAAATACTGGATTACCTTCGTCATCCGTAACAAGTTGTCCCTCCAATGGATTACGAGAAGCAATGCCCGTTATCTCCCCTGTGTCAGGATCTGTTCCATATATGTTAGCAAGAAGATCTTTTAAAAACTGTTCTTGATACCCAGGAAGAAAAGTCCCACCTTGCTGACTGCCTGTCTCGTCATATTGAACAACCATTATACTACCTCTGCCATTCCCTGTTGCAACTTATATAACTCAGCCGCCCCAGCATTTCTATCGCCATCACCTATTCTTCTAACTGTAGCTTCATTCACTACAAACTCTCCGTCAGAAAGAGCCGCCTCTCGTACTGGTGAACCATCCTGATAAATCATTGCGGGTATAGAATCACTTGTCCCGGTTCCAGGGCCACGGATCATGCCGCCACCTCTATAAGCTTGTACAATACCACCATTGGCTAATCTTCTGTCTGGAGCTCTCCGTCCTACGATAGTCGGATCTTCTCCTGCTAGTAGTTTAGCTCTCATCGCATCTGAACTAGATCTTTCTTGCCCATCTAGTAGTTGCATAGCAAGAGAAGTAATTAAAGGGTTCTTATCTAAAAATCCTGCCGCTCCTGTTATACCTTTTCCGATTGCTTGCATAGGAGTTGATGGACCCGTAGTGTTCATGAATTGAGACACCTTCGGCATAGACATAGGACTTTTACCTGTAGTTCCCATAAACCCAGTAGTGTTGCCTCCACCTAAACCCAACATGTTAGCCGCACTAGCAAAAGGAGAAGCCGAAAACCCTCCTTGTAACCCTGCTTGAATAATGTTTCCTATTCCACCGCCACTTGCCGCAGCCGCGCTTGCGCCTGAAAAAGCACCCGCTAGGGTACTTAGTCCCGCTATTGCTGATACTATTCCGCCAATACCCATGTGCTTTTGCCTTTCATATTTAACATACCTTACCTGTTTTTTTACGAAACAGCAACTGTTACTGTTCCTATCGCGCCAGTTCCTGTTGATCCAGCACAAGCGGCAACATTAACGAGAGCTATTTTAACAAATCCATCTACTTGATACAATGCCCCTGATTCTAATCCAACATCGTTATCGGCCTGTAATTCAGTGAGTGTGGCTCTTGTACCTCGTAAGGGCCCAGGGTTTTGAAGTACAGAAAGAGTCGCCTCTAATGCTCTTACTAAATCACCCATGTATCTATTGTCAACTTCTCTTGCTGGAGTGGGAAGTCTTGGGAAAGGAGTTACAGTATTAGACATTACCGCCTACCATCCTGACGTAACTCAATCCTTGGAGTTCCAAGTCGCCAATTCACACCCGCTGCATTTGAAGATATCTTAAAAGCAAACGCCCTACCCCTCAATCGTATGTCTGCTTTCGTTGTAAATTGTTCAAAAGGAACGGTGGTTGAAGTTGCCGTCCAATCAATATCACTTGTATCCGTTTGCAAATACGCACCTCCTGGGAAGTTTTGCATTCCAAAAGTCATATCTACACTTGGAGCTCCAGCCGTTGATCCTTGGAAACTAAGATCTGGAATAAGTTTGCTAATGAACATAAACCTGTCCCCATCTCCTATATCTACAGGACTAGCCTCAATAGATGCAGTCATTGCGGAACCATCATCATCATATCCAATCTCATGGTTATAAAGATATCCGCCTTGTGCTGCTATCGGGTATTGGTTAACACCTCGATCCATAAACGCTGTTCTAGCTAAAGAACCATAGTACCAAACACCTTCTCCGTAATTAAATGTAACGTACCTATCGTTCTGTCCGTCCCCACCATTAGCAAGAGAGTTTGAATTAGACACATAGAACCAGGTTAGTTCTGTAAACTCAGCGTTATGAGCCGCGTATGTTTTATCTTTTTGACCATAATCAAAATCAGCAAACACTTTATCTTTTACGGTGCAAGCTAACTGAGTCGTCTGCCCCTGGTAACTGTAGAAGGAATCTTGTCCCATCCAAAAAACAGCATCCTCAATAGCAACCGCAGCATTAGGACCCATGATTGTTATGCCCGTAGACAAAGGTTGAATACCAAAAGTAAACGGAGCACCTAGATACTGCATGGAATGTAAAGTACTATCAGTAAAAACTACGATCTCACGTTTTGTTTCAAGGGCTGTAACAAAAGTAGAACCCGTACCAATCCGTAAATCACCCGCTGAGTTCGTAGCTAGAGGAGTCCAATCGGTTAAGGACTCCGAACTAGAGAAACGTATAAGCAACGGATCCTGTGTCGAAGTACCAATTGTATTTGTTCCAAACGCAATCACATGCCGAGAGTTATCCGAAACCATTACTTGTTTTGCGACAGTGGGTATATCGCTACCAGTAAGAGAACTAATATCCACGGCTCGAGCAGCAAGTCCTCCACTTTCATCCCAATAGTAGATAGCTCCATCTTTTAAATTAAGTAGAAGGTCTTCTCCAAAGTTGTCTTGATTCCATAAGGACAGTTGTCCTTCAACCCCTGCACCAAAGCTAGATCCCCATGTGCCTCTACTCCAAGTTCCTGATCCCCAACCTGTTCCACCAACTTGTGTGTCTATTCCACAATCAATTTGGTATTTAGCAACCGTACTACCACCGCCATTACCAGAGTCACTGGAGTTTCCCGTAGCTGATATATTTATAGTATAAGTGTTGGTAGTTGGAACAGTTTGTATTTCAAACTCTTGATTAAGAATTGCGGCTGTAACATTTCCCCCTAGAGAGGCCGCGCTACTAAACGTAACAAAATCCCCTGCATTAGCACCATGCGAACTGTCCGTTACAGTTGCTGTAGTAAAGCCGTCACCAACAGAAAAAGTAGCTGATCCGCTAGTGGTTTTTCTAATAGGAGTAATATCATTGAAATCTGTTCCCCTTAGAATATAAAACTTTTTATTCGTCCCTACTCCAATATATTGGTTGCCGTCTAGTGCCGTCCATGTGAACAAACTTCTAGCGGAACCAAGATAAGTGTTTGATGTATACTTTTCCCAGCCACCTATTTTCTCAGGAAGACCTAGTCTAAAACGAACTTTATCGCTGTCTACCCAACCACCTTCATTGGAAAACGAAGTAACATCTCTGTTGATGCCTGGTTTATACTGTAGTTTTGTTAAGGGCATTAATTACCTCCGTCAAATTATCCTCAATTATAGTACCACCTTTCTAATTGTAAATAAAGAAAACTATAACTTTAATTCTGATAAACCTTGGGTTGAACCTATATTTCCTTTTACAAAAACATTAAAAGCAAGGCTCATTCTTGTATTTTTACCTTTTTTAGTTTCTACGCTATGTTCTAAAGAAGATGGGAAAAGAATTATATCTCTTGTTTTAACAGAGTAAGTCCAAAGAGAAGAGTTAAATACATTATAACAATCGTTTTTAGTGTCTATTGTAATAGTTTGATATTGTTTTGGTCTATAAAAAATTATTGAATCAAGGTCTATATCTGCATCTAAATACAAAACTCCTGAAACTAAAGAGTTGGGGTGAGAATGTTTGTGATGAAATTGATTTTCATCTGTGTAGTTAATCCACGATTGAGTTATATAAGGTATTACATCTGTTTTTGGAGCGTATACTTGATCAAAGTAAACATTAATATGCTCCATTATTCTTTGCTTCAGAGGCATTAACTTTTTATTATTTAGTGTGTATGTATTAAGTGTATTTGAATTTCCAACATTTTTACGAGTTTCTTTTTGACAATCTTTAAAAACTTTTAATTCAGAATTTGTGTAAGCTCTTCCAATAGAAGATCTATATATAGGCGTACAAAATAACCCATCAATATTAGTTTTGTGATCCATTTTACCGTTCCTAAATTTGTTTTAATATTTCTTTGTGTATCCTCTTTTGATTTCCAGAGTTAACAAACATTTCGTACAATTTTGTAAAAGGTGTTTTTGGTAAGAAGTTTTTAACATTTGTATTTGCTGCAGCTATTTTTTGAATTTCTGGTGTCATATAAAATCGTTTTAATTGTATATTTTCTTTTCTGTGAAACTTAACGTAATACAGAGGATCACCTCTATTAAAGACAATGTCCTCTAGTTTAGTATTTATTACTGCAAAACTTGTGGGCCTAAACCACCTGTGTATGTTAAATGACCCAGTACAAACAGGCATATGTGATATTTTAGTTTTGTGATAATTAGGATTTAAAATTTGCATGTTTGTATCTTCGGTAGCATAAAAAATATTTCCGAAGTTGCCAGGAAAAAATTGGGGCATGGTTTGAACGTATTTGTCATTGTCTCTATTTATAGTAACATTAAGAACTTTGTTAAAGTTTTCTTGCTCTAAGGCCACGGATTTTATAATCCAACCTCTAGATTTATCAAACGATGCTGAAATATATAAAGGAGATTTAATAACAAACGTATTTTTTATTTCCTGAGAAAAAGAATAACATTTAAATAATTCTTCTTGCTCAGTTCCTTTGTACAATTTTTTTAAATTTTGAAGTAACGGCTCTGGTTCTAGAGAAACTAAATTTTCAGTTTCTCCTTCCCATGTAGTGTAATAAACCATTATACCCCTCCCAAGGTTAATTAAGTCATAATTTATTTTTTAGATAGCTATCCAAGATAGTGAAGACTCATCCCAATCATATTTTTGTGCGCCCTCCGCAGGATTGTCACCAGCAGGATTAGGAGTTGGTGCTTCCCAAAGGCAAGTTGTCTCATTTAAAGTGTGAGAAGGATAAGGCTTTGCCATATAGAAAGCATCTCTAACAGAATCGTAAACGCCACCTATATTAGCATAATTTTTTCTAAAAGGAGTTCCACCTGTCAAATGTACATTTGCCCTTGTGTTGTACGAAGTTTTTTTCCAATTTGTGTCTGATCCCCATAAAGATTTGCAAAAAGCAATTCCTACAGCTTCTGATTCATTCCCATCACCATCCAAAGTATCGCTATCCGCAATAACAACAACAGTAAGTACAGTTGAGTTTTCATCTAATTTTGCATAATGTGCCATTAAAAACCCTTAATTTTGAAATTTATATCTTACAATAACAATGCCAGAACCGCCTGTACCGTTCGATCCACCACCGCCAGTATTTGCAACTGCATTATTTCCAGGATCAGCCCCACCGCCAAGACCACCTGATTGCCCACTTGACCTCATTCCTGCACCACCGCCACCAAAATAAACGCTACCACTGCTAACCTCTCCGACAGATTGAGCGGCCGCGTTTGTAGCATTTATAACAGTCGTAGTTCCTCCGATACCGCCATTACCGCCTCTATTTGTAGGAGCATTTTCGCCAACTGCGCCTTTTCCTCCGCCTCCACCGCCACCTTCTCCTGGCTGTTCAGCGTAGCTTGTACCACCATTATTACCTTGTCCAGAAACGCCCGAACCACCGACTCTTGTTTCGTCGCCTCCACCGCCACCACCTGATCCACCATCTGATCCAACTGTCGCGTAATTTCCGCCTCCACCGCCACCTGTGTTAGTTGTGCCGAAAGCCGCAGTATTAGCTCCATCTCCAGAAGAATTTACTCCGCTTCCTCCAGCCCCCACAGTTATGGTATAGTCCTGTACTGATACTCCTGGTGTTATAGTTTGCGTGCCGCCTGCGCCCCCTCCACCTGAGTAGCCTCCGCTCCAAGAACCGCCATTTGCACCGCCACCGCCAGCTACAATAAGTGCTGAAACTGAATTACTTCCAGCGGCATTACCAGCGTCTGAAACCGCAAATGTTCCTGAAGATTTAAAGATGTGTACTTTGAAATCTCCTTCGGTAACTATTGTGCCTCCAGTTGCCGCAACATACGCGGCACTTGATTTACCATACCCATCAGACATATCAATAGCACCAGAAGAAACATCAAATAAAGTACGCACAGCCGAACTGCCCATGTTTATTGCGTCAGTACCTGTATTACCAAGTTCTACGTTTACTTGCTGTAAAGATATTGGGTTTCCTGCCGATGGTAATGTCATGTGCTATCTCGCTTTCAATTCTTCAATTTCAGCTTTTAATTCTTTAATTGCTTCAATCAGATAACCAGTAATATTGCCGTAGTTTACACTTAGTGTACCCATTTCATCTTCTGCGGTGAGTACAAGTTCGGGTGCTATCTTTTGCAATTCTTGTGCAATCACACCCGATGAATTTTTGCCTGTTTCATTACGCACATAATGCACACCTCTCATCTCGCTTACTTTGGATAAAGCATCTGGGATTGTGGTTATGTCAGACTTCAGACGCTCGTCAGAGAACGCAGTAACATCGTTGTTGAATGTTGCCGCACCAGCCGCTGACATATCAAGGGTGAGAGCTGTAATGGCTGAACCACCGTCTTGGCCTTTGAACAGCATATCTTTGTCGTTTGTACCCACTTCAAGTACAAAA